>TARA_R110000868_G_scaffold252529_2_pt1 | contig 18486 bp, 12 predicted proteins | sample TARA_R110000868 | Tara Oceans TARA_R110000868 (sample SAMEA4397489) | marine metagenome | biome: Polar Biome; feature: [SRF] surface water layer (ENVO:00010504); material: water (ENVO:00002006), including particulate matter (ENVO:01000060) such as... | depth 5 m | reverse complement strand
GTCAAAATCAACTAAGAAATTATTTAACATGGCCTACGGCCTTGGAGCATCTATCGTAATTATAGGTGCCTTGTTTAAAATTCTACACTGGGAGTTCGGACCATTAACAGGAGGTCTCTTATTAGCAGTTGGTCTTATTACAGAAGCATTAATTTTTGCAATCAGTGCATTTGAACCCATCGATGATGAATATGATTGGTCATTGGTGTATCCAGAATTAGGAGGAGGAGCCGCTTCAGGAAAATCCAATTCCAATGCTGAAATTAAAGAGGCAGAAGCTTCTTTGTCCAAAAAATTGGATGATTTATTGAAAGAAGCTGGAGTTGACGCAGAGTTAATGAGCAGTTTGGGTAGTAGCATCAAAAATTTTGAAGGTGCAGCCAAGGGAATAGCCCCAACAGTGGATGCTATGGAGTCCACTAAAAAGTATTCTGATGAAATGGTACAAGCTGCCGCTCAGATGGAATCTTTAAACAGTCTTTACAAAGTACAATTGGAAAGCGCTAGCAGACAAGCGTCTATCAACGAAGAAGTGGTACAAAATTCAAGTGCCCTAAAAGATCAAATGGAATCTTTGGCAACCAACCTTTCTTCTTTGAACGGAGTTTACGGTGGTATGTTATCTGCAATGAATAGAAACTAATTAGTTACAATTCAATAACCAAACCCAAATCAATTAATAATTAAAACTAATTAGAAAATGGCAGGAGGAAAACAATCACCACGTCAGAAAATGGTAAACTTGATGTACTTGGTCTTCATTTGTATGTTGGCCCTGAACATGAGTAAGGAAGTACTTGCAGCTTTCGGTCTTATGAACGAAAAGTTGGAGACGTCCAATACCAAAACCACACAGAATAACCTAGCCTTCTTGAGCGGCTTGGAAACAAAAGCTGGTGAAAACGAAGAAAAATTCGGACCGCTTTTGGAGGATGCCAAGAAAATAAAGGCCATGTCTGTGGAGTATTTTGACTATTTGGAGAATCTTAAGAAAGAAATGCTGGTGGGTGTAGAAGACCCTAAAGATTATCAGGTCATGGATAAAACAGATTATCTAGATCAAAAATTCTTTCAAGGAGATAACTTAGGACAGGAAGGTAAGGAATTTGTGAAAAGAATCACGGATTACCGTACCCAGGTTGCCGCTGTTTTACCGGAGAGCATGCAAGAAGTAAGAGATGCTGTAAAGGCAAGATTTGAAACTGGCGATGCCAACGGTAAAGTTGAGAATAGGGATGGCATTAAAGTAGATTGGTTGGCATATCATTACGAAGGGTTCCCTTTGATAGCTTCCTTAACCAAAATTACTGCGCTTCAGGCCGATATTAAGGCTACAGAACAAGATGCCTTGAAAGCTATGTTACAAGGACAGTTGACCAGCGAGGTTTCCATGACCAACTATACCACTTTGTTGGAGCAAGAAAAATCTGCTTTTTATGCAGGTGAAAAATTTGCTGGAAATATTGTTTTGGGTCGTAAAGATGCCACTACAAAGCCTAACGAAGTTAACTTGACCATAGATGGTAGAAAGTTGACCGAGGGGACTGATTATGTTATTGAGGACGGTAAAGTAAGATTAACCGTGAGTGCTGGAAGTGCTGGTGATCATAAGATCGAAGGTAATTTGGTATTTATGCAGGATGGGGAGCGTACAGAAGTGCCAGTATCATCAACATTTGCAACTATTACCAAGCCTAATGCCGCTGTAATTTCAGCCGATAAAATGAATGTTGTATATCGTGGGGTTTCTAACCCGATCACCATATCCATTCCTGGTATTCCTGATAACAATGTTTCTGCATCCGCTGCTGGACTTACCAAGCAAAGTGGAAGTAAATATGCTATGAATCCTGGTACAGGAAGAACTGTTTCCATCACTGCCTCGGGTAAGTTGCCAGATGGTCAAATGATCAAAACTTCTTCTGAGTTCAGAATTAAGGATATTCCAAGACCTTCTGGTTCTGTAAGAGGAGAATCCGGAAGTGCTAAAATGGGTAAAAACAACCTAGAAATTTCTACCATAGGTGCGTTGTTGGAAGATTTTGATTTTGACCTTAACCTTGCGGTTAGTGGATTTAAATTCAAAGTCCCAGGACAGCCAACTGTAGATGTTAATGGTAACAAATTAGACGCTAGAGCCAAGTCTGCCCTTAAAAGAGCTAGTCGTGGAGATGCCGTTCAGATATTTGATATCGAAGCCTATATTACAAACAATAAAGGTTATAAGCTTAAAAAAGTATCTCCAGTTGTTGTGGAGATAACAAATTAGTAAAAATATTGTGAGCTAGTCATGGTAAACGTTCAACGTTTACCATGGTTAAATCACCAGTCCGCCAATAAGTGCGACTGAAGATTAAAAACAATAAAATTAAACAGATGAATTGGAAAAATGTTTTATTAATTGGAGTAGTGGTCCTGTTACCATTGTCTATTTCCGCCCAGGCAAATATTTTAAATGCCAAAATGCCGGAAGAGATTGGTAAGAAGACTCAGGCGCAGATCGAGAAAGATAACGACGCTCCTTTACCTTACGCTTACGTGGACGATAGGGACATACTCTGGTCCAAGACCGTATGGGAAGTGATCGACTTGGACGAACGTATTAATTTTCCATTGTATTATCCTTTAGATACTATTGATATAGGTCCGGACAGAAGGTCGTTATACGATGTGTTGATCAAAAATATCAAAAATGGTAACCTGGAAGATGTGTATGTAGATTCCTATTTTACCGAAAAAAGAAAGTTTAGTGATTTGGCAGCTACTTTGCAGAAAGTAGATACTACGGATTACGGTTACGAGCAATATAATGCAGGGGAACAAATCTCTCCAGAATATATTAATCGTAGGAACCTTACCGCTGCCGATCTGGAGGAGTACCTTGTTAAAGGAATCTGGTATTTCGACAAAAGACAGGGCGAGTTAAAATACCGATTGTTGGGTATTGCTCCCGTAGCTCCGGACGTTAACTTTATAGATGATGAGTCTATGGATATGGCCGAAGCAAAAGTTCCATTGTTCTGGGTATGGTATCCTAGTGCCAGACAAATATTACATGAGGCTAAAGTGTTTAACCAGCGAAATTCCGCACAACCTATTTCCTTTGATATGTTGTTGAATGCTAGAAGATTCAATGCTACTATCTATAAAGAGGATAACGTGCATGGAGATCGTGAGGTTAAGGATTATATTGCAGATAATGCCTTGTTCCAATTATTGGAATCCAAACGTATTAAGGAGGTTATCCGAGATAGGGAACAAGATATGTGGGCCTACTAGCCTTAATAAAATTCCAATTCACATATAAAGCAGAGCGCCACATCATATGATGTGGCGCTTCCTTTTTGTACTATTTTACCGAAGATTTAAATTTCCTTCTCTACTTTTACACCATGGTAGATTATTTAATTGTGGGTCTCGGCTTGGCCGGAATTTCCTTTTGTGAAGTATTGGAAAGGAACAATAAGTCGTTTATGGTAATTAGTGATGATTCCCAGACCTCATCCGTAGTGGCTGGAGGATTGTACAATCCGGTTACCCTAAAACGATTTACCTTGGCATGGAATGCCAAAGAGCAATTGGATCTAGCGATACCTTTTTATACCGAATTGGAAAAAAAAATAAAGGTACAATTGGATTATAAAATTCCTATCCTTAGGCGGTTTGCCAGTATAAATGAACAAAATCTTTGGTTCGAAGCTTCGGACAAACCTAATTTAAGTGGATTTATAGCCCCAAAAATATTATCCAACCATAATCCCAACATAGAAGCCTCCCATGGTTATGGGGAAGTTTTGCATACAGGACGGATAGATACTTCCGCTTTGGTATCGCACTATAAGCGGTATTTGGTAGCCCAAAATTTAATACTTCAGGAATCCTTTGATTTCGAAACCTTAGAGCTGCAAAAGGGCAATTTGGAATATGGAGGGTTAAAAGCAAAAAAAATAGTATTTGCAACGGGGTTTGGTTTAAAAGCTAATCCGTATTTCAATTATTTGCCGCTCAACGGTACCAAAGGGGAATTATTGACCATTAAGGCACCAGCTTTAAAAGAGGAAATGGTTATTAAATCCTCTGTGTTTATTATTCCAATGGGGAATGATCTGTATAGGGTGGGCGCCACCTACAAATGGAAAGATAAAAGCAATTCTCCTACCGAGGAATGCAAACAGGAACTATTACAAAAGTTGGATACTTTTTTAAAATGTCCTTATGAGGTCATTGACCATGTAGCGGGGATAAGACCAACGGTAAGCGATCGGAAGCCTCTTGTAGGAAGGCATCCCAAGCACGAAAATGTATTTTTACTAAACGGTCTGGGGTCCCGCGGGGTCATGATCGCCCCAATGGCTTCCCAACAGCTTTTCGCCTTTATTGAAAATAATGTGGCCCTAGAACCTGAAATGGACCTATCCCGTTTTACAAAGAAACATTTTAAGAGGTAATCTTTGCGGCCTTGGGGTCGTATTTTACGAAGAAATTAATCCATATATTTCGTGAAACCCTAATAATAAAAGGCATAAAGATTATCATTGTAACAATTATGGCAATAAAAGTGTTGATCAATGAGGCTTTGAACATTAAAAAAGCTATAATGAAAGTGGCCACGGCAAAAGCTACGCCTACACCATAACTAACATACATGGCCCCATAAAAAAAAGAAGGTTCTATTTTATATTTCGTACCACAATGGGAACAGCGTTCGTGCATTTTAAAGATATTCCCAATATGATAAGGGTTTTTGTCGATATACATACTCTCTTCTTGACATTTAGGACAAGTTCCTGTTAAAATGCTGTAGAGTTTGTTTCCTTTTTTTAACATTTGCAAAAAGTTTCTACAAAAGTACATTTTTGTAGATGTAATCAGTGTAACATTAGTCACCAAATATGCTTAATATCCATAACCTCTCCGTTTCTTTTGGAGGAGAATACTTATTTGAAGAAATATCTTTCCGTTTAAATTCTGGGGACCGGGTTGGTCTTATTGGAAAAAATGGAGCAGGTAAATCTACCCTGTTGAAAATTTTATCAAAGGATATGCCCATAGATTCTGGAACTATTGCCTCTGATAAGGATATTAAAATGGGGTTCTTGCGCCAGGATATCGATTTTGAACTGGGTAGAACCGTCCTGGAGGAAGCCCATCAGGCTTTTGAGGAGATAAAGGCCTTGGAGCTTAGGTTGGACGATATTAACCACCAGCTGGCAGAACGTACCGATTATGAAAGTGAGGGGTACAATCAATTGATTATTGATTTGAACGATGTAACCCATCATTATGAAATATTGGGCGGATATAACTATCAAGGTGAAACGGAAAAGGTGCTCTTGGGACTTGGTTTTAGGCGTGAGGATTTTGATCGTAAAACTGAAACTTTTTCCGGCGGTTGGCGGATGCGGATAGAGTTGGCCAAGCTGTTATTGCAGAGCAATGATGTACTGTTATTGGATGAGCCAACAAACCACTTGGATATAGAATCCATTATTTGGTTGGAGAATTTCTTGAAAAATTATTCCGGAGGTGTAATGATCGTATCCCACGACAAAATGTTTTTGGATAATGTTACCAACCGAACCATTGAAATATCCCTCGGAAGGATCTATGACTACAACAAGCCTTATTCCAAATATTTGGTACTGCGTAACGAAATAAAGGAACAGCAGTTAAATGCCCAGAAAAATCAGGAAAAAGAAATTCAGCAGGCCGAAAGGTTGATAGAGAAATTTAGGGCCAAGTCCACAAAGGCTTCCATGGCACAGTCCCTGATCAAGAAGCTGGATAAGATGGAGCGGATAGAGGTAGATGAAGATGACAATAGTGTAATGAATTTAAGATTTCAAATTTCGGTGACTCCGGGTAAGGTGGTAACGGAAATGGAAGGTTTGGCCAAAAGTTATGGTGATAACCATGTTTTACAGGGGATAGATCTTCTAATAGAACGGGACTCCAAGACTGCTTTTGTGGGTCAGAATGGACAGGGTAAATCCACCTTGGCCAAGATAATGGTGGGGGATTTGGACCATAAAGGGCATTTAAAACTCGGCCATAACGTTCAGATAGGATACTTTGCACAAAATCAGGCGGAATATTTGGATGGGGAAAAGACTATTTTGGACACCATGATAGACGCTGCCAATGAGAAGAACAGGAGTAAGGTAAGGGATATCCTGGGGTCTTTCCTCTTTAGGGGGGATGAGGTGGATAAATATGTAAGAGTCCTTTCTGGTGGTGAGCGTAACAGATTGGCCCTGGCAAAAATGCTCCTACAGCCTTTTAATGTATTGGTCATGGATGAGCCAACAAACCACTTGGACATCAAATCCAAAAACGTTCTTAAACAGGCGCTTCAGAATTTTGATGGAACCTTGATATTGGTCAGTCACGATAGGGATTTTTTACAAGGACTTACCAATAAGGTCTATGAATTTAAAGATGGTAAAATTAAAGAATATCTAGGGGATATCGATTTCTATTTGGAACAGCGTAAGGTGGAGGATTTTAGGGCTATAGAAAAGAAACAAACAGTAGTCCAAAAAAAGGAAAAACCCAAAGACAGACACGTTGATTTTGAAGATCAAAAAAAGATAAAATCCCTAAAGAACAGACTTAGTTCAGCGGAGAGCGATATAGCCAAGTTGGAAAAGGAAATAGCAGGTATTGACCATGATCTACTTATGAACTATGATGCGACCATTGCAAAATCCAATTTTTTCGATACTTATCAAAAGAAGAAAAAGAACCTCGAAAATCTCATGAAAACTTGGGAAAATATTACATTGGAGCTGGAAGAATTCTCCTTGTAGGAAAAATAATCCAAAAATCTAAATTTCTTTAACCACAACTTTACGCACTTTCACAACAAAAACGGGGCTTTTGCGTGTTTTTCATCGAGTATTTTTGCTGATTATCGTACAATATTCTTATTTTGTAGGGTAATTCTTAATTCTCAAGTGAAAAATATGAAAAAAAGCCTACTCATACTATTTGTGGTTGTTGGCCAATTTGTGTCAGGACAGGTATCTGATATGGAAAAAAATGCCCTATTGGACCTATACAACAGTACTAATGGTGCTACTTGGGACAGGAGTTGGAATCTGAAATCACCCGTTTCTTCTTGGGAGGGGGTAGACATTGAGAACAATAAGGTGGTGTCCATTAATTTAATGAACAACAATCTTAGGGGCAACTTACCCAATTCCATAGGTAACTTGACTAACTTGAAAGTATTCAACCTTGCCTTAAACAGTATTGGTGGGAATATCCCTGAAAGTATAACTGAATTAAAAAAATTGGTTGTATTAAGGTTGGGCAAGAACAATTTTACGGGTATTATTCCTGAAAATATCGGGGATTTGGAAAAACTGGCGGTATTGGATTTGTTCCATAATAACTTTTCTGGAGAATTGCCTGTTAGTATTGGAAATATAAAAAAGCTAAAGGTGGTATTACTGTCGCACAACAGATTAAACGGTTCTATTCCCCTAACATTCGGGAATTTAAAATATTTGGAGCGCTTGGAGTTGGCAGATAATAATTTTGGCGGAATGGTGCCGGAAAACTTGGATAAACTTACCAATTTGAAAATGCTCGTTTTGGCAGAAAATAATTTTAGGGGAGATTTTCCAGAGGCAATATTAAACCTTCCCAGTCTGGAATTGGTGCAACTTCAAAATAACAGATTTGGTATAAATGATTTCAACAGTGATGCAGCTAAAGATAAATTGGCGCTCTTTGATTTTGATGGCAATAAGCTTAGAAACTTTGATGTAAATAAATTAAATGCCGAAAAGGATATTAGAACTGCTGATACCCGTTTTGAGGATGGTGTTAATTAAAAAAAAATATGGATATGTTAAAACAAAAATCGCGAGAATATGGACTTCTGCTAATGCTTACTTTATGTATGGCGTTTACTAGTGCAGTTAATGCGATGGTTCCAAAAAGCGAGATGAAGGTGCTACTGGAACTTTACAGTGATACGCAAGGCCAAAATTGGAATAATACATGGGATATTAATGCACCTGTTAATTCCTGGTATGGTGTAACCGTTAAAGATGGCCATGTGGTGGAGATAAATCTTTTTAGGAATAACTTGGTGGGTATCCTACCTGAAAGTCTAGGGGATTTAAAACACTTGGTAAATCTAAACCTGGCTTTTAATACTATAAGTGGAGAGATTCCAAAAAGTGTTGCCGAGCTTAGTAAATTAGAAGTTCTGAAATTGGAAATGAACAGGTTGGAGGGCGAAATTCCTTCTGAAATCGGAAATATGAAATCGTTGGTAAGGCTTTCGGCTTTTAACAACTTCTTGTCCGGAAAAATACCGGAAAGTCTAGGAAATATTCAGACCTTAAAGGAACTTAATCTGTCCAGCAATAATCTTACCGGAAGGATACCAAATTCTTTGGGTGAGCTTTCAAAACTGGAAAGTTTGGGGCTTTTCGAGAATAAACTGTACGGGTCTATTCCTGGAGAATTAGGTAAATTGGGTAATTTAAAGGAGTTGGTCCTGGCCAACAACGAACTTGGTGGATCCATTCCAAAAGAGTTTGGCCAATTGGCCAGTCTGCAGATTTTTCAAATCCAGAACAACAATATTTTTTCATTCGAAAATATGGACAGTATGAACTCGGGCCAGTTCCTTGTTTTTGATTACGATAAGGTAGAAACAGAGAACAAGTATAAGGATTTTGATGCTATTAAGACAAGAATGGCTGATACCAAGTTTGAAGACGAAATAGAAGAATAATGGTTACTTAAAATTAGTTGGTTTGGTTGGAGGGAATACACATTGTATTCCCTTTTTTCTTTTGGCACTGTTATTTTTCAACTTTAAGATACATTTAACAAAAGTCACTTAAACTTATAGATAGTTTTGCAATCAAACCAACTTACGGCCCTTTTATGAATTCGAGAAAAATTGTTTTATCTATTATTGGGGTCCTCCTTATAATAGGCTCTATTTTTGGAGCTAAATATATTATCAACAGTAAGACTACACCAAGGCCCAGACCGGAGAAAGTAGTGAAGACGGTTATTGTTGAAACTGTAAAAAATGGAAATGTCCCCATTATTGTTCCTGCAAATGGAAATCTCGTGGCCAAAAGAAGGGTGGAAATCTACGCCGAGGTTCAGGGAGTTTTTAAACCAGGCAAAAAATTATTCAAGCCAGGGCAGGAATTTAGGACTGGGGAGATTTTGATTCAAATTGACGCTGCTGAATATTATGCCAATGTACAATCTTCCAAAAGTAATTTATACAATTTAATAACTTCTATAATGCCAGACCTCCGTTTGGACTATCCGGAGGTATTTAACAAGTGGCAAACATTTTTGGCCAATTTTGATATTAATAAAAGTGTACCTCCCCTGCCAGAGATGTCTACGGAAAAGGAAAAATATTTTATCTCCGGGAGGGGTATTCTGACCAATTACTATTCCACCAAAAATTTGGAACAACGATTGGCCAAATACACCATTGCCGCACCATTTACTGGAGTACTTACCGAGGCCTTGGTCACAGAGGGAACCTTGGTTCGTTCTGGGCAAAAACTGGGTGAATTTATCAATACCAGCGATTATGAACTGGAGGTTGCTATAAGCAAAACCTATAGCGATTTGCTCAAGGTGGGTGAAGTGGTAGCCTTAAAAAGTATAGATCAGGCCAAAACATACAAAGGAAAAGTTGCTAGGATCAATGGGCGGGTAGATTTAACTTCCCAAACCATAACGGCCTTTATAGAAGTTAATGACCCGGACCTAAGGGAAGGAATGTATCTAGAGGCCAATCTCACAGCAAGGGAAGAGTCCGATGCTATTGAAGTTAACAGAAGTTTATTGTTGGAGAACGACCAAATTTTTATTGTTAGGGATTCCGTATTGGATTTGATCCCAGTAAATCCCGTGTATTTTTCAAATAGTAAGGTAGTGCTTAAAAATGTGCCGGATGGATTAACAATTTTATCCAAACCGGTTATGGGGGCCTATTCCGGAATGTTGGTTAAAGTATTTCAAGATCCAGAAACCAACTCTAAAGACTAATGAGGAATATAATAGCCTATTTTATAAAGTACCACGTTGCCGTAAATGTAATAATTGTTGCTTTCCTTATTTTTGGTATCGTTGGGGCACTATCCTTAAAATCTTCTTATTTTCCACTTACAGATTCCAAAAACATTACTATAAATGTTACTTATCCAGGTGCTTCCCCACAGGAAGTGGAAGAGGGTATTGTTCTTAAGATCGAGGATAACCTAAAAGGCTTGGAGGGGGTAGATAGGGTTACTTCCACTTCAAGGGAAAACAGTGGTATTATAAATGTTGAGATTGAAAAGGGCAGGGATATAGACTTTATGCTCTTGGAAGTTAAAAATGCCGTGGATAGGGTGCCATCATTTCCAACAGGGATGGAGCCTTTAGTGGTCTCTAAACTGGAAACAGTGAGGCAAACTATAAGCTTTGCCATTAGCGGTGAAAATATAAGTTTGTCGGCCTTAAAGCAGATTGGCAGACAGGTGGAGAACGATATTAGGGCCATGGAGGGTATCTCCCAAATTGGTATTACGGGATACCCGGCAGAGGAAATAGAAATTGCCGTTAATGAAAATAGTCTTTTGGCTTATAATGTTTCATTTGAAGAGGTGGCGCAGGCCGTATCCAATGCTAATATTTTGGTTACAGGGGGTAATATAAAGACCGATGCAGAAGAATTTCTAATTAGGGCCAATAACAGGTCGTATTATGGCAGTGAGCTATCCAATTTAGTAGTAAGGGCAAATTCTTCAGGGCAGACAGTGCGTTTAAAAGATGTGGCCGAGATTAGGGATCGGTTTTCGGAAACCCCCAACACCACTTATTTTAATGGGAATCTTGCTGTAAGTGTTTCTATCACCAGTACCAATACCGAGGATCTTTTAACCTCATCGGAAATGGTTAAGGCCTATATAGAAGAATATAACCAGAAACATAATAATGTACAATTAAGTGTTGTAAGTGATCAATCTGTCACCCTGAACCAGCGGACGCAACTGTTGACGGAGAATGCCATTATGGGGATGATTCTGGTGCTTATCTTCCTTTCGCTATTTCTTAATACGCGTTTGGCATTTTGGGTGGCTTTCGGATTACCTGTGGCTTTTTTGGGGATGTTCGTATTTGCCGGTTTCTTTAATGTAACTATAAATGTTTTGTCCCTTTTTGGGATGATTATCGTTATCGGAATTCTGGTGGATGACGGTATTGTAATTGCCGAAAATATTTATCAGAATTACGAAAAAGGTAAACCCCCTATACAGGCAGCAGTTGATGGTGTAATGGAGGTATTGCCTCCGATAATCTCTGCCATCATTACTACGATTTTGGCTTTTTCAATTTTTCTGTTCTTGGACAGTAGGATCGGTGAATTTTTTGGGGAAGTCTCGGTAATTGTTATTCTTACCTTAGTGGTTTCTTTGATAGAGGCCCTTATTATTTTACCGGCGCATTTGGCCCATTCAAAGGCACTGCAACCTTTGGACAATAAACCCAAAAAAGGATTGTCAAGGATATTTGCAAAATTAAGGGTGATTAACCAATGGGGAGATAGTTTTATGGTATGGATGAGGGATAAGCTTTATGGTCCCATATTGCGTTTTTCCCTGCGTTATAAATTGTTGATGTTTTCCATTTTCGTCATGTTGTTGTTTTTGAGCTTCGGCTCCATTGGTGGGGGTATCATTAGAACAGCTTTTTTTCCAAGGGTTGCCAGTGATAGGGTGTCCGTTGATTTGTTAATGCCCAATGGGACCAATGAGAGGGTAACAGATTCAATTATCAGTTTGATAGAGGAAAAGGCAAAAATTGTAGACCAAGAGCTTACCGAAAAATATTTAAAGGGTACTGGTAAAAAGCTGTTCGAAAACATGATAAGAAAAGTAGGGCCAGGATCTTCTACAGCTTCACTGGATATCAATCTCTTGCCCGGGGAAGAACGGCCCGATGCAATTATATCGGATTTGATCACTAATAGGTTACGGGAATTGGTAGGTCCGGTTATTGGTGTGGAAAGCCTTATTTATGGTTCCGGTGGAAATTTTGGGGGCAGCCCTGTTTCCGTCTCCCTTCTGGGGAATAATATTGAGGAATTAAAAGCGGCAAAAAAAGAGCTAAAGGTTATCTTGGAGAATAATGCCTTGTTAAAGGATGTAGCGGACAATGATCCTGCTGGCATAAAGGAAATAAGGTTAGAACTGAAGGAGAATGCCTATTTGATGGGGTTGGACTTAAGAAGTGTTATGAATCAAGTTCGTGCCGGTTTTTTTGGAGCTCAAGCCCAGCGATTTCAAAGAGGACAAGACGAAATACGGGTTTGGGTGAGGTATGACCGTGCCAGCCGTTCCTCTATCAATGATTTGGATGACATGAGGATCACCACTCCCAATGGCAGTAAGGTGCCTTTAAAAGAAATTGCCACATACGTAATAGAGCGGGGAGATGTAGCCATTAACCATTTGGAAGGGCAGCGCGAAATTCAGGTCTCGGCAGATATTAAAGATGAAAAGACTACCGGTGCCACAGATATAATGAATGATATAAGGACGGTAATAATGCCGGAAATCCATTCTAAATATCCTACGGTTACAGCATCGTACGAGGGTCAGAATAGGGAAACCGCTAAACTCTTTGGTTCTTTAAAATTTGTAGGCCTTACGGTTTTATTGTTGATCTATATTACTATTGCCTTTACCTTCCGAAGTTTTAGTCAACCCCTAATGTTGATTATTCTGGTGCCATTCAGTATTACTGCTGTAGCATGGGGCCATTGGATCCACGATTTCCCTATCAACGTTTTGTCCATGTTGGGGATAATTGCCCTTATTGGAATAATGGTGAACGACGGTTTGGTACTTATTGGGAGATTTAATGGTAATCTTAGGGAGGGAATGAAATTTGACGACGCTATTTATGAGGCTGGTAAATCAAGATTTAGGGCTATATTTTTAACTTCCATTACTACTATTGCAGGTTTGGCGCCATTGCTATTGGAAAAAAGTCGCCAGGCCCAATTCCTTAAACCTATGGCCATATCCATTGCTTATGGAATTGGCTATGCCACGATTTTGACCTTATTGATGTTGCCACTTTTCCTGGCATTTAGCAATAAAATGAAAGTAGGTTACAAATGGTTGCTGACCGGTAAAAAAGTAACCAAAGAGGAAGTGGAAAGGGCCATAAAGGAACAAGTGGAAGAAAGTCATATGCAAAATTTTGAAAAACATGAGCAGAATGATCAATCACCTGAAATTACAACATCGTTAGAAGATGATAGTGTAGTATCTAACGAATTGGAAGACAATAAATAATGGGATATAGATATTTAATTGCCGCCTTACTAATCGGAATTTGTGGAGGTCTAAGTGCACAAGAAAAATTATTGTCCAAGGATGCCGCAGTTTCACTGGCCTTGGATAACAATTTTGGCATTAAAGTTGCCAAGAATCAGGTGGCAATTGCCGACAATAATGCTGGAATCTTAAATTCAGGTTATTTGCCCCGACTTACAGGTACGGCAGGAGCCACCTATAACGATTTCAATAGTACCACGGCATACCCGGGACAATTTGAAACCAATGGAGATCCCAGGCAGGATTTGGAAATTAAAAATGCAGAGTCCCAAGTGTACAATGCAGGCCTTAATGTAAATTATACCCTCTTCGATGGGATGGGCAGGCTCTATAATTTTAAACGATTAAAGGAACAGTATCAGTTAACTGAGCTTCAAGCTAGGGAAACAATAGAGAATACCGTTCTGCAGTTATTTAGTGTCTATTACGAAATTGCTAGGTTGACCGAAAATGAGAATGTGTTGCGACAAGCGCTGGAGATATCCAAGGACAGAATTAAAAGAGCTGAATATTCTTTTGAATATGGGCAAAACACAAAATTGGACATTCTTAATGCGCAGGTAGATGTAACAAACGATAGCATCAGTTTAATGAACGTGCAACAGAACTTGGCCAATACCAAACGGGATTTAAATGTCGTGCTAAACCAAAATCTAAATGAAACTTTTGTAGTGGATACCTTAGTGAGTTTTATTCCAAAATTACAGTTGGAGGATTATATTGCCCAATCAAAGGAAAACAATGTAGCCATACTTCAGACCAACAGGAATTTGGCCATAAACGCATACGATGTTAAAGTGAACAGGTCGGGATATTTGCCAACTTTAGGTTTGACCGGTGCCTATGGATGGAATTTGAATCAAAGTGCAGCAACGTCTTTCCTTCCTGGTCAAATTATACCTGGGAGCAATAGGAATAGTTTAAATTTGGCCTTGGGAGCCAATCTTACATGGAATTTATTTGACGGGGGAGGAACAACCGTAAGGGTTAAAAACGCCAAAATAGCCTATGAAAATCAAGAATTATTAAAAGAACAGATAACACTTGAGGTTGACAGGGATATTTTAAATGCCTTGGGAATTTATGAAAATAGGTTGCAGATTTTTCAAATTCAGGAACAGAATGTATTAACCAATCAGAATAATTTTGAGCGTTCCAAAGAACAATTTCTATTGGGAAGGATAACATCCATTGAGTTTAGGCAGGCACAAATAAACCTTCTTAATGCACAGACCAATAAGAACTTGGCAAAGTACGATGCCAAGTTAGCGGAATTACAGCTGCTACAATTAACGGGGCAGTTGTTATCCGTAGCATTCTAGGGGAACACCCATACTTGATCAATAGGTAGAATTCCAATTGGTAAAAGTCCTATATTTTACCAAATAAACTTACGGAACATGTACGAACACTTCTTTCAATGTCCCTATTGTTGGGAAGAAATATCAATGTTATTGGATCCTTCCATAACTAGGCAGACTTATGTGGAAGATTGTGAGGTCTGTTGTAATCCTATATCCGTGACCCCTGTTTTTAATGATGGGGAGCTTAGTGGTTTTGAAGCAATGGATATTGGTCAATAAGACTAGAAATATGTATCAATAAAAAACAGCCTAAAATTATCAATTTTAGGCTGTTTTTGGTTTGGTGAAATAAATAGCGGAAATTATTTCTTAAAATCCCCTGCGTTTATGACCGTCCATTCTTTGTATGGTTTAATATACTTTAGGATGGCTTTGTTTACATCGTCTATTGTTAAGGTCTTCACTTTTTCTTCCAAGGTTTTCTGGAAGTCCATGGTCCGACCATAATATAAGTTGTTGTTTATTAAACCGGCCAGTTCAGCATCTTTTGCTCTGGAAACATTTTCCTCCTGCACCCAGCCGTTTACGGCATTCTTCAATTCTTCCTCAGTAATACCATCTTTAATTAATCGATCCAATTCTTCCGAAAATCCCTGTTGTACCTTGTTATAGTTTTCTGGTGCGTAAATGGCATAAAGGTATATGGAGGAATTTTGGTCATCGGCATTGAAATCGGCTTGGAATCCGGCACCTGCACCATAACTAACACCATCCTTCTGCCTTAGCCTGTCGGCAATCCTTGAATTAAGAAAACCACCTCCCAATATGGTGGCCGCCATATTTAAGGCAGCATAGTCCCCATCGTCCTGACTAATTTTGATGTTCAGGTTGCCTAGCGACATAGCATTCTTTTTGTCAGGGGTCAGAATATCCTCGTTGACCACTTTAGAATCTTTAAAGGGGTCCTTTAGGCGCTCGTAGGAGTTTTTGCTCTTGTAGTTGGCAAATTCTTTTTCCATATAGGTTTTTAGCTGCATGGGTTGCATATCCCCAATGCTTACAAGAATAGACATCCCCAAGCCGTAGAAGTCTTTATGAAACTTCTTTATGTCTTCAATTTTGGTTGATTTTATGGCTGCTTCCTCCTCTTCTATGGACATGGAGTATAAGGGGTGTTCCTTTGGAAAGCTGTTATTTATTACCGATAATCTTTTGGAGGCTAAAAATTGAGGTTCTGTCTTATTGCTTTCCAAATAAGCCAAGGACTCGGTTTTTAATTTTTCCAATTCTGCAGCCTCAAAGGAGGGGGTTTTTAGCATTTCGGTCATTAAGGCCATAGTTGACATGAGGTTCTCCTCGGTCGAAACCACATTGGCATAAACATTCCCGTTACTGGCTCTAAAGGATATGGAAGATTTTAACCTACTTAATTCGTCCTCTATCTGTTGTCTTGTCTTGGAGAGGGTGCCCTTGTTCAGCATTCTTGCTGTAAAGGACGGAAGTACACCTTTGTTGGAAAGTGATTCAAGATCGCCGTTTCTGGTACTAAAAGCAACTCTTACTGTTTTGCCACGATTACCTTTTTTAATAATGCCATAGGCGATGCCATTGGAGAGTTTGCCCATGTCCAATCTGGATTGAATGGCATCATAGGAAACATCAAAAGCCTCTCCCATGCCCATATCTTCTTTTCCTTTATAATCCGCTACTAGGGCATCAAGGTTTTGCGTATGTTCTATGGCTACACTTTCAGGATTCTTGGTAGGATTAAACCTGCCGATGGTTCTATTGGTAGGGATAAAATATTTTTTGGCGACCTCATTTACCTTTTCCAGACTTATGTTTTCAATTCTATCACGTTGAATAAATGCTAGCCGCCAATCGCCAGCACCAATAAATTCGCTCATATAGGTGCCTAGATAGGAGGAATTTCTAAAGATCTGATCTATTTGCTTTAGAAGATTCGCTTTGGCTCGTTCTAGTTCATCCTGGGTGATCGGAGTTGTTTTTAAAGCGTCCAAAGTTTCTTTAAGTACTTTTTCGGCTTCGTCCGCATTCTTATCGGATGGTACATCTACATTGATGTACAAAAAGCCAGGCTCTTTGGTGAAAGGCGAAAAAGACCATACGGAAGAAGCTTTATTGGTTTCAATCAATGCCTTGTAGAGTCTGCCGGAAGGTTCATCTGACAAGACGTTCTCTAAAATGGATATGGCAGCATTATCCTCATGTGAACCTGCTGGGGTATGGTACATTGTAGATACGATCTGCAGATCGCCAACACGATCAAGGTGAACTGTTTTTTCGCCATCCTGTGCAGGCTCTTCAGTATAGGAGTCCCTTATCGGTGTAGTAGGATTTTGGATTTTTCCAAACTTCTTTTCTATCAGGGCCAATGTTTTGCCTTCATCAAATTTGCCGGTGACCATAAGAACTGCATTGTCCGGGCGGTAGAATTTTTTATAAAAGGCCATAAGGTTTTCTATAGGTACGCGTTCTATGTCCGACCTATTTCCAATGGTGCTGTTACCATAGTTGTGCCATATAAAACCTGCATTTACTACGTTCTGCATAAGCACCCTTGATGGATCGTTTTCCCCACTTTCAAATTCATTACGAACTACACTGAATTCAGATTCCAAATCTTTTTTGGCAATATGGGAATTCACCATTCTGTCGGCTTCCAAATCCAAGGCCCAGTCTAAATTTTCATCAGTTGCATTGAATGTTTCAAAGTAGTTGGTTCTGTCGTACCAAGTGGTACCATTAGGTCTGGCGCCATGGGAGCTTAACTCCTTGGGAATGTCCGGATGGTTGGGAGTGCCTTTAAAAACCATGTGTTCCAAGAGGTGGGCCATTCCTTTTTCTCCGTAACCTTCATGTCTGGATCCAACCATATAGGTAATGTTCACTGTTATTGTCTGGGAAGAATTGTCCGGGAATAGAAGCACTTTAAGGCCATTGTCCATACTGTATTCTGTTATTCCTTCTACAGAAGCAACTTTCTTTAACTGACCATAGGAAATATTGCTGATAATTAATCCGATCCAAATAAGTGATAAGATTTTTGTTTTCATGGAAGTGTAGTTTTATGTTATTCAATAATACAAAAATTACAGGGTGTTTTAGGGAATGGAGCCATAGAAATTTTGATTTTCGAAGTTATAAATGAGACTTTGGGATGGCTCTTTAAAAAAATAGTAATATTTTTATGCCTTGAACCTAAACTGATTTTGTCAATGCTTAGAATTACTTCAAGAGTATTTAATTTTTTCTTAATTCCCTTTTTAATAATTGCCTTGGAATCCTGTAAATCAGGGAAATCTGTTGCGGCTGAGCCCGATAAAAAAGCCCATACTGCAGAAGTATTTACAGAAAATATTCCGGTCACGGATATTTCTTTTGATATGGTATTGATACCCGAAGGTAATTTTATGATGGGTAGTCCAGAGGACCAGTTGAACAGAAAGGCTGATGAAGGTCCTGTGAAGAATGTGGAATTGGACGCCTTTTATATGGGAAAATATGAACTTGGCTGGGAAGTTTTTGAGTTGTTCTTTAAGCAAAACAAAGAATTGTTCCAGACTTTGGAAGCCGATAAGTTAAGTGGCATAGATGCCATTACAAGACCTAGTCCTCCGTATGAGGATCCTTCCTATGGTATGGGAAAGGTTGGGTATCCGGCAATTAGTATGTCCGCCTATTCCGCCTTGGTGTTCTGTAAGTGGTTAAGTACGGTTACGGGCAGGTTCTATAGATTGCCAACAGAAGCTGAATGGGAATATGCCGCCAAG
>TARA_R110000868_G_scaffold2321_6_pt1 | contig 18526 bp, 17 predicted proteins | sample TARA_R110000868 | Tara Oceans TARA_R110000868 (sample SAMEA4397489) | marine metagenome | biome: Polar Biome; feature: [SRF] surface water layer (ENVO:00010504); material: water (ENVO:00002006), including particulate matter (ENVO:01000060) such as... | depth 5 m | reverse complement strand
ATGCCGGAGTTGAGTAGATGAGTGGGGTGACATTCGTGACGTCCCGCCAAGTCTTCCTGGAAAAAGATGGGAGATTTACTCAGCCCCCTTGCGGGCGCCTGCCTCGAAATGGACGGGGAAGAGCAGTCGAGCCTTAATGCCGGACTTCCCCAACCATGGCCTCACCAGAACTTGGGCTGTCAGACATTCATGCGGATGAGCTCCACGCTCCCGATTGCCGTCAGTGACTAAGCTCACGCCTCCCGTGCGACCGGAACAGCTGGATTATGCGCGCACATTGGTGGGGTGGGGATAAACTGGTCAAGTTTTCCTGGGCTGCTCTCCCCCTTCGTCATCCCCGGACTTGTTCCGGGGATGACGCAATACAGGGCGAATTTATTGGAGGCTGGATAAGGCCCGGCGACGCCTCATTTGACCTGCCCAGGTGCGGGCACGCACCGGTAAAGCCGGGCCATGGCCCGATCAAATCAAAAATGGCGACACGCAGACCACGCCACTCCATGAATGGCGTCCGCCTGCGGTCTGCGCTAGGCTCCGGCGTGTGGCTTTGACGGTGTGTTCGCATTTCCCCGACAGCTCGCACCTGCATCCCGGTCGCTCGTCCAAGCCAGCTTCCTCTGACACATTTTCCCGCAGGGCCATCGCGGCACGAAAGCTGTTTCCATGACCAACCCGCAATACCTGATCTTTGTCATTCTGGCTGTCATGATGGGGCTCTTCCTCTGGGGGCGGTTTCGCCATGATGTTGTGGCGCTGGCTGCGCTCATGGCCTGCATCATCGCCGGCCTCGTCCCGGCCCGTGAGGCCTTTGCGGGCTTTGGGCACCCGGCGGTGATCACCGTCGCCTGCGTGCTGGTGCTCAGCCAGGGGCTGCGTGCGACCGGCGCGGTCGACTGGCTTGCCCGGAGCGTTCTGCCCCGCGATGCCGGACGCCTGACCACCATGCTCTCGCTCCTGGGGCTTGGCGCCCTGCTGTCAGGATTCATGAATAATGTCGGCGCGATGGCGCTGCTCATGCCGATCGCGGTGCAGCTGTCGGGCCGGCTGGATCTCACGCCGGGACAGGTTCTGATGCCCCTCGCCTTCGGCACAATCCTTGGCGGCATGACGACCCTTGTGGGAACGCCGCCCAATCTGATCGTTTCGGGTTTTCGCGAAGAAGCAGGCCTGGGTCCTTTCGCCATGTTCGATTACTCGCTTGTAGGTGTTGCCGTTGCGGCCCTGGGCGTCGTCTTTGTTGCTGTGGCTGGCTGGCGGCTGGTGCCGGCGCGCAAATCGGCCGCGGGCGATGATTTCGACACCGGCGCCTATCTGACCGAGGTACGCGTGCCGGAGAAAAGCAAGGCCGTCGGTCTGACGCTGCGTGGTTTCGAGCGCGAGGTCGAGGAGAGCGGAACGCAGATTGTCGGCCTTGTACGCAATGAGGTGCGCATGACGGCGCCGTCTGGCGGGCGCCGCATCCGGGCGAATGACATCCTGGCGCTGCACGCCGATGTCGATGCGCTGGCCAAGGCCCTGTCAGTATTCGGCATCAAGCTGGAGGAAGGGCAGTCGGTCGCCGCCGACAAGGCCCAAAAACGGGAGGCCCAGGCCGACAGGGTGCCGCAAGCGGCCAGGGCGGACACCGGCAGGAGCGGCGACGAGGCGTCGGCACCGGCGGAGGAGAGCAGCGACCGCGATGAGGACATTGTGCTGCGGGAAGTCGCCATTCTGCCCGGCTCGACCATTGTCGGGCGCTCGGCCAGCGATTTGCACCTGCGGACACGATACGGGCTCAACCTGCTGGCGGTGTCGCGCGAAGGGCACCCGCCTCAGGCGCGCCTGCGCAATCTGAAACTCAAATCCGGCGATCTCCTGCTGATGCAGGGGCCCGCGGAGGAAGTCACCGAATTCATCAACGAGACCGGCTGCGTGCCGCTCGGTGAGCGCGAATTGCGCATGCCCGACAAGCGCATGGCGATTATCGCCGGGGCCATCATGGTCGGCTCGATCGGCATTGCAGCGCTCGGCCTCCTGCCCGCTGCCGCCGCCTTTGCCCTCGGCGTCCTGGCCTCAATGCTGTTGCGTACCGTGCCGCTGCGCCAGATCTACACCTCGATTGACTGGCCGGTCATCGTACTGCTCGCGGCGCTGATGCCGGTCGCCGGTGCGATGCAGACGACCGGGGCGGCTGAGGTCCTGGCGCGGTTTCTGGTCGAGACGGTGGCCCAGGGCAGTCCCATCGCCGCCCTGGCGGTTGTGATGATCACCACGATGTTCCTGTCGGACGTCATGAATAACGCCGCGACGGCAGCCGTCCTGTGCCCGATCGCGCTCGGCATCGCCGCCACACTCGGCGTCAATCCGGACAGTTTACTGATGGCGGTCGCGATTGGCGCTTCCTGTGCTTTCCTCACCCCGATCGGGCACCAGAACAACACGCTGATCCTTGGCCCAGGCGGCTTCCGCTTCGGTGATTACTGGCGTCTGGGCCTGCCATTGGAGGTGCTGGTCATCGTCGTCAGCCTGCCGCTCCTGCTGATCGTCTGGCCGTTGTAGCCCACAAGGATGGTGGGCGTGTGAGGAGCATTGACCGGCTGTCGCGGGCTCGAGGAACAATGTGACAGATATAAAAATCCAGCAGAAATGCCTGTGGATAAGTCCGGGACGATCCCTGCCTGGCCGCCCCGGTATTGATGCCGCTATTTGCCAGCGACCCCATACCGGAGTCCTGCCCTGTCATGTGGGTGCGGCGGCACGGGCCCGATCTCGCGCAAACAGCGACCACAGCCCTGCGACACCCTGGGTTGTGCTTGGGGGTTTGGACTGACCTTCGGCTTCAGCTATTCTGTGCTTAAGGAGCATGTCAGAATGATTCACGTGAAGACGCGCCCAGGCCGATCAGATTGGCAATTATATCGGTTCTCTCTTGAGCTTGATCGCTGATGAATACGCTGAACGCCATCTGGGAGAGCCTCCTGGCCAATCTGACCATGGATCGCTTCGAGGCCGATATCGCGCGCCGACGCGGTGGGGTGACCTGGTTGCTGGTGCGGCTGTGCGCGATAAGCAATGTCACACTCGGCGGAATTGTGATGGTCGGCTGGCTGACCCACTCAGCGGCCATCGTCCAGACCCTGCCAGGCTATTCACCGATGCAGTTCAATACGGCAGCCTGTTTCTTCCTGCTGGGCCTTGGTCTGCTGTCGGTGAGCTGGGGGGCAACAGTGCTGACGCGCCTCTGTGGCGCGGGTGTGTTTGCAATCGCCGGGCTCACCCTGTTCCAGGACTTGACGGGCACATCCCTCGGCATTGATGAGGCACTCGTGACGGCGTTCATTGCCGAGGCCTCGGCTGCACCCGGGAGGATGGCCCCCAATACGGGTGTCGCTTTCCTGCTGGCCAGCGCGTACCTGGCGCTGGCGACGTTCCCATTGCACCTCACTCTGCCACGCAGCCTCTTGCTGGTGATCGGCCCGGCGATCATCGGGCTCTCCGCGCTCTCAATTGTTGGCTATGCCACAGGGCTCGAGGCGCTGTTTCGATGGATTCCGGAAACGACGATGGCCCTTCACACCGCCATCGGTTTCTTGGTGTTTGGCATTGGCGCCTCGCTCAAGGCCTGGCGCCTTGAGGCGCAACGCGCGAGATCGCGTTCATTCTCGGTGATTGCCCCGGTTGTCGTGGGGGCTGTCACCGGGCTGCTGGGGATATGGATCGCGCTGCGGCATTATGAGAGTGCCAGGCTGAGTGCGCTGGCAGACCTCTATCCGGATGTCGCGCGTTCGGTCGTCCCCGAGGTCGTCTTCGGGGCAGGCCTCGTCTTGACCGTCATCATAGGGTTGACGGTCCATTTCGCGCATGCGGCGTTTGAAGCGCGCCAGCTGCGGGCGATGAATAGCGAGCTGCGGACACTCAATGCCGAGCTGGACCGGTTTGCCTATGCCGCCTCGCACGATCTCAAGGCGCCGCTTCGGGGCGTCGGCTTGCTGGCAAGCTGGATCCACCAGGAACTCGAGCCCGATGTTCCGGAGAAAGTCGAGCTCTATCTCGGCCAGATTCAGGACCGGCTCACACGGCTTGAGGGCTTGCTTGAATCGCTTCTTTCCTACGCACAGATCAATCAATCGCCCCGCGCGCCTACCCGATTTGACGTCGCCACGGCGCTCAGCGAAATCGTTGAACTGGCGAACCTGCGGGCGGGCATGCGGGTCAAGATTGATTCCCGGCCCGGGGAAATCCACGCAGAAAGGGGGCTTTTCGACATTGTTTTTATCAATCTGATAAGCAATTCCGCAAAGCATCACGACAGGGCAGAGGGCGAGATTGACATTCGTGTCCGCGAGGGGGACGCTTCTTTCAGAGTTGAAGTCGCCGACGACGGTCCGGGTATCGCTCCGCGTTACCACAAACGCATTTTCGATATGTTCCAGACCCTCAAAGCGCGCGATGAGGTAGAGGCCAGTGGCATGGGGCTGGCTCTCGTCCAGAAGGCCCTGCAGCGCGCCGGGGCTGTGGTTCAACTTGTTTCAGACCCCCAGTCGGGACGGGGCGCACGCTTCATCGTCGACTGGCCGAAAGGACTCCCAGATGGGTATCGCAAGCAGCATCGTGGGTGAAGCCGTCACCGTTTTCGTGGTTGATGATGACGCGATCGACCGGGAAATGGTCTCGCGTTCCATCAAGGACAGAGGGCTCAAAAACCCGCTTCGCTTCGCCCATCATGGCGAGGAAGCGCTGGACATCCTGCGTGGCCAGAATGGTCAGGAGAGACTACGCGCGCCCTATCTCATCCTGCTCGACCTCAACATGCCGCGGATGAATGGCATCGAGCTCCTCACCGAGATCCGGGCGGATCCGGCGCTGAGCCGGTCGATTGTCGTGGTCCTGACCACGTCGAATGCCGAACGCGACCGCTTTGCCGCCTATGACCGGCATGTCGCAGGTTATGTCCTGAAAGCCAGGGCCGGTCTGGAATTCGAGCACGGCGCCTCCCTGGTTGATCACTTCACCCGCGTTGTCGAATTCCCGAATTGATCGGGTAGATCGCAATCGGCGTTCTAGGTCTCACGATGATTCTCGACATTTGGGATGGCCTCTTTCTGGCCGCTGCCGCACTGGCGCTTCTGGGGGTGATTGCCCACGAAGTCGCGGGCGCGCCAAAGGTGCTGGGTCCCCTCAAGACCTCCGGGCTCGCGCCGGAGGTCGTCTGGCTGCATCACTTCTCCTGGCATGACGGATCGGTCTCGGTCCTGGCGATGATCGGGCTTTTTCTGCTGGCCGTCAGACAGGAAGACGGTGTCTATTTCGCCATCATTGGGTCGGCCATGAGCGCCGGTTTTGCAGCCTTGGGGATCGGCCTTGCGATGCTTGGCAATCGGGCCTTGTGGCGAACCCATGCCCCCTACGCCTGGACGCTCGTGGCCTTGCTGGGTGGCCTGGGTATCTGGCTGCAGGCCTCGTCTGCGGCCAGCTGAAAACCCGCGTGACATGCCCCCTCGCCCTTGTGAGCTGACGGCGCTGGCTTTATAGCGGGCTTCGGGAACACAGCCGTGAGCGATTCCGCAGGCTGGGAAATCCGGGGGGATGTGTGCGCGCTTCTATTGTCTGTCTTGGTATGTTTGGGCTTCTGGCGGGAGGCGCGCTCGCGCAGTCCCCGGCCGATCAGGTTTTCACCGGCGAATTGACTGAAGGCGCGCCGAGCGCTGCTTTCGAGCTACAGCTTGAGGCGGGCCAGATCGTCACGCTGACCACCGAGTCGAGCGACCGGCTCGACACCATCCTCACCCTGACCGGTCCGGACGGACAGGCGCTGGCTGAGAATGATGACCGCGAGCCGGGCGTCCTCACCTCGCAAATCGTCTATGTGCCAGCGACGAACGGGCGCTATTCGGCAGAGGTGACCGGCTATAATGCCGATACCGGTCATTTCTCGCTGACCCTGTCTTACGGTCTCGATCTAGGCCTGTCCGACGCGGCGCAAATCCTGCGCGAAGAGACGGTGAGCTTTGATGCCCGCCGCACCCGGTACAGCTTCGATGCCGATCTGGCCGAGGGCGATATTCTCGTCGCCTCGACCTTCGCGCTGACCGAAGAGCTCGATTCCACCCTCACCCTGCTCGATGCGGGCGGTGAAGTTGTCGCGCAGAATGACGATATCGGCGATGGAAGCTTCAACTCGCAAATCGTCTATCAGGCTGCCGCGGCAGGCCGCTACCAGCTGGTCGCGAGCACGTATAGTGGCTCTGATGTCGGCGATATGGCTGTCTCCCTGGCACTGGACCCCGAGGCCGAAGTGCCCTTCGATTTCAGCTCGATCGAAGGCGATGTGATCGCGACGCATGACGGCGTGATCGATGATGAGCACGACACTCACGAGTTTTCGGTAAGCCTCGAGGCTGGCCAGACCCTGCTGGCGCTCGGCGACACACTCTCCGGCGATCTTGATCTGGTGATGCGCCTGAACGGGGAAGACGGCTATCCGGTCGCGATGAATGATGATCGCGGCGATGGCTCGCTCAATTCCGGTTTTGCCTTTACCGCGCCAACGGCGGCGACCTATACGCTCATCGTGTCACGCTATCGCGGTGGTGCAAGCAGCGGTGATTTCCGTGTCGTTCTGTCTTCGGTTGATGCCTCTGTCGTGGATGTGCTGCGCGACCTGCTGGAAAATTCCGAGACGCTGAGCGGTCCCGAGCTGATGATCCAGACCGAGGACTTCCGGATTTACTACACGCTGGAAGGCATGGATGCCTCCTCGACCGAATATGCCGAACTGGTTGGCGAGACCTTGCAGGAAGTCCTCGATACCCAGGTCTCACGGATCGGCTGGGCCGAGCCCGTGCGCGATGAGGATCAGCGCTACCGCGCCTATATCGCCGAGGCCGATGGCTCGATGGGCATCACCAAGCCGGTCCAGGTTGTGTTCGACAACCCCAATACGCTCGGTGTCCGCGAGACGGCGGCGGCCCGCACCCTCTTCATCATCGACAATGATTTCGAAGGCATGGGCAAGACGGCACCGATTGAAAGCCTGATGCGCGCCACGGTGACGCATGAATTCAACCACGTCGTGCAATTTGGCTATGATGGCGAGGAAGGGCTGGACTGGCTCTATGAAGCCACGGCCTCCTGGACGGAGACCACTACGGTGGGGGCCGACCAGGACGCCACGGACTATACCGAGACCGATTTCGAAACGCCGCAATTGTGCTGGACGACGACGGTTGAGGGGCATGATTACGGCCAGTGGACCTTGCTGCAGTCGATGGCGGACAGCTATGGCGAAGGCTTCATCGTGCGGGTCTGGGAGAATAGCGTCGAGCTCGACGGTTTCGAGACCCTGGCCCATACGCTTGCCTCCGTCCGCTCGAATATTCCCGACACGATCGAGCGCTGGCGCGTGCAGAATTTCGCGCTCGCCTATGATCTTGCTCCCCTCTTCCCGAGCCCTGTGCATCTGGAACACACGATGACCGGTCCGGGCCGCTGGACGGTGAAGGGTGGCCTGGAACAGCTCGGCGCCAATTATATCGCGCTCGACATGGATGGCCGTTACTCGGCCAGCCTGACCGGTGCGGACGATCTGGAATTGCTGGCCCTGGGTCAGCGCGATGGGCAGATCGAGGTGATCCGCCTGGGCCGCGATGGCATTATTGATACCAGCGCTTTCGATTATGCTGCCCTGATGGTGTTCAACCGTGCCATGCCGGAAGCACCCGGCGTGTGCAGTGGTGTCGGTTATCAGCTCACTGTCGAGCCTGCGACACGGTCGGGCTCAAGGCGCGTCGCCTACCGCTTTCCGGACGATCACTTCCTTCCGCCTGTCACCGGCGAATAGGGCCGGGCTAGAGAAAGAGCGCTGCCCGTAGCACATAGGCGGCCAGCGCGACGCTCACGAGACCAGCCAGCATCAAGGCGCCAAACCAGGCGAGCTTGCGCCAGAGCGGGCCGGATTCCGGCCCCTCTGGGGGTGGTGCGGGGCGAAAAACCTCACGCGCCATGATAGCCATCTCCCGGTTTCACCTTGCCCCAGAAGAGCGAGTAGACATAGGCGGTGTAGCCCAGGATGACGGGGATCATCACCGAGGCTCCGACCAGCATGAAACCGAGCGCATTATCGCGGGCTGCCGTCTCGTGGATGGTGAAGGCGAAGGGGACCAGCCACGGAAAGAGGCTGACCGCCAGGCCAAGATAACCTGACAGGAAGATCCCCGCCGCAAGCAGGTAAGGCCGCCAGTCCGGAGCGCATCCCAGCCCGGTCTTCATGGTCAGGTCACGCGCGAGCCAGGCACTGAGGACGAGGCCGACGAGCGGGATGGGTGCGAGCGGCAGAAGCTGGGTCCAATTGATATGGCTCATCGAGAAGCCCCACCGTGCCGTGACGCGCGGATCAACCGACAGGGTCGCCAGGCTGACAGCTGCAAAGCCCAGCGCAACCGCGATCAGGGCATAGAACGCCCATTTGCGCGCCGTGTGATAGAGCGCGTTTTCGCTCTTGAGCACGAGCCAGCAGGCGCCGAGCAGGACATATCCCGCCACGACCGCAAAGCCGACCAGCAAGGAAAATGGCGTCAGCCAGTCGAGCGGACCGCCGGCGAAGGCGCGCCCCTCAACCGTCACGCCGCCGACAAAGCCGCCCAGAATGAGCCCCTGTGACAGCGCCGCGATGAAGGAGCCACCATAAAAAGCGCCGTTCCAGAACAGGCGCGTCGGTTTGCGCACGGCCTTGTGGCGGAACTCGAACGCCACACCGCGGAAAATCAGCGCCGCGAGCATGAAGAGCACCGGTAGGTAGAAGGCCGGCATCAGCACGGAATAGGCGAGCGGAAAGGCGGCGAACAGGCCGCCGCCGCCGAGCACGAGCCAGGTCTCATTGCCATCCCAGACAGGCTCGATGGTGGCCGTCATCATATTGCGCTCGTCTTCATCGCGCGCGAAGGCGGTGAGCATGCCGATGCCAAGATCCATGCCGTCAAGCAGGACATAGACCATGATCGCGACGGCAATCAGAATGGCCCAGATCAGGGGAAGATCCATTATGCGCTCCTGTCCGGCTGTGAGGTGATTTCTGCCGGCTCGTCGACGGAGCCCATAGGTGAGCCCGGCGCGCGGTGGCCAGCGTCGGCCGCGCTATCATCGGCGTAACGACGCGTGGCGATGCGGGCCATATAGACCGAGCCGGCTGTGAAGATGATGGCATAGACCAGCATGAAGACGAGAAGCGAGAGCGCCACCTGCCCGGCCGTGACAGGTGCGACGCTGTCGGCCGTGCGCAAGGCGCCATAGACCGTCCAGGGCTGCCGCCCGACCTCGGCGGTGATCCAGCCGGTCAGGACGGCGAGAAATCCCAGACTGCCGCCGGGAATGGCGAGCCAGTGGAACAGACCCGGCTGGTCCAGCCTGCCGCGACGCCACAAGACCACCCCCCAGACGCCAAGCGCCAGAAGGCCAAGACCGGCAGCGACCATGATGCGGAAGCTGTAGAAGACGATCCAGAGTGGCGGCCGGTCTTCGGCCGGGAAGGCATCCAGGCCCTGCAAGGGAAGACCAGGGGCAAACAGGTACGGGCTCGTGCCCGGGACGGTAATGCCCTCATGCCCGCACGCATTGTCGGCCGGCCAGGCGAAGAGCATCGTACCCTGCACATCGCGGGTCTCGCACCAGCCTTCCATCGCGGCGACCTTGGCCGGCTGGTGTTCATGGGCAACGCCGCCCGACCAGTGGCCGGCCCAGATCTGGATCGGCATCAGGATGGCAAGCGTTCCGGCCGCCATACGCAATTGCCAGCGGGTCGGCTCGGAGCCGCGGCCGCGCACGACCTGCCAGGCACCGGCAGCAAGGATGACGGCGGCCGTGGTGATCATGGCAGCGAGCATCATGTGCACGAAGCGCGAGGGGAAGCTGGGATTGAAAATCACTTCCATCCAGCTCGTCGCATAGAAATTTCCGGTCGCCGGATCGATGGCGAAGCCCTGCGGCGTCTGCATCCAGCTATTGGCGGAGAGAATCCAGAAGGCGGAAACCGAGGTGCCGATGCACACGATCACGGTTGCGGCGAAGTGGAGCTTGCGGCCGACCTTGTTCCAGCCGAACAGCATGACGCCCAGGAAGCTCGCCTCGAGGAAGAAGGCCGTGAGCACTTCATAGCCAAGCAAGGGCCCCAGCACGCTGCCTGTGCGGTCCGCGAAGACGCTCCAGTTTGTCCCGAACTGGTAGGACATCACCACGCCCGAGACGACACCCATCGCAAAGGCGAGCGCGAACACCTTCACCCAGTGCAGATAGAGCTGTTTGAAGACGGGCTTTCCGGTCTTGAGCCACAGGCCCTCACAGACGGCCAGGAAGGCGGCCAGTCCGATCGTGAATGCGGGAAACAGGATGTGGAAGGAGATCACGAAGGCAAATTGCAGGCGTGACAGGAGCAGTGCGTCGAAATCCATGGGAAGATCCTCTTGTGCTGCCGACCGTGCGCCTCAAACCCCACCCACTCAATGGGACAATCCGCCCCGCGTGCGAATGTCGCAGGCCCTGCCTTGCTTCGCCCCGGCGCCAGTGCATGCTATCACAGGGTGAAGCCGGAGTGCGCATCCATGAGACACGTCCTGAATTCCGCCCTGCTTGTCCTAGCGGGCTTCTCGATGACCGCCTGCGCGACCTGGACCGAACCCCTTGCCTCCGAGATTTGTGGACCGGTGAAGCTTGAGCTCAAATACAAGGATGATGGCCATCTCGACACGGCCTATCTGATGGCCCGCTTTGCTGGCTGGGACGCACCAGATGCGGCAGAGCTCGCTTTCTTTGCCCAGGCCCCGGACGATTTCGCGGCGGCCTTCTCTGCGCCGAGCGGCTCGGCGCGGCTGCTGGCGCTCCAGTTCGAGCGTGCGCGCCTCCTCTCCTCCGTTCTCCATTCGCTGCATGGCGGCGGCACCGCAGCTGTGGCCCGCCGGCAAGCGGGCCTCGCCCAGCTGATTGCCGAGGAAGTCGCGGCGGATGGTCAGTCCGGCGAACGCTGGCGGCTCGGTTTCCTGATCCATGCGCTCGGCGACAGTTATGCCCATGTCTGGGGCGTCAATCAGGGCGGGCCGGGGTCGGTCGCCTATAACCCGATAGTCGGCCATATTCCCGACGGGCTGGTGCATGGCAATCCGGACGATATCCGGCGCAATTATGCCAATTACGCGCGCTATTCGAGGGCCCTGTTTGCCGCGCTCGACCGCGGCAATGGCGATCGCGCAGCTCTGGAGGCCTATCTCGCGGACATCGAACGGGCGGTATTCCGCGATGCCGCGGGCGGAGACACGGCCACAACCGCCCTCATCCGCCGGATCAGCACGGATGATTATCGGCGCGCCGCCATCGGGCGCCAGGACTGCCCGTCCTGGACCAGCGAGCTGGAATATGAAACCGCGGTCAGACCCTTCCTGCTTGAGGTCGAGTCGCGTCTGCGCTGAAAGGCGCTAGCGCGAAAGCGAGGCCTGCCAGGCGGCCATAACCCGGCCGCGGACATCCTCCGGTTCGGCATCGAGTGCCTTGCCGAGCGCCGCCAGCTCATTCCGGCTGGCATGCAGCTGATCGACCAGCGACATCACCATGGCCAGGGCATCAGCCGCCAGCTCATGGCTTTCGGCCAGCTCGCAGACGAGTTCGAGCCGCGCCAGATCAACCGGGGTGAAAACCGGGCCGGTCTGGCTCTCGCAAGGGCGAATGATACCGACCTCGATATAGGTTGTCAGGCGCGTATGGGTCAGTGTCGCTATGGCGTCGACGGTTTCGTCTGTTGAGTAGTGGCCGGTCATGATGTCATCCCCTCGCGCGGATCATAGCCATGGGTCTCGCGCCAGCTTTCCATGAAGGACGAGAGCGCGTCATCGATCTTGCGCGGCGCCACGATGCGCAATTCCACGCGTTGATCGCCCGGTTTCTTCTGGCCACCACGCTGCACGCCGCGTGCGCGCAGACGCAAAACCTGGCCGCTGCTGGCCCCCTCCGGAATCTTCAGGCTGACCGGCCCGTCAATCGTCGGCGTCTGCACCGAGCCGCCCAGAATGGCCTCATCGATCGAGATTGGCAGGGTGATCAGGATATCGTCGCCCTCGCGCCGGAAGAGCTTGTGCGGCCTGACGCTGAGGCTGACCAGGGCGTCGCCTGCCGGACCCGAGCCGGAACCGGCCTCGCCCTTGCCGCGCAGCCGCAATGTCTGGCCATCCGCGGTACCGGCGGGAATGCGAACGTCCAGGCTTTCGCCATTGGGTAAGGTGATGCGCTTGCTGGCGCCTCTTGCCGCCTCGAGAAAACCGATGTCCAGCGCATAGCGGCGGTCCTGCCCGGGTGCGTTGAACTGCCAGTCGCCACTGCCCTGCCCGCGTCCCTGACCGCGCTGGCGCAGGATTTCCTCGAAGATGTCCGAGGTATCGAACCCCTCGAAGCCACCCGGCGATGCGCGGCGCTGCGACTGATAGGGATTGTCCGGGCTATCGGCGAAATCACGATAATACTGGCGTTGCGGCTTTTCGGCGCCGCTGGCATCGATCTCGCCCTTGTCGAAGCGGGCACGCTGCTCGGGATCCTTGAGCAGATCATTGGCCACCGTCGCCTCTATGAAGCGCTCCTCCGCGGCCGGATCATCCGGATTGAGGTCGGGGTGCGTCTCGCGAACGATCTTGCGGTAGGCCTTCTTGATCTCGTCTGCGCTTGCGGTCCTGGCGACGCCCAGAACTTCATAGGGATCGCGGCTCATATACAGTCTCCGGGACGGTGAAGGTGTGCAGGCGGTTTCACTGCGCCCACACAGCACGACCCGCCCGCCGGGCGCAATAGGCTAGATGGCCGCACAATTCCGGGCGGGGCCGGAAACTCCCTGCGCATACGGATCAAAACTATTTCCAGTTCGGCCCTTATTCCGCGTCGCGGGCGGCCCTATCTAGCCTGCAACACGAATGGAGGCCGGCATGCGCTGGGCAGGACTTATACTTTCAACGGTCGTATTGGCCACAACGCTGTGGTTCGCGATCGCGGCACCGACACGCGCCGGACACCAACTTGAATTGTTCGTTGAGGCACCGATCGCCTGAGCGCGCTTGCAGGAGGACTATGCATGGACATCACGCTCACCCACCAGCCTGGCGAAGGCCGCGGACGCTATCTCGCGCATGTTGCCGGCGAGGTCGACCCGGGCCGGCTGACCTATCTCAGTCCCGAGCCTGGCCGCATTATCGTCGACCATATCGTCGTCCCTGAAAGCCTGCGCGGCAATGGCGTCGCCGCGGTGCTCGCCCGGCACGTTGTTGACGAGGCCCGCGCGCATGGTTTCCGGATCGTGCCTCAATGCCCCTACATGATCGCGCAGGCGCAGAAACACCCGGAATGGTCTGACGTCGTCGAGCCTGTCTGACACAGGGCTCCCGGCTCCGGCCTCCAGGCACCCGCTGGCGCAATTCTTGCGATGCGCGGGGTAGTTGGACCGGAGTGTCGTCGTGACCCGTTGTGTTGTTTTGCATCCTGCCGATCTGGCATCGACGACCCGGGCCGCCTGGCTCTCGCTCCTCGAGCGTGCCGAATACGGCTCGCCGCTTCTGAATCCAGACTTCGCGAAAACGGTCGGCCGGGTCCGCAATGACACGCGGATTGCGACCTACCACAAGGCTGGACGCCTGGTTGCTGTGCTTGCTTTCCACGCCCGCCCGGGCGGCTTGGCGCGTCCGCTCGCGGCGCCCTTCTCCGACCTTCACGCCCTGGTTTGCGCCCCGGAATTTGACCTCGACCTCTCGGCGGCCCTGAGTCTGGCCGGCGTGCGCGCGTTCCGATTTGACGCATTGCTTGACGGTGACAATCGCACCGGCTGTGCCGAAGCGGACGATCTGGTCCACGCCGTCGTGCTCGACAGCGACATCGACAGCTTTCTGGAGGCCCGCCGCGCGGCCAATCCCAAGCGCTTCAAAAATCACCGCCGCCTCGCCCGTCAGATGGAGCGCGAGGTTGGAGCGCTTGTCTTCACGGCGCCGGAAACCGATCGCGATGCCTTCGATCAGCTGCTCGGCTGGAAGAAGGCGCAATTCGCCCGCACCGGCCGTCATGACGTGCTGCAGCCGCGCTGGGCTAGCGAGCTGATGGATCTGGTCTTCGCTGGCGGTGTCGGCGAGGCGCAGGGCCTGATGGTCAGCTTGCGGGCCGGCGATCAACTGGTTGCAGGCCTGTTTGGCGTGCGCACGGGCGAGTTCTTCAATCCCTGGATTGCGGCCTATGACCCCGCCTTTGCTGCCTGGTCGCCGGGACAGGTCATCCTGCACAATTTCATCGAGGCCATGCCTGCCCTGGGTCTGACGCGCTGCGATCTGGGCGCCGGGCATGATCACTACAAGAAATATTATGCCAACGCCGCCTGGCCGGTGAAGACCGGTCTGGTCAGCGCTCCCGGCAGTGCCCTTCGTGAGACCGCGCTGCGCACAGCCCTGTGGAGCCTTGGCGAGCACAGTTTTCCGGCCCTGGCCCGCAAGACCGCCAGCGCTCGCCGCCGTGCCGATCAGATCGCCGCGGCAGAGCTCGACCTGGGCGGGCGGCTGGGTGGGGCCCTGCGTGCCCTGACGCCTGTGCGGGCCCATCCGCAGGAGGATGCAGCATGAGCATCGATGTCTCGATCATTGTGCCGACCTTCTTCCGGCCTGAAGGCCTGGAACGCGCTGTGCGCAGCCTCTTTTCCCAGCTCAACCCGTTTCGTCTCGCCGTCGAACTGGTGATTGTCGACAATGATCCAGCGGGCGGGGCCCGCGCGACCGTCGAGCGCCTGCAGGCCGATGCCCCCTACCCGACCCGCTATATTCACGCTGCAGAGCCGGGCGTCGCCAATGCCCGCAATGCCGGGATTGCAGGCTCCAGTGGCGCGCTGATCGCCTTCCTCGATGATGATGAGGAAGCCGGCGAGACCTGGCTGTGTGAAATGGTCGGGGCGCAGCGGTTTCACGATGCTGACGCGGTGTTCGGGCCGGTGCTGGCGCGTGTGCCGGATAGTGTTGTGGCACACCATGCTTATTACGCCGAATTCTTCTCGCGCTCTGGCCCGGAAGAGAGCGGTTTGATCGAGGGTTATTATGGCTGTGGAAACTCCCTGATCCGCCGCGCCTCCCTGCCCGGTGGTGACACGCCTTTCGATGCCAGCCGCAATATGATTGGCGGCGAGGACGACTTGCTGTTCGCCCAGATGCAGCGCCAGCATGCCCGCTTTGTCTGGTGCAGCGAGGCGCCGGTCTGGGAAGATCCGTCGCCCTCACGCGCCAGCCTCGGTTACACGCTGCGGCGCGCCTTTGCCTATGGTCAGGGACCCAGTGCGAACTGCGCCGCCAGCACGCCGCGCAATCTGCCCGGTCTGGGCTTCTGGATGCTGGTCGGTGCCGGTCAGTTCACGGTTTACGGATTGCTGGCAATGCTCCTCTGGCTGGTTCATTCGCCGATGCGGGCGCGCATGCTCGACCGTGCGATCCGCGGTCTCGGCAAGGTCTTCTGGTGGGGACCTTTCAAGCAGAATTTCTACGGCGCGGCGGGTATGGCATGAATGCGATGACGCAGATCGAGGTTCGAGATCAGGCGCTTCTCCTCGAGGGGATCGACGCGAAGACATTCGGCAGCAAGCCCGCCTGTATCGGCCATAATCTGCACCACCGCTCCCTGTTCGACGATACGGCCCTCGCCGACGCGCTGGACTGCTATCCGCGTGACAAGCTGGGTGTTTTCACCATGGGTGATGATCCGCAGGACTGGCGCTCCTGGCGCCGCGGCCAGGCCGGCGATCTTACGGGCAAGGAATTGCTCGAAACCGTCCGCACGGGGCGCATTTGGCTGAATTTGCGGGCCAGCAATCATTATCTGGCCGAATATGAGGCCCTCGCAGGCGAAATGTTCGGCGCGCTGGAAGCCTCGGTGCCGGGCCTGAAGACCTTCAAGCGCGATGTCGGCCTGCTCATCTCCTCGCCGCGGGCGCAGGTTTTCTATCATCTCGACGTGACGCGGGTGGCGCTGTGGCATTTGCGCGGCCAGAAGCGCGTCTGGCTTTACCCGGTGGCTGCGCCCTGGGTCGATGCCGAGACGCTCGAGCGCATCGTGCTCAAGGAGACCGCCGAGCAATTCGATTTCCGCCATGAGCTCGATGAGGGCGCGATGATGTTTGATCTCGAGCCGGGCCAGATGCTGACCTGGCCGCAAAACGCGCCGCACCGCATCGTCAATGGCGATAGCGTCAATGTTTCGCTTTCGGCTGAATTCCTCTCGCCCGGCGCTCTCATTCGCGCCAATGCGATCTGGGCCGATGGCTTTGCCCGCCGCCGCCTGGGCCTGACGCCGAAACTCGACAGCGACTGGCATCCGGCCAGCCTCGCCAAGTTCGCCTTCGCCCGCATGGCCAAGGCCGCCGGCCTGCACGCGACCCCGCCCGAACCGCTGCCCCCGAGCTTCCGGGTCGATCCTGCCAGCGATCAGGGCATCGGCCCCCTCGCCAGATAGCCTGGCTAGTCGAGGAATTGCCAGCTGTCGGCGCCGTCGAAATGACGGATGCGATAGCCGGCGATCCCGGCCGGATCCGCCATGTTCACATTAACCGCCATGCGCGTGCTGGTGGGATCGAGCCCCTCCCAATGCGTGGTATTGCCACAGCTCTTGCACGAGACCAGGGCGAGGCATTTATCACCCCAGACATATTTGACGACGCCATCGGCGGGATACTCCACCGTGATCTCCGAGGCATCGCCATAGGCCCACAGCCCGTTGGTGCGGCGGCAGGAGGAGCAATTGCACCGCGTCAGCCATTGAGGCGTCAGCGGATAGACCCAGCGCACCGCGCCGCAATGGCATTGCCCCTCCATCACATCCCTCTTCAGACTTTCGGTGCCCATTTGATCGAGTAGAGATCAAAGCGCCGGTCACGCAGATTGCGCACCGTGCCTTCCTGGCGCACCCAGTCGAGATCAGACAGGTTGAGATCGGCGATGGCGACGGTCTCGACATTCTCGGTGCATTCCGCGGCGATACCATCGCGAGCGAAGCGGAAATCGCACGGCGTCAGGATGCAGGACTGGGCATATTGGATGTCCATGTTTTCCACACCTGGCAGGTTTCCCACATTACCGGACATGATGACATAGCACTGGTTCTCGATGGCCCGCGCCTGGCTGCAATAGCGCACACGCATATAGCCCTGGCGGTTATCGGTGCAGAAGGGCACGAAGAGCATCTTCGCGCCGGCATCGACCAGCTGGCGCGCCAGTTCGGGGAATTCGGAGTCATAACAGATCAGGACGCCGATCGGGCCGCAATCGGTCTGGATGGTCGCGATCTGGTTGCCGCCCTTTATGCCCCACCACATCTTTTCCGACGGGGTCGGGTGGATTTTTTCCTGCTGGTGGACCGAGCCATCGCGGAGGAAGACATAGGCGATATTCTGGATGTCGCCCTTCTCGGTGCGCGTCGGGTGGGAGCCGCCGATGATGTTGATATTATAGCTGATCGCCAGCTTGCTCATCGCCTCGACAAATTGCGGCGTGTATTCGGTCAGCTTCTCGATCGATTGCGACGGCGTCAGGCGCGTCTCGGCAAAGGCGAGCAATTGCAGGGTGAAGAGCTCGGGGAAGATCACGAAATCGCAGCGGTAATCCGCCGTGACATCGACGAAATACTCCACATTGCTCATGAACTCCTCGAAGGAGTGGACCTTGCGTTGCTGGAATTGAACCGTGGCGACGCGGACATCTTCCTTCGCACCGCCCGGAGGCGCGCTGGCGCTCTTGGTGTGAACCGCCGCATAGGGATTGCGCCAAACCATGTGGCTGGCATAGCCGCCCGAGGCCTCGTCAAACGGCAGATAGGCATCGAGCACGCCGATGGGCTCAAAGCCGAGCCGCATCTGGAAACGGATCACCGGATCAGAGATTTTCTGGGCGACCACGTCCTTGAGATAATCGGCCGGGTCTGGATAAAGCTTCTTGCGGCGCTTCCAGCTCGGCATGCGACCGCCAAACACAATCCCTTTCAGCTCGAAGCGCTCACACAGCTCGCGGCGCGCATCATAGAGCCGCTGGCCGATGCGCAGGCGGCGCCGGTCGGGATCAACGCAGACCTCCATGCCATAGAGCCAGTCGCCCTTGGGATTGTGCCGAGAGGCATAGCCGGAACCGGTAATGCCCATCCAGGTGTGCGGGCCCAGCGCCGTCGCTTCATCGATGATGAAGCTGGCCGCATAGCCGATGATATCGCCCTCATATTCGACCAGGACCTGGCCTTCCGGGAAGATGGAGAGCTGCCCCTGCAGCATCGCCGTCGAATAGGTCCCCTGTTCGGAATAGACCTTCTCCACCAGGGCGATGATGGCCGGGATGTCATCCTTGCGGGCATTGCGGATATTGAGCGACGAGCGGGAATTTTGGCTGGCCATGAAGGGCGATCCTGTTGCGTGGCCGCACCTTATCAGGGGAGTGCGGGTCGCTAAACCGCTATTGCGGGCCGTGCTGCGCCTCGCCCCGGCCACGCCGAAATCTCCACGCCGCGCGCGGCTGGAGGGAGGGGT
>TARA_R110000868_G_scaffold13848_3_pt1 | contig 18546 bp, 34 predicted proteins | sample TARA_R110000868 | Tara Oceans TARA_R110000868 (sample SAMEA4397489) | marine metagenome | biome: Polar Biome; feature: [SRF] surface water layer (ENVO:00010504); material: water (ENVO:00002006), including particulate matter (ENVO:01000060) such as... | depth 5 m | reverse complement strand
CCCCGCAGCCCAAGCCATTCCCAAAGTATCCCTTCTCCTTCCTTATAAGGAGAAAAGCAGATTAACGCATTATTCCCTTGCATTCTCTGAATTCTGGCTATTGTTCAGTTGCGGGCAGAAACCCGCTCAAACTCCAACCCCATTACTCCACCATGAAAACACTAAAACCAAACATCCCCGCCGTTGCCCATCCTCCCGTTGCCAATGCGCCCTTGGCCGAAAAGCCAGAAGTGTCGCTTGTCGATCGCGCTCGCTCCGATTACGGTCGCATTCCCCTGATGCCCGGTATCGAGAAAAAGAGGCGCATAACGGGCGCTGGCGAGACCGTGTTGACACTTGAGAGCTTCGACTGGGCGCGCGTCCCAGTTGAACATCTTGCACGCTGCAAAGCTGCGGTGTCAATTATGCGCACCCTGCAAGCTTTCGAGACTGCGCAGGCCGCATACTCGAAAGCGATCGCTAAGTGATTAGACTCGCCACGGAGAGCCGCTAGGCGCCATGCTTAGCGGTTCTGGTGGCGGTTCTAATCCGCATACTTGCACCCGATCCGTCCGGGCCTCCTTGCAAGTCCACCCGCTTCACTACGCGCGCCCATCCGGGCAGTGATTGCGGCCGATACTTTCGCCAGTCTATGCGCCTAGCGGCGATCCGGCTTGCTCCTTGGCCTCCGATACGTTCTGGGGATGATGAGCAAGCCACACGGATGAACCTAGGGAAAGTAGGCAATGTGTGAAGCGAGAATACGTTCTCGCAACCGTCCACACTTGGCGCGCCTTATCTTTCGGGCCGATGAAAGACGACGCTAGGGAATGCAGGCTTATGCATACTAGCGGACGGTGGCAAGTTACTTATGCAGAATGCACGCTGAGACGGCCCTTTGCCTAGCGAGTGACGGCATTAGCTCATAAGACTTAACTTGAAACACCGATGGATTGCATGGGCATTAAATTGCCCTTCCGATGATTACTTGTGGATTGTCGGCGCTTGCTTTGCCTTTCCTGCGATAGTGGAAAGGTTATTTTTCCGAGTAAGGCATTTACCTATTTAATCTTGCTCATTGTTTTAAAAATAGGACAACAAAAACATCAATATGTACGTTAAAGCTAAAAGATTGACTAAGTCGGCGTCTTCAATGCCAAAAATTGGCGATCCATGCTTCTGCTTTCCGACAATTTCTATAGTCGGGCCTGATTCTCCGAGGCCCGGAGACGCCGTTACATGGAATGAGACCGACGGGACCAAGGTCAACGGGATCGCCTTTTATTCCGATGAGCGTGGATTCTACCGTGTTGCGTAGTCTGATCATCAATCTGACTATACCCTTGCTTGCCGTGAGGCGGGTAAGGGTATAGACAGATTGCTTTTTACCGGGATTCCCATTGTCCCTAGGGTTCTCGGTCTATTCGTTAAAAGGGGACTTTGTATCATGAAACACCACAAATATTCTGGAAAACGGCGTGCTCCGCCTATCACTGATCCTACTGCCTCTTTTCGTGAGGGGCTGTCTGGTATCATCAGCAAGCGCAATGCAAAGTCCCACAAAGGGGCTTTGCTTGCTTATCGTGACATCACCCGCCATTGTGGCGGGGCTGTTGTCTACTCTGTCTCTCAAGGCTGTTTCACCCATGCTCGTTCATGGGTTCGTAAAGATCCTTAACCTCTCTTTGACCCTTGCTGGCCTTTATTGGCTGGCAAGGGTTTTTTGTGTTGCCATCAATAGACTATTCTATTGGTCGGCGTTTGGGAAAATTCTCTATCATCACTAACTATTCTTCCTTATAATGAAAGCCTTTACTATTTGGATTAATCCTGTTCATTTTCTTATCAAGTTTCAGTATTGCAATATCATTTGCTGTTACAACGGAATTCTTGAGCCTACTTTTTTTGCCGGATATGACAACTTTTGCGGGGGGGTGTACCTCGCAACAACCAAGAAAACATACACCATACAATGAAACCACTAACTAAAGAACAAGTATACGCTATCGTCAAGAAGTACGAAAATAAACCGGGCTTTCGGAGTCTTCCGGTTTATAACTTCTTGTTGTCGGCGCATCATTGCGGAAACGTAATGAATGCATACGCAAACTTAGAAATGGATGCACGCCTTTATAAATGGAAGGCTAGCATTGTTTCTGCTATTCGTGCTGGCATAAAACTTATTTAATATGATTTGCAAATGTGGATCTGTTATCAGTCAAGCTAGGATTGACATAGGTCTTTCCATTTGCTTTGACTGTGCCGATACTCCGCTCTTACGCGGTGCGCCTGACTACGGTCACAAGACCGGAGCTGGGCTTCAACTTATGAATCAGCCAGCATGGGCTGATTTTAAGAAAAAGACTAGACGCAGTGGCAAGCGTTCTTGTCTAGGTAACGTATGCCAAAATCATTCAACTATATCACACTCATGATGACACATATTGAAACCTACGGGCTGCTCCAAATTCGTGCTGCTTTGTGGATTGAATGCCGCACCGGCATGAAACGGCGCGGGCCTAGTGCATTGTCTCTTGCTAAAGAAATTCTGAGGCGAGAGTCTATCAAACCATCTTCTTCTAAGCTTGATGTTTGGAAGCAGTTTAATGCTTATTGTCTTTCTATCGGTTTACCTGAAACTAGACTTCAACCATGAATAACGAATTTGATAACAAACCTTTTACTTGTCTTTGTATTGTTATTGTGGGCTCCTTTTTCTTTTGGGGGCTTGTCGTTGGATTTCTAATCTGTAAAATCTGGTTCTAAATGAAAAATAAAACTACTTACTTTGTAACGTCCTATCTTTATAATAAGGCTTATGGTGGCCATGAAGAAGGAGGTTGGTATTATTCTACTTACGTTCCTCTTTTGCCCGAGTTTGGAAATTTTCATAATGAAACATATCATGCTCGGTGCTACACTTTTACATCATTAGCTAAGGCGAGAGCCTTTGTTGATAGAATGCAATCTAAACTTGATTACTTTATTAATGAGCATAGAACTCCAGTCTCTTCTGTAAATTCTGCTGGAATAATCATTTGCTTTGTTTCAGAAGAATTTCCTCAGTTAGAACCTAAACAAAAACCACACTATGAATAAAACTAAACGCCGATCACGCAAATTCCTTGACGCTAGAGTTTGTCTTTATGACAACTTGAATTCCTTATATGGAAGAGAGAATGCATACTTTAAAGCTAGTGCCATTCGATCTTATATCAAAGAGAACTTTAATCTTGCTAATTACTGGCACAATTACTTTGATGGCATTATCTATGAGCGGACTAGGCGGTGGTATGAAGAATGTGTTTTTCTTTATATTGACGCCGATGGTGTTCCTATTGAGAATCAAAAAGATTACGAAAGGATTCACAGAGAAGAATTAAAAGGTGAACATTTTTGGTATATCAAAGATAAGGTTGGTCTTAGATATGCTATTGAACCTGTCTCTACACCGCATCCATAACCATATACTCCAATGATCCACACTCTTAATCGCCATCAACTACACACTGAGACTTTCTCAGTCACGCAAGAATCTCAACGCATGGTTCTTGCTCGCCAGCTTCGCCGGGAACGTAGGCGTGGCTTTATTGTTTCGCCTATTGTTAGGCATAAGTCCTTTGCCGTGGTGGCTAAAGGTACGTTGCAGGCTATCAAGCGTATTGATCTTGATTCTCGCCTCTGTTATGGGGCGGGGCGCAGGCAGATTGCTGCTACTGTTGAATCTCCAACCATTAAACCATATACAATATCATGAAAGCTAACGTAGAATACACCGATACTTACGGCGGAGATGCTAATTACTCATGGGTTGATCGGCATTCTTTTAATGCTGATGGCATGAGTGATCTTGCTATTGTCCGCAAAGCTAAGAAGCTTGTTGGTCTTAGCGGGCTTCGTGGCAAATCAGGATGGATTGGAGGAGTGTACACCTTCACCCCAAATGGTTTTTGCACAGTTATGTTTATAACCTTCTCAGAAAATCATGAATAATTCATTTCAAAATGCGATTAACTCGCAGAAAAAGTATCATGTTAGAATTATCTGGAATTACGGTACAGAAGAAATACTATTTGATACAATGGTAAGAACTTATTTGTACAGCATATCGTTAGGGCTTAACGAAGATGTAGTTAAAGACATATCTTATGATGACATTCAGCGCATCGAGATACACGCTTCTAAGTTTCCTTATAAGGAAAACACTCCGTATCTTTATATTTATTTAAAACAAACTTATGCAAGCAATACAAACTAATGGAGACTTTGCACATGTATTCATCGACTAATGACTGTATCTGAACTACAACGCTATTGGTATCGCCGCCATGGATCATTCTTTGCTCGGCGTTTTCGATTAATGCTTGCTCGCCATACATGGGGCAAAAGCATTAATACTCCTGTTAATCCTACCGATCCCGGTATCGGTATTAAAACATGCGTTCTTATGAATGACATGCTTACTATGCCTGAATTCCATGATCTTCTTACTGCTGAAGCTGTTGCTTGGCGGCAAGAATTACATCGTCACTATAAGATTAGAGGAAATATTAGTGCTGCTATGCCTGTTGCTAGCACTGACATTGAGCTTATTAAGGCTCAAGAAGCTCTGCTTCATACGTTCCAGCATGGGCTGGATTCGCTTGAACCGGCTTCGCCGTATGAGATAGAACAGCTTCACCTAGCTGAACGCCGATTAAAAAGTTAAGCTGACTTGATTTCGGTGCTGTACTCTCTTCTTTCTTTTCATCTTCGGGATTAATCTTCCCAAACAATGCTTCAGCTTCGCGTCTGACTGCTGCTACGTCAGACATATCTTTTCCTATTTCACCTGTTAGTGGTGAAGTAGATACATAATCGGCTGCGTCCCTTACTTTGGCGCGCAGCTTTTCAAATACATGCTGCCTGTCTCTGGCGGCAATCTGAGCAATCTTCTGAGCCGTATGGGCTTTTAAGATGTTAAGTTTCTGTTGCCTTTCTTCAATCATCTGAAGGGCAATATCAGTAGAGATGGAATCTTTTAGAGCCATAGGGCTAATAGTACCACAATTAACCAATAAATCAACCTCTTCCTTATAATGAAAACATACAAGATAGTTAGATTGTATTACGATGCTTATCCTAGTCATCGTATTATTGATCGCGGTCTTACTCTTGAAGAAGCTCAGGCGCATTGTAAAAACCCTGAAGCTTCTTCTGGTACATGTAAGAAACCGCATAATGTAAAGCGCGCTAAACGTCTTGGTCGTTGGTTTGATAGCTATGAAGAAAATTAATCTTATGAAAAAGAAAACAACTAAAGAAACGCCAGCAGGTGTTGAGAATATCAACAGCATTCACGCTAGGCATAAGTTTGTTGAGGATGCCGGGGTTAAACTGGCTATTGATGAAGATGGTAACATCTTTCTTGCCTCTAGTTATGATTCCCTTATAAGGAAGATCAGAGATAGGCAGTTTACTGTTATCACTGGTTGTAGTAAGGCTGCTATTGAGGATCAGAAAAGACTGGACTTCTTGAATGTTATGCTCCCTTCTTTTGAATCTGGATTTACAAGTTATCCTGAACATAATTCACCGTTCATTGCTTCTGCTGTTGGCGGGGCATTTACCAACGTAAGAGAAGCTATTGATTCTCTTATGAGTGACACTAAACGGGTAGAGACAGTTGTTGCTTATGGAAACTAGACGCAGGGGTAACTTTCAATATACTGTTAAGTATATATCTCGTATTGGTGGCTATGAATCTGAAGAGCAGACTGAGGTACTTATTACTCGGCGTACTATTACCGAGCAAGGCGCTAAGCAAAGACTCCGTAAAGAATTGTCTGATCCTTACATCTTTGTAACATCAATGAAGTGCTTGGAGGAAGTTGAGTAGAATGCATACTGATGCATTATAATGCATCAACAATGCGTAATTAATACTTGACAATCATATTGCCCTCTCTACTATGTGAATGCATGGAGATGCGTTATAAAGATGATGCTGTTTGTCCTACATGCGGGGCTGAATTCGTAAAGACAAGACCATGGCAAGTGTATTGCTGTGGTAAATGTAGGAGCAGAACACATACAACCCAAATCAAACCCGATAAAGAAGAAGTCATTCGTTGTTGCGATCTATGTAACAAGGAATTTATTGTTAAGAAAACTTGGCAGAAGTTTTGTAGTGGTAACTGCCGAGTTAAAGCGTTCCATAAAAAAGACAAAGACATTTCCTTATAATGAAAGACAAAGAGTTGCCAATAATTGAAGACGGTGTTCCTATTCCTCCTATTAAGCGTAAGCTTACTTCGCAATACGAAGAGGTTGTGTTTAATATGAAGATTGGAAGTAGCTTTCTTGTTCCTAAGAAGCGTAAGCATACAGCTACACGGTCAATTGAAAGAACATTCGGTAAAGGTTCTTATGCTGCCCGTGATATTGACCTTGAGTATTGCCGCGTTTGGAGAATTAAATGATTACGCCAGCAGTACAGAAAGCTCTTGAGCTACTAAGCAAAGAGTTTAAGAAGCCTCCGGTTATCTTTAGCAGTAAACGAGATAAAGTTGAAGCTATTAATAGTCGGAGTCTTATTCTTAATCAGCTATTTTGTTGTGGTGGATGGCCGCGCGGTAGAATTGTTGAGTTGTTCGGGGCTGAGTCAAGCGGTAAGACCACACTCTGCTATCATGCTATGGCTGAAGCTCAACAGCTTGGCGTGGTGGCATTCATTGACACTGAGCATAGAGCAGAGCTTAGTTATGCTGCTGCTCTTGGTGTTGATTGTGATAACCTTATCTTTGACCAGCCATCAGGCGGAGAAGATGCCTTTGAAAAGATTGAAGCAATGCTTGACAGTAAGCTTTATAGTCTTATTGTTCTTGATTCTATTGCCCACGCCAAACCAAAAGTCGTGGCCAGTAGTGACATTGATTCATCTAACATTGGTATTCATGCTAAGATGATGACTAAGGTTATGGATCGTATTGGTAAGAAGCTTGGTAAGACTTGCCTTCTTATGACTAATCAGATTCGTAAAGATCCTAGCGGTTATGGTTCCGGCGAGACTACGCCGGGTGGCATGGCTGTTAAGTTTGATGCTAGTCTTCGTGTTCGTATTCAAAAACAATCTGCTGAGCGTGACAAAGAAGAAAATCCTATCCTTAATAAAGTTAAGGCTAAGGTTGTTAAGTCTAGCGTTGGCATTCCTTATAAGGAAGCGGAGTTTGTTATTCGCTTTGGAGAAGGAGTTGCTATCTGCGACGACACACTAGATGCTGGCATCCTTGCTGGCATCATCACTAAAGCTGGAGGTAATCACTCTATCACAATCCATGGAAAAAAAGAAACCATTGGCAGGAGCAGGGATCAAGCCCTCGTCTGGCTCTCTCAAAAAGGGCGGGCTGAAAAGATCAGACAAGCCATCACTAAAAGCAAGTGGTACATCGGTGAAGAAAGTAAGTCAGTCGATGCAGAAAAAGATGGAGACGTACAAGGAGATGGTGTATATGAGACGGCAGAAGAGCCAGTACCAGAGGTGCGCGAGGTGCGAGAATATATTCTCAAGCGCAATGATGGACCCGCATCATCCGTATCGGAGACAGAGGAAGCTGACAGCGGAAGAGATTCAGAAGGGTCCGACGAAGAGAGAGATGATTCTGAATCCGAACTTACTCTATGATTCTATGATGGAGTTTGTTCTAATTTGTCGGCCTTGCCATGATTTTATCCATGAACACGAAGACAAAGCTAAACAAGAAGGATGGTTACTATGACCGTTGAACAACTAAAGAATATTACTAAGCGACTTGGATTTGAATTCAAAGAAGAACAAGTTAATGGAGAGCAGCAATGTTTTATCATTGATGGCACATTCTTTATTGATCCTACTGATGAACCTGTTATCCGTAAATGTATCGGCGGGCTTAGAGATACCGGACTAAAGAAGTGGAATGTATCTATCGTAATCTATGATGCTGGTAGTAGAGATGAACCGCCATCACAAGATATAGCTGATGTATGTATGGAAGACTGCCTTGATGATGCAGTGAGAACATGCTTGAAAAAGCTATTTGAAATGAAAGTAGACAGTGTTTTTACTTCTGAGTATGAAGCTCAGCTACACCTAGATATTTATGAATGAAATCGAAGAACTAAAACAAGAATTAGAAAACATTAAAGAATTCATTGAGAAGGCTGATGTTCCTAGCTATGTGATTAGTCTTTATAACATTGCAGCTAAGGCTGTTGAACTAGCTTACAACGTACACATAAAGAATGACCTTAACTGACGAAGCTTTTATGCACGCTCTCTTCCTTATAAGGAAAGAGCTTGATGATCTGATTGATCTTATTAATCAGAATAAACTTTCTACTGATGGCAGCATCATTAGGGAAATCAGACTAGAACAAGCAACTATTATACTACATGAAACCTGACGTTCGTAACAAACTTATCCTTCAACTCTTGCCTGCTGTTGCTTCTCGCAACGCTGGCATTAGGCCGCCAAGCAAGGAAGAACTTAGGCAGTTCTGGAAGGACTGTCTCTCTGAAGCTGATGCTCTCTCTGAGCTATATGAAGAACACATCACCACCTCTAAGGATGCTGAGTAATGGAATACTCATTTGTGTTTATAGTGTTAATCGTAATGTTCCTTCTTATAATGAATCGTAAGATATGAAGTATTTAAATACTGAAGGAGTTGAACCTACGATCCTGAAGGCTATCGTTGCCGCGCAGACAAAGTATAGAGACGGGGTTTCTGAATATCTGACTGATAAGAATGCTGATTTTAACATCAGCGTTACTACTCTAGCTAAGCCTGTTCAGGCACATTACCTTACCATCCGGCATTGGGATGAGATTGAGGTTGACATTCGGGATTGCTATCCGTCTTTGATGGGTGGTATCTTTCACGCCATCGCTGAAGATAATGCTATGCCGGGGGATGTAGTAGAAAAACGGTATGGTAGAACTTTTAAAGTTCCTGTTGATGGCGTTACTCATCGGGTTCATATTCATGGCGCTTGTGATAGATACAATCTTGAGCAGGGTTACATGAAAGACTACAAGTTTACTAGCATGATGGCTATGAACTTTGATAAGTCTGACTATGAACAACAGCTTAACGTCTTGCGGTTTCTATTGCCGTCAGATGAAAAGCATCAGATCAGAACACTGAGTAACATCTTTGTGTTTCGGGATTACCGGGCGAGCGAAGCTAAGGAAGGTCGCTCCCCGCAACCAATGTTTAGTAAAGAGTTAACACATCCTATATGGGACGATGAACAAACAAAAGATATCTTACGCATCAGATTGGTCCAGTTTATTCGATCAATGTCTTTGCCGGACGAAAGGCTACCAGAATGCACAAAGCAAGAACTGTGGTATTCGCGTAGTGGATTCCGTATCCGGTTCAAAACCAAGAAAGGAGAGTGGGGTAAGCGTAGCTCAGGCTGGGCAGAAACGGAAGAAGAAGCTCATAGCTTAAAGGACAAGAAGCCTGATGCTGAGTATAGGCTTGAGCCTACTACTGGTAAACCTAGAAGGTGTAACTTTTGTAACGCCGCTAGTTTTTGCAGACAAAAGAAGCTCTTGTTCCCGCAGAATACCGGGGAAGAAGAGGAAGAACAAGAAGAAACCATAGACTTATGAGTAGAATAATAAACCTTACAGGAATAAGATTTGGTAGATTGTTAGCAATAAGTCTTGCAGGACGAGATAATGGCAATCAATGTTATTGGAATTGTATTTGTGATTGCGGAAACAATATTAAAACAAGAGCAACATGCCTAAGATCAGGTGATACGCAGTCATGTGGTTGTCTTAGAAATGAAAGAATACGTAAGGCATTAAACAAACACGGCGAATCAAGTAGTATTAAAAAAACAACAGAATACATTTCTTGGTTTGGAATGAAACAAAGATGTTATAATACTAACTTTCGTCAATATAAAGACTACGGAGGTAGAGGTATAAAAGTTTGCGAAAGATGGAAAGAGTCTTTTGTTAATTTTCTTGAAGATATGGGCCGTAAACCATCACCGCAGCATTCTCTTGATCGTATTAATAACGATGGTAATTACGAACCATCTAATTGCCGCTGGGCCACTAGATCAGAGCAACAGAATAATAAAAGAAATAACAAAAAAATGTTGCTTTCCTTATAAGGAAGCTTACACTATCAACCCAAAGAAAAACTATGATCCACGTATCTCAGATTACACAACAACAAGACGGAACCGCCATTGATAGTATTGAATTCCTTCTGGATTCCCTTGGTCCAGAGAAGAAAAGCCAGAACGCCGGATGGGCCAGCACTTGGCTAGGTAAAGCAAAAGATGGTAGTTCATTTGCTAGTGTTACCTTCTCATTTAAGAAACAGAATCCTGAAGCATGGGTAGGTAAACGCATCCGTGTTACCGCTGGGCAGGATAAAGAAGGTAGGCCTAGTGGTATTAAAACTAAGGCTAACGGTCAGTATATGAATCTGCATATCACTGACTCTGCTAAGGTTACTATTGCTGGCGATAGTCCGCCTGACTTTAGTAACAATACTCCTGCTGCTACACAGGCTCCGCGCCAGCAAGCTAAAGCTAGTATTAATCCTGAGACCTATGCTAAGCATCTTGCTACAGAATGGGTTACTGTTTATGATTGGACCGCTCCGATCTTTGAAACCAGACTGAATAAAGAGCAGGTCAAAGAGTGTGTTACCGGCATCGTTATTGAGATGCGGCGTGGCAATGTGCCTATCCTTAATCCTTATAAGGATCAATGGCGCGAGGTTGAGTTCAAAGGTGAGAAGCTTGGCACTTGGAAAGGCGACCGAATTAAGGGTGCTTTGATTAAGGTGTGGCAGGGAGCTAAGGTCAGTGATGAAGTTAAGGAAGCTCTCAATGCTGCATCCAAAGAACCTGAGTATCTGCCGAGTGTGGTCTTCAGGTTCCTTCTTAGTAGTGAAGGCATTGATGATGATGATGCTGTTGATACCATCCTTCTTCGTAACATGAAGGCTGTTGCCGACATGACTGAGAACGATTATCGTGAGGTAGCCAGCGACCCAAAGTTCGCCGATGCTGTAAAACAATTCGTAGCGTCCAAACCTTCCTCAATAGACGAGGAAGATAGCATTGAACTGTAATGCCTCGAGATAAAAAAACCCGTTCCGGTGGCGTGCCAGTAGAAAACTTCACGAAGAACTGGTGGCCGGAAACAATGAAGCTTTACAACATGCTTCATTATGAGTTGACAAGAACGAATACCTCTATCAGAGATTGTCAATTTGTCTACTTCTCTCAGACTGATACAGAGTTGTGGATGTCGGAGCACCCATGGAAAAAGGAAAGGATCAGATACTTCATGGAGATTGCTTTGCAGTGGATTAAAATTTACGGAGTCTTGTCTAAGTCCTTGACAAGAGAAGACTTTCTGAAACATTTCAATATTGATCCTAAAGAGGTCAATAAATATATGAGGCGTGAAGGCTTCAATAGAAACAAATCCTTCCCGGTTATCGCCGAGAGGTTCAACAAGAAACTAAACAAATAAAGAAATAAGATGAGCGATCAAAAGAAGTACAATGGTTTGGCCCGCATGGTTGTGAATAATGAAGTAGTGCCACAGAAGGATTTCGTGGCAGCGGTGATGGCTAAGACTAGCCTGCCGGAAGAGCTGGTTAAGCTCGGTATGAAGCGGGCACAGGGTCTTGAGGTTCCTGATCCTGAAGGCGTGGATGCTAAGTCACTGAAGACCGTGGCTCAGGTTGAGAAGCTGGCTAAGAAGTCCTTTGAAGAGGCGGCTATTATTCAAGAAAAGAAGAAAGCTGATCGCGAAGCTGAGATGAATCACAAGGAAGAGCGTAAACAGGAATTCATTTCTGCCTACCAAGAAGCTGAACCTAACGAAGCTATCGCTATTCCAGTTGATAACTTCGTGGATCAGAAGGTTGCCGAAGCCCTCGGCGAATCCTTCGTTGTCGATAAGGATGGTAAGATCAAGCTGAAGGATGGCGCTGAAGCTATCAAGGCTTTCGGTGCTGGCTTCCGCTCCTTGAACCAACTGTTCGACAAGTCTTCTGAGTTGGGCGAAGGCTTCGCTATCTACGAAGCCCGCCTTGCTATTGCCGCCAAGGAAACATTTGGTGCCGAGTGGCCCAATGCCCTTGCTGGTGCTGATCGCCGCGACATTGTTCGTATCAAGAAAAATGTCCGGGCTATTGAAATCTATACTGAGCTTGGCTTCAATCTGAACAACATTGCTATTGGTACGCTGCGGGTTCTGACTGAGGCTTCCTATAACAAGGAAGACGAAGATGATAACAAAGCCACCAAGAAGAAGGTCATCAATGAGTTCTTGAAGAAGAGCAAGGCTAAGGGTGCGCCGCTTAACCAGATCGAAGCCCGCGAACTGGTGGCTAACGCTACTCCTGAGAAGGCTTCTAATGCCCGCAAGCATTGGAACTATCTGTACTTCACTGCTTCCGGTAAGGGTGCTAGTGTGGTCGGTAGCTTTGAGCTTGACGATGAACTGTTTGCTTCTGCGACTATGGTTGTGGATAGCAAGAGCCGCATCGTTACCATTGATGCCGAAGGTTCCTACCACTATGAGCAGATTCCTGCTTATGCTGGCAAGGCCGCCGAGGAATCAGTGGCTAAGCAAGAAGCCGCGCCTAAGGGTGCTGGTGCTGCGAAGAAGGCTAGTAAGAAAGCACCTGAGCCTGAGCCTGAACCTGAAGAGGTTCTGGAAGAGAGTAGCCTGCCGGAAGAGCCAGAGAGTGATGATCCTCTCGACTCTCTGTTTGAGTAAGTAAGATTTGCCTGAGACTAGGCTCCACTCAGGCGAGGGTTAGTAAGGAGTATGGCTTGAAGCTGGGTTATGCGCCGCCTGTTTGCGGGGAGTCCGCATGGCCCAGCTTCATTTTTATAATTGCACCCGTAGCTTAATGGAAAAAGCACTGTACTTCTAATTCAGTGACTGCTGGTTCGAGTCCAGCCGGGTGCGCCAACCTTCCTTATAATGAATGATCGACGCCAAAGAACTAAACAGATTATTACTAGCTCAAGTAGATCGTATATGCTCGGAGCTTTTGCCTGATGGCAGGCAGCGAGGTGTTGAGTTTACATGCGCCTCCATGTTTGGAGGTAAGGGCACTAGCTTTTCTCTCAATACTCAGCGTGGATTGTGGAAAGATTTCGCCGATGATACTAAAGCTGGTGATCTAATATCATTATTCATTGCCCGTGCTGGCAATCCAAAACAAGGCATGAAAGATGCATACGATTTTCTTGGGATTAAACAGTTTGATGATAAGCTAATGGAACAAAAGCCTCTTCGTGGTCCTAAGAAATACACTCAGCCTGAGTCTGATTGGTATGAGTTAGATGGCCCTGCTTATACTTACCTTGTAAAAGAAAGAGGGTTGCCTGAGAATGTTCTCAATGCATATGAGGTTTCATATGCGCCTGATAAATGGTTTAGTCCTGAGTATCATGGACCGGCGTACGTCTTTCTTTATAAGACGCCATCAGGTAAGAATAATTGTCTTGCTAAGTATGTTGCTGTTGAGCGGGACGAAGATGATAAGAAGAGGTTGACAGCGCAGAAGAATGGACTGCAAGTTCTCTTTGGTATGCAGCATGTTAAGGAAGACTGGTGTATTATTACTACCGGAGAACTTGATGCTCTGTCTTATGCCGCGCAAGGATTGCCCGCTGTGTCTGTTACTAACGGAGATAAGAACACTCAATGGATTGAAAATTGCTGGGACTTTCTTGATAGACTCAAGACTATCTATCTTAGCTTTGACATGGATGAAAGTGGCGAGAGTATGGTTACTACTGTTGCCGCAAGACTTGGAGTTGCTAAATGTAAACGAGTCATTCTTCCTTATAAGGACGCGAACAAGTGCCACGTTGAAGGTATTAGTCTTCATGAATGTATTCGTACTGCTAAAGACATTACTCCTTCCGGGTTTGTTAGATCAGCAGATCTTGCTAATGGCGTATGGGATCGGTTAAAGAGTGGGCCGCGAGACCAACGCGGTATACCATTTATGGGATGGGATGGCATTGATGAGACAGTAAACTTCCGCATCCGCCCGCAAGAATGCACGGTTTACCTAGGGTTTGAAGCAAGCGGAAAAAGCACATTGCTCTATCAGCTATGCGCATACCTTGCTGGCGTCTACGGAGAGAAGATAGGAATAGCATCTCTTGAGGAAGACCCTGAAGAAATCCTTGGAGTGATGCTTACTCAGTGGATGGGTGAAGGATGCACTCCGCAAGATGGTCTAGATGAGACTGACTTCAGGCTTAGGTATGAAGCCACCATCGCAGAAAATATCTTTATCTATAATGATAGAACTGCTGACGCGCCGCTAAAAGATATTCTTTCTTTTGCGGAGTATTGTGTTAAGAGATACGGGGCTAAGCATGTAGTAATAGATTCTATTACTTGTACTGACATTGACATTGAGGACAACAAGGATGCAAATAAGTTTATGAAGTCTGTCATCAAGTCAATGAATGAAACAGGTGCTCATTATCATATTGTTGCTCACGCTAAGAAAGGTCAGATAGATGAATTTGAACGAGCAAGTATTCCCAAGAAGCGTGACATTAAAGGGAGTGTTACCATACCAGCATTGGCTACTAACATTGTTTCTATGTGGAGAAATGGAATGAAAGATTCTATTCTTCAGAATAAAAGACAGACTAAGTTCTCGCCGGAAGAAGTTAGAGAATGGGCTGACGCTGTTATCGCCATCAGAAAACAAAAGGTTGGTGGCAAGATAGGAGAGTTTGATCTATGGTATAACACTTCTAACTTTAGATTCCGGCGTAAACAGAACTGGCCTGACTCAACTTACTTTAAAATTCTTTCTACATAATACGTTACAAACCAAAAAAAATAATGAGTAAAATTGTTCATCAAATTTGGATTACTAAATCCAAACCGCCTCCATTAAAAGCAATAAGATTATGGGAAGCCATTGCAAAAAAAAGTGGATGGGAATATAAATTCTGGGATCAAAATAATCTTAAGGATTTAAAAATGACTAACTTAAAAATGTTTGAAAATTTTACAGATAGCACTGATGCTCACTCACCTTCTGATATTGCAAGATTTGAAGTTGTAAATAAATACGGAGGTCTTTATGTTGACTGCGACTTTGTGCCTGTGGCCAATCACATCGAAGATGTGCTGCCAATTAAACACGATTTATTTATCGGCGTGACAGAGCATAACTACCAACCACAAAAATTTAAATATAGTAATTGTTTATTATCAAATTATAATTCATCCGTACATATTTGTAATGGAATATTTTATGCGCCTCTTGAAAACCCTATTATAAAAAAATATGTTAATGATTTAAATGATTCATTAAATTTTCAAAGAAGTAATGGAATTGAATTTTCAGGATGCGATAGCTTAGGATGTTTTTATTTAACAAACATTGCCAAGCAATATGAGTTTATGTTATTGCCAATGTACAAAGTATTTTTTTCTCCAGAAGAAATTTCAATTGGAGATAAACAAAAGTATAAAGATAAAGTGTTGTGCTGTTATGTTCATGACCATAATTTTGATAGACTTAAAACAATTTTTGCTGATAATTTTTAGTACACAATGAACACCAACAAACCACCCTGCGACGCGCCGACTGAGGTCGAGCGGCTGCGCGCACGGGTGGCGGAACTGGAGGGGCAACAATGACGCCCGTCCCATCCTACACTTACGAAGCAGAAGTGCTTACTGTCACAGACGGCGACACCATTAAGGTGCGCGTCGACCTGGGGTTCTCGGGAATGATGAAGCTTTCAATTCGTTTAGCTAATGTTTTTGCAGCAGAGCGTCACGAGCCTGACGGGTATAAGCATACATCTATTCTTCGTTCATTAATTCCAGTTGGATCAAAAGTTATTCTTATTAGTCATCGACTTCGTGGTGTTGAGCGCCAGACATTTGGTAGATATGTAGCAGATATTTGGGCTGACGGCGAACATATTAATGAAAAAGCTCAATCATTATATGGAGCGCGACAAGGAAGCGGTGCCTCGTAATTAACAATCTATATTTATTTAGTATGATACACGCAGAACTGATAACAAATGAAAACAAAACAAGACATAAGACGCCACATTGTTATGTCTGTATTCAGTATGACCAAAGACTCAGGATTTAGTATTGAGCTTACTGCTTATGTAATTGGAATTAAACAAGAGACTGTGATTAAAATACTTGATGCCTGCAAGGATGAGTATAAAAATTATCTGACTGGAATTTATAAGAAGCATCATCTATGACATTATATAGCTTTTATTTTAATGTGGTGCCGCGAGCCTTTGCGGATTCAACACGCTTTACCAAGCAAGGCATTGCTTACAAACCAAAGGAACATAAGGAATACCAAAAAGAATTGATTAATAAATTTCATATGCAAGTTCCTTATAAGGAAGGAACCTTTCCTTTAGACGGTCCTTTGTTGGCAGCGTGGATATTCTATTTGCCGCGCATACAAAGAAACTCTAAGATAAATCCTAATGAAAATATTCACCATGATGTAAAGCCGGATGCCGACAATCTCGGTAAGGCTGTTCAAGATGTAATTCAGTATGAACAGTTCTCAGAAAATAAATCTAAGCGTACATTAAAAAGGCTTGGACTTATTACGAATGATAGTAGAATCGCTCTTTCTATTTCTGAAAAGCTTTATGTTAAACACAACCAACAACCTAAAATCAGACTCATACTATGCCCGCTAAAACAATTCAAGAAGGAACTACCAATGACTGCGCTATTCCTAAATGCATTAGCATCGGAGAGCTAGCCAGACAGATTCATCATCTCGCTAAGTTTGATGGCGATTGGGATATTGTAGATCATAATGATCCTATGAAAAGAAGTATGATTAGTCCTCCTCTTAGTGATAACCGTGGAAAGATTGTAGACATGGCTATTCGTCTTCTTACTATTAGTAAGTCTGAGATTCCGCAGAACAGAGACACTGCTATCGTTGGAGTTCTTTATGATCTGCTTGATTTCTGCCAAGCTCATAATTTTCCAATTGAAATAATGCTGCAAAAAATAATCAAAGAACATGACAATGAATAACTATCCGTTCCTTATAGGGAAGTGGCAAGACCGTATTACCTCTGAAGGTTGGCATCTTCTTAGGTTCTATAATCATTCTGAAGATTCTATATTCCGAATTGTTTACTGTGCTATTGGAGGCTGTGAGCCTGAGCATCATGTTGATATTCTGCATGAAGGATTTGGTTGTATGAGGGTTCCTCTTGGAAGTCTATTGCCCAGTATTAAAGTAATTCCTATTAACCTTGAGAATGCATTGGCATGCATTGCAAAGACTGAATGTAGCGGAAGCGCCTAAAGATAGTGAAACGCATTGACAATGCATTATAACGCAAGCAACAATGATCCTACGCCAAGAACAGATTAAAGAATTGTGTAAGCTATACAAGCTCAGTATCCGCAAGAGACACTACATCATGCTACAGAATTACATAGCATCAGTAGGAGTAATGAGAGATGTATGGAGTTTGCCAGCATCATTTATGCTGCCTAGAGATTACTGGTTAAACTGCACTAGAGATGCTGCTACTACTGAATACAATAAAGGGTATGAAACTGAAGCCGATGCCATCAAAGCTAAAGGAATCCTTATAAGGATTCTTAATGAGAATGTATGCCGCCAGCCTATGCCAAGGATTGAGATTGTTTTAGGATGGCAGATTCTCTTTAATGGATATGCCGTTGGTCCTAAGCTGGACCATAGTAACGGAGGAAAGAAAGGAGTTAATTTTCCTACTGTGTTTTATAATCTAGAGAATGTTATTCTTAGCCAGCAAGATACACTTGATGCGCTAAAGAAACTCATTGCTTATATTGTTGACCAACTTCTTAAAAAGAAAGAATGGTCTGGTCTTAAAGATAATAACGGAAAGATACTAGAAACAACCCGCAAAATACTATCATGAATAAAGAAATTACTTTTACTTATGGAGATAACATTACTCTAGTAGTACATGGTTATTTTTCCGGCGAAGACAAGACAACCAACAAGCCTAATGAATTTGAGTTATCTACTATAACTTATAAAGGAACTGATATTGTTCCTTTGTTAGAGGGTTTAGTTGGTGGCTTTGATATACTCTCTAACATAGCAGAAGACTGTATTGATAAAATTATCAACGAAGATTAGATAACAGACTCTTCGTAGTCATGGTGCTTCTCTGCCCATAGGCTTTGTTCTTTTCTAGCGGATGCGAAATAGTCTTGATACTTCTTTCGCATCTCTTGTTCCTTATAAGGAATAGCCTTCAGCGCAAGGCGTGAGTTAATAATGTAGCAGCAGTAAGTAGCAGCGTCGCCACGGTCGGGCGATCTGCCGATGCGCTTCTTCATCTCACGCTTAGTCTCTACCCAAATCTTACCTGACTTAGTATAGTATTGCCGGGCAAAAAGATCTTTAGCGTAACCGCTATTAAGATTAAATCCTTTTACATATCCTGATTGGATAAATTCCTGAACGCCGTACCAGTACTCAGCCACCAGTGAA
>TARA_R110000868_G_scaffold207948_1_pt1 | contig 18553 bp, 15 predicted proteins | sample TARA_R110000868 | Tara Oceans TARA_R110000868 (sample SAMEA4397489) | marine metagenome | biome: Polar Biome; feature: [SRF] surface water layer (ENVO:00010504); material: water (ENVO:00002006), including particulate matter (ENVO:01000060) such as... | depth 5 m | reverse complement strand
TGGCTCTAATCCTGATCTATCAGAGGGGGCGTTTGGCCGCAATCGCAGGGGATCAGGCATTGGTTGACCCAGCCCCCCTCATCGGACAGCATGCGCGACCTTGCAAAGCCCATTAGGGCCCGCGCACGACAACGCTATCCCTGAAACTATTGAAGGCTCGGTTTATTGAGCACGACTTCATCCGACGAGAAACAGCCGCTGAGGCTCGCTCTCCACGTCGCCGCGCTTGGCGTCGTTTTCGGCGATATCGGGACAAGCCCCCTTTACACAATTCGCGAATGCTTCGACGAAAAAGTCGGATTGCAGGCAACCGCGGAAAGTGTGACTGGCGTGCTGTCGCTTGTGTTTTGGGCCATCACCATTGTCGTGATGACCAAATATGTCTTCTTCATTCTGCGCGCCGACAACAAGGGCGAAGGCGGCGTGCTGGCACTGACAGCGCTGTCGCTGAAACGCGCAGGCAACAACACGCGCCTCGGCGGCGCAATAATGATAGCGGGCATGATCGGCGCGGCGCTCTTTTACGGCGACGGCATCATCACACCGGCGATTTCCGTGCTCGGCGCGGTTGAAGGTCTTGCCGTTATCTCGCCTGCCTTTGCCGACATGACCATGCCGATTGCGGCCGTGCTGCTGATCGGCCTGTTCCTCGCGCAAAAAGGCGGCACAGCCCGCGTCGGTGCTTTCTTTGGGCCCGTGATGGGCGTTTGGTTTCTGGTGCTGGCGGCGCTCGGCATTTGGGGCATCAGCCACGAACCAGCCGTGCTTGCCGCGCTCGACCCTCGTCCGGGCTTTGACCTGTTGATGAGCGGCAACACGCGTCCGCTGCTGCTGCTCGGCGCCGTAGTCCTCGCTGTCACAGGCGCTGAAGCCCTTTATGCCGACATGGGCCATTTCGGCGGCGTCACCATCCGCCGCATCTGGCTCACATTCGTCTGGCCTGCGCTCATTCTCAATTATTTTGGTCAGGGCGCACTGATCCTGCATGATCCGGCAGCCGTCGAAAATCCATTCTACCTGCTCGCGCCGGAGTTCTTGCGCATCCCGCTTCTGCTGCTCGCCACAATGGCCGCGATCATCGCTTCGCAGGCCGTGATCTCCGGTGCCTTCTCGGTGACGAGCCAGGCTGTGGAGCTCGGCTGGTTGCCGCGCGTGCGTATCCGCCACACGTCAGCGCGCGAGAGCGGTCAGATTTATGTGCCGCAGATCAATGCTGCGATGATGGTCGGTGTGCTCGCCGTGATTTTCGGTTTTGAAAATTCATCGAACCTCGCATCCGCATATGGCATCGCGGTTGTTGGCACTATGGTGATGACGACGCTGCTGGGCTTCTACTACTACCGCTATATCGCCGGCTGGCCGCTGATCCCCGTGTTCCTCGCCGCCGCCGCGCTGCTGATGATAGATATGAGCTTCCTTGCGTCGAACCTCACCAAAGTGCTGGAAGGTGGCTGGATGCCGATCATGGTCGGTATCGTCATCGTGACGGTGATGGAAACATGGCGTCGCGGTCGTAAGGCGCTCGCGGAGCAATTCCTTGATGGCGCTATCCCGATTGAAACGCTGTTGAAGCAAGCGGCTGACCAGAAAATCCAGCGCGTCAAAGGCGCGGCTGTTTTTCTCACAAGCAACCTCGACACCGTGCCTACCGCGCTTCTGCACAACCTCAAACACAATCAGGTGTTGCACAAGCGCGTGGCGCTCTTGCGCGTGAGCACCGAGGACACGCCGCGCGTACCGCTGAGCGAACAGCTCAACGTCGAAACTATGTCGAACGGTTTTGCCCGTATCGAAGTCCGTCATGGCTTCATGCAGCCTGTGGACGTGCCCGAAACGCTGGAACGCTGCCGCACCTTCGGTCTTGATTTTCCGCCGATGGAAACAAGTTATTTCGTGAGTCGCCAGACATTGGTCCACGAGCACTCATCAAAAATGCCGGGCTGGCAGTCGCAGCTTTTCATTTTGCTGATGGACTACGCGCTGTCGCCGACGGAATATTTCCAACTGCCGCCAAACCGCGTCGTCGAACTCGGTACGAAAACCGAAGTCTGACCTTCACGCCTTTGCCTTGATGCGCTCGGCCCGCAAGGCCGAACGGCGCAGCTTGCCTGCATCGTCGCGCAAGGGTTCATGCGCCAGCTCAATCGTCTTTGGAATTTTATAACGAACGAGACGCTCAGCGAGATGGGCGCGCAAACCCGCTTCGTCCAATCCGCCCGGCGCATCGATGAGCGCGTGGATCGTGTTGCCCATGTCATCGTCCGGCAGACCGATAACGGCTGACGAGCGCACGCCGGGAAAGGCATCAATCGCGGCTTCTACTTCGGCGGGATAGATGTTCGCGCCGCCGGCAAGGATCATGTCTGTGTGGCGGTCGGCGAGATAGAGATAGCCGTCCTCATCCATCCAGCCGATGTCGCCGATGGATTCCCAGCCGCCGTCGATCTGCTTCGAGGTCGCGCCGAGATAATGATAGGTCGTGCCGGGGCCGGTGAGGGGCCGCATGAACACTTCGCCCGTTTCGCGGGGGGCGAGTGTTTCGCCATTGTCGCCGACGATTTTCATTTCGCATGTTTCAGCAGGCTTGCCGACAGAACCGCGATGCGCGAGCCACTCCTCGCCATTGATCCATGTGACGCCTTGCGCTTCCGTGCCGCCGTATAGCTCGTGCACGCGCATGGGACCGATCCACTCGATCCATTTTTCCTTGAGCCATGCGGGGCAGGGGGCGGCGAGATGCAGCATGATGCGCAATGCCGAAAGGTCATATTTGTTGCGCACGTCTTCGGGCAGGTTCCAGATGCGGTGCATCATGGTGGGCACCAGCATGACCCAATCGACGCGGTGGTCTGCGAGCAGCTTCAATGTTTCTTCGGCGTCGAAACGCGTCATCACGATGACGTGATTGCCGCAAAAGAGGCCGGACATGGAAAAGCTGAAGGGGCCGTTGTGGTAAAGCGGGCCGGGCACAAGCTGGGTGCGCCCGGTCTCTTGCTGGAGGCGCGGTGTCACCGGATCAAAGGCACCGGGATCATTGGAGACGATGATCTTGGGCCGACCCGTCGAGCCGCCCGATGTGGGGGCCTTCCAATAGCGTGAAGTCTTTTCCGGCAGTTCAGCGTCCGACAATGACGCATCGGGCGTGAAGCCGACGTCGATGCAGGTGACGGAACCGTGCGCACCGGCGGGTGCGCCGACGACGAGCGAGGGGGCGGCAACCTCGACGATCATCTCGCGTTCGGCAAGCGGCAGGCGGGCGGAAATCGGTTGCGGTGTGGCCCCGAGTTTCCAAGTGGCAAAGCAGGCTTCATAAAAGCCGATGCCATTGGGAAGGCCGATGGTGACGAGATCACCCTCTTTGACACCCAAGCCTTCATAGGCGCGTGCCAGACGGTTGGTAGCGGCGTCAAACGCGCCCCACGACACTGTGCGACCTTCATGCGTGATCGCAGGCCTGTCCGTGCCTTGTGCCGCCCAATAGGCCGGAATGCGTCCGATGGGCAGTACAGGCATGGTGGCGTCCTTTTTTTTCTTTTGTCAGGTCAGAGAGCGAAGCCTAATGCGAGGGATCCGAACTGGTCCATCTTCGGCTGACCGTAAAATTCCTTGGTACGGAAATCGTGGGTGAAGCTTAGCCGCGCAGAACCGAGAACTGCAACTGCGCCGAGCTTGAAGTCCGCAACCAGCGGTCGCTTGTCGATGCTCTGGCTGTCGCGGAATGTATTGCCATCGAGAAAAATATCGCGCGCCACGGCACGGCCTTCGACACCGGCAAAGAGATACCAGTCAAAGCCTGTCGAGGCGTGAAACCATTCCGAACCGCCGGACGAGGGATAGATGCGCGGCGGGCCGAAATCATCCGGCAGCGTCGGCCCGATGCGCCAGACACCGCCGACGCCCGCAAAGGTCGAGACATTGCCGAGTGCGACCGTGCCGTAAGGAATGATATCGGTGGCGAGGCCGAGGAACTGCGGTGTGTGGAACAGATTTGACCGCCACGCCCGCTCAAAGCTCACATTGATGCCCAACTCATCCTTGATCTGGTTGTCCCAGCCTTCGGATTTTTCGGCATTGATGAGTTTGTGCCAGTTGTTCTGCACGACCTCGCCGCCCGCCGAGGGGCCGACGACACCGATGTCGAGCTTCCACTGGTCCTGCCAGGCTTCGCCGAGATCATTGGTGCGGATGCTTTCGAGCGACAAGGTGGTGTGGAGCCAGGCAGCATAAGGCCGGTCGGTGAGAATGGGTGTGGTCGTTTCTGTGTCGTCGGGTGTGAAGATGACTTGCGACACCGCGACGCCGACGCGGCGCGAGACGCCGGTGATGTTTTGGTCGTTTGTGAAAATGGAAAAGAGCGGTGGCGCGGAAAGCGACTTCATCCACTCCGGCAGATCATTGGTGGGGGCCGACAGCCAGCCGAGTTTCAGCCCGTTGGTATAGTGCCTGTCGGTATTGGCGACCTTGGCGAAGAGATCATTTTCGACCTGAATGGTCAGAAAGCCGCCGTCCGGCGTGATCGCGGGATCAGGCAATAGCATTTTGGGTGTTTCTGCTGCTGGCGCCTCGGCGTTCTCGTCGGCCAGCGCGGGCGTGAATGCGGCGCAAAAAAGGGCGGCGATGAGGGCGGACTTGCGGCGAGCCTTGGGGGGACTGTTCGTCAACATGGGGAGGCACCAGTTTCAATCGGAAAGGTTGCTTGACGCGGGGAAAGAAGGCGCTGTCCAATGATATCAAAGAAATAGCAAAAACGGACAGTCTCTCTTGCGAAATGGGGGAGGCAATGTCCACGGGAGGATAAGCATGAATGTGTCGCAAATAGGGTCGGGTCTCAGCCGCGAAGCCGCCGCGGCATCCGGCATGATCATCGCCTTTCACGCCCAGCAGACGCCGGACCGCGCGGCGATCATTTCCGAAGCGGGCGACCGGACCTATGCGGAACTGAATGCGCGGGGCAATCAGCTTGCACGCGCGTTGCGGGCGGCAGGTCTCAAGCCGGGCGACGCGGTGGCACTCCTTTGTTCCAACCGTCCCGAATTTGCCGAGGTGTGTGTCGCCTGCCAGCGCGGCGGCTTTCGTCTGACGCCGGTCAACTGGCATCTCAAGGGCAATGAGGTCGGCTATATCGTCGACAATTGCGAGGCGCGGGCCTTTGTGGCAGATGCGCGGTTTACGGGATCGGCTGTGGAAGCGGCTGCCATGTCGCCGGGCATGATGATCGGCTTGGCAGTCGGCGGCGATATTCCGGGCTTCGCGAATTACGACGCGGTAATTGCCGGTGAGGATCCCAGAGATATTGACGGTCCGGTGCTCGGTACACAGATGATGTATACGTCCGGCACCACAGGCTATCCCAAAGGCGTGTTCCGCCGTGAGGCAGCACCTGTGTCGCCGCTGCTGGTAAAGCTCACCGAAACAGCGGCCTTCAGGGACGGGGACATTGCGCTGGTGACCGGCCCGCTTTATCACGCGGCCCCTCTGGCGCTTAATCTCAACTTCCCGCTCAATTCGGGCATCGGCTGTGTTGTCATGGACAAGTGGGACGCGGAGGACACGTTGCGCCTCGTGCAGGAACACCGCATCACGCATACACATGTCGTGCCGACCATGCTGCACCGTATCCTGAGCCTCGATGCGGCGACGCTCGCAAAATATGATTTCTCCAGCCTGCGTTGGATCCTGCACGGCGCGGCGCCGTGCCCGACACATGTGAAGGAACGCTCCATCGATCTGTTCGGGCCGGTAGTGTTTGAATATTACGCGGCGACCGAAGGCGGCGGCATATTCGTGGACAGCCATGAGTGGAAAAACAAAGTCGGCACTGTGGGCAAACCTTTGCCCGGTGTCACCGTGCGTATTGTCACCGATGCGGGCGAAGCGGCAAAGCCGCGCGAAGTCGGCACGGTCTACTTCGAAGCGCCGTCGCAGGGCCGCTTTGAATATTTCAAAGCACCGGAAAAGACCGAAGGCGCCTATCGCGGTAATGACTACACGATGGGCGACATGGGTTATATCGACGAGGATGGTTTTCTCTATCTGACGGGTCGCAGCGCCGAAGTGATCATCTCAGGCGGCGTCAACATCTACCCCGTCGAGATCGATCAGGAAGTGCTCGAACATCCCGCCGTCTATGATGTCGCCGTTGTCGGCGTACCCAACGAAGAATGGGGCGAGGAAATTAAAGCGGTGGTGCAATTGAACGAGGGCTATGCGCCGTCCGACAAATTGGCAGCCGAGATTGTCGCCTTCGCGGCGGATCGCTTGCCGGGCTACAAGCGTCCGCGCTCGGTGGATTTCACCGATGATCTGCCACGCATGCCCTCGGGCAAGATCGTGCGGCGCACAGTGCGCGACCGCTATTGGCAGGGCGAAAAGAAAATCTGAAGTCTCACGTATCAGCCCAGCGGCGCAGCAGATTGTGATAGATGCCGCTGAGGCGCACGACTTCGGGGTCGTTCGTTCCATATTCGCTGGCAAGTGCGCGGATAGAACTGTCGAGATCAAACAGCAACGTGCGTTCGCCGTCATCCCGCACCATGCTTTGCAACCAAAAGAAAGACGCCACGCGCGCGCCGCGCGTGACTGGCGTGACGTGATGCAGGCTGGTTGAGGGATAGAGCACAATATCACCGGCCGGCAGCTTCACTTCCTGCGTACCGTAGTTATCTTCGATGACAAGAACGCCACCATCATATTCTTCCGGCTCGCTCAGGAAGATCGTCATGGACAGGTCTGTGCGCACCCTTACCGGTGTGCCCGGCACAATGCGGATGGCATTGTCCACATGGGTGCCGAAATGCTCGCCGCCCTGATAGCGATTAAACAGCGGCGGAAAGATCTTGAGCGGCAATGAGGCGGAGACGAAAGTCTCATTGCGAGCCAGCGCATCCAGCACCATGTCGCCCAACTTATTTGCAAGGGGCGAGCCCTCAGCAATTTGTTGATTGCGTTTGACGGCCCCTGATTGTTCGCCAGCCGTTGCCTTGCCATCAATCCATTGTGCCTTGTCGAGTTCGGCACGGAAGGCGGCGACCTCGGATTTGCTGAGCAGTTCGGGAATGGTGATGAGCATGGAAGCCTCAAAACAGAAAAGACGGCAGGCGGTATAACCCCCGCCTGCCGTGCATATTAGACGTTCAGGTCAGAACGTATAGTCAAGCGTCACGACAGCAGAGCGACCCGGTGCCACGAAGACGAAGGGCGTGCCGCTGCGATAAAGTGCGTCGTAATAGAGTTCATCGGTGACGTTGAGCACGTTGAGACGCACGGTGGCGGCACTGTTGATCTTGTAATCCGACATCAGATCGAGGCGCGTCCAATCATCGATCGTGAGGCCCGTATCGCGGTTGGCCGAATAGGTGCCGCCATAGATCTTGCCCGAATAGGTGATGGTGCCACCCACAGACCACGCATCTGTGACCGCGTATTTGCCTTGAATATAGGCGCTTGTTTCGGCCGTATTGACCATGGCACCGGGACCGGACGGGCTTTCGATCACTTCGGCATCCAGGAGTGATACGCCGCCGATGACGCTGAGCTTATCAGTCACGTTACCCGCAACGCCGAGTTCAACGCCGCGCACGCGCTTTTCGCCTTCGCCTTCACCAGCGACGATGACATCAAGGCCACCTGTTCTGTCGATCTGGAAGAGAGAGCCTGTGAGAAGGAGACGTCTGTCGAAGAGTTCCCACTTGGTGCCGAGCTCGTAGGAGAGGATGCGTTCGGCATCAATCGACTGAATGGCCGTGGTGTTGCCGCCATATGCCGCGCTGGTCGAGTCAGACAAGGCACCGGGCGGGTTTGAGGCCGATGCAAAGGAGGCATAGATGCTGCCATTGCTGACCGGCTTGAATGTAACGCCGGCGTGCCAGTTCACAAACGAGGTGTTGGTATCGCCAGTGGTTTCGGGATAGGGGCTGCCACCGCCGATACTCTGTTCCTGAATCATACTGTAGTGATCGATGCGGACACCGCCGAATAACTGCCATTGCTCGGTGATTGTCATGGTGTCGGACAAGAAGAACGCCTGCGTCTTGATCAGGCTTGATGTCGGTGCGTTATTCTTGGTGATGGAGCCGGTCCAAGCGTAGGGATCAGGATTGTTGATGTCGATGGTGACATTGCTGGCACCAGACCAACCCGGATTGTGGCTGTCTTCATAGGTCGCTTCCACACCGGTGATCAGATTGTGGCCGAAGTGGCCTGTATTGAAGCCATAGGCAAGCGTGCTCAGCACGCCGTAGAAGTCCCAGTTCTGGCGACGTTGCTTGGCGCTGGAGCGCACTGTGCCGAGTGTCAGGTTAGGTCCTTCTGGCGCACCGACAACATAATCATTGGTGGCATGGCCGTAGCGCATTTGTGTGTGCCAGAGCAGGTTCGGATTGAATTGGAACTGGCCGTTAACGGTGGCGATGTCCTGTGTCGTTTCCCAGAAGTCGCGGTTCAGCTGACCGTAGAATTTGTCCTCGCCATTGACGAGATAGGGCGTGCGCGTATTGGGATTCCACGGCACACCAAAGTCGGGCATGGCATCGGTGGAGAGGTGATAATAGTCGCCGAGCAGCGTGAATTTTTCTGACGCCTGCCATTCAAATGAGGCAGCGCCGCCCCAACGATCGTCAAATACATCCACGTCGTCGCTGCGGCCGGGCACATTGCTGTCATGCCACATGCCGTTGACGCGGAAAGCGAAGTTGTCGCCGACGACCTGGTTTGTATCAACGGTGACGCGCTTGTAGTTGTCTGTGCCGATACCGGTGGAGACTTTGGTGAACGCCTTGGCTTGCGGCATCTTGGTGATCATATTGATCGCGCCGCCTGTTGTGCCGCGACCTGCGAAGGTCGAATCCGGACCCTTGGAAATTTCGATCTGTTCCAGCGCGAACGTTTCGCGGCTGACAATGCCGGGTTCGCGCAAGCCGTCGACGAGAACGTCGCCGCGTGCTTCAAAACCGCGAATGATGAAGCGGTCGCCCAAAGCGTTGCCGCCTTCGCCCGTACCGATGGTGATGCCGGGCTGGGTGCGGATCACATCTTTGACGGAAGTGGCACCAGCGTCGGTGATTGCTTCTTTGGGGATGATGGTGATTTCTTTGGAGAAATCGAGAATGTCCTGCGAAACCTTGCCGCTGGCCGAACGATCAACCTTATAGGGCGCTGCGGGGTCGGCGTAGGGATTGGAACCAGCGGCGCGAGCCCCCTCAATGACCAGAGCAGGTGTTTCGACGATTGTTTCTTCGGCGTCCTTTTTGACGTCCTCGGCAAAGGCCGGCGAGATGATGCCCGCAGCGACACAGGCCGCAGTCAGAAGCGCCGTGCGGCTGGAAGCTGTGGTACCGGAACGTCGGCCATAGCTTCGCAGAGACCCCGGCACACGTGCCGGAAGCGATATATCGGTCATTGAATAGTCCCCCAGTTGGGATCAGGCCCCGAGGGTCGGGGCTGAACAAAAACAAATGCCGCGGATAGAAGAGGCGCAGGGACCGGGTCTGGCGACGGCTTGGCCGGAATCAAGAGCTCATCACGCGGGCATAGGCAAGTTATTAAGAATAATTCCTACTATCAATAGCAAATAGAACGGATGAGCGGCGCGACCGTCAGCTTTATCGGCATAGTGGTTTTTTGGCGTCACATTGACAGTGGGGGCTTTGCTCATCGTCTGCATAAAAGGGCGGGGTCGCGCCACAAACCCTGTCACGCAGACCTAATTCCTGTATGTACGGAACCACGAGGCGAAGCGCGCCCAGGGAACCCGTCTATGACAAACCAAGGCATTAACCGGAGCCATTTTCGACTGGTCCTGATATTGGGCTCGCTCACCGCCTTTGCGCCGCTGGCCATCGACATGTATTTGCCGGCCTTCCCGTCCATCGCCACGCATTTCGGTACCAGCGCCGGTTCTGTGCAGGCAACGCTCGCGGCCTATTTCATTGGCATGGCTCTAGGCCAAAGCATCATCGGGCCGCTTGCCGACCGCTACGGTCGCCTGCCGCCGCTGATGATCGGCATTCTGGCTTTCGCGGCAGCGTCCGCCGGTGTCGCCTACGCACCGAGCATTGAGTGGATGACGGCCATGCGCTTTGTGCAGGCCTTCGGCGGCTGCGCGGGCATTGTCATTTCGCGCGCGATGGTGCGTGACTTGTTCAACGAAAATGAATCAGCGCAAATTTATTCGCTGTTGATGCTGGTGATGGGTGCGGCCCCCATCCTCGCGCCGCTGCTCGGCGGGTTCTATGTCGCCCATTTCGACTGGTCCTATATTTTTCTAACCATGTCAGGTTTTGCCTTTCTCATCTCCATCGTGGTGTGGAAGGGCTTGGGCGAAACGCTGCCCGCCAACAAACGCGTGAAACGCAATCTCGTATCCGTGCTGCGCAACTATCTCGCATTGTTCGGGGACAGACCTTATGTCGCCTTTACGCTGGCCAATGGTTTTATATCGGCGAGCATGTTTGCCTATATCACGGGCTCATCCTTCATCTTCATTGGACATTTCGGGTTGGAGCCTGAGCAGTTCGCCTATGTCTTCGGTGCGAATGCCTTCTGCTTCATCGTAGGCGCGCAGGTCAACGCGCGGCTGTTGCGGCACTTTTCCGGTCGCCGTATTATGGCTGTGGCGATGACCGTGCATCTTGCCGGTGCGTTTGCATTGCTGATCGTCAGCCAATTTGCGCCGCAGGCGATTGTGCCCTTCACGGCGACGCTCTTTGTTTTGCTGACGTGCGGCGGGTTTATCGGTGCCAACGCTGTTGCGGCTGCCATGTCGCGGGCCAGCAATAATGCCGGTGTGGCGGCGGCCCTGAACGGCGTCGTCCAGTTCGGCATGGCGGCGGGTGCCGGCGCGATGGTTGGCCTGCTCAACAACGGCACGGCAATCCCCATGGCAACGGTCATTGTGGGCTTGAGCGTAGCGGGCACGGCGGCACGGCTCGCAGCCCGTTAGCCGTTCCCTGAACAGGAAATACAAGCCCCCGCCCGCAATTATGTTCGCACTGGCGCAAAAGGTTTGGCTTCTGTTTTATGTTGAGGCCCTATAATGCTTATGGGCAAACAAAAATACTTCGGGAGAACGAAATGTCCTTTGCCTATCCCCTTACCGGCCTTGTGACGATCCTCGCGCTGATCGTTTATTTCTATATGTCGACACGCGTCGGCGGCGCACGCTCCAAGCACAATGTGCCCGCCCCGACCATGACCGGTCCCGATGAACTCATGCGCGTGATCCGCGTCCATGAGAACACGATGGAAGGGCTAATCCTGTTCCTGCCGTCGCTGTGGCTCTTCGCACTGACCACGCATGACATGTGGGCCGCTGTCGTGGGCATTTTCTATCCGATCGGCCGCGTGTTGTATGCGCAGGGCTATTACCAGGCCGCCAACAAGCGCGGCACAGGTTTCATAATCGGCCTTGGTTCGACCGCACTGCTGCTGGTGGGCTCTGCCGTAGCAATCATCAATTCGGTCATCACATTCGGTATTTGATTTCCGGCAAAATGAAGGGCCGCGCTCCTTACTGGAGCGCGGCCCTTTTTGTTTGCGCGTGTTAGCCGGGTTTTGCCATCAGCCAAGTTTTGAGAGCGCCGCGACCACCTGATCGGTTTTTTCAATCGTCACCATGTGGCTTGCTTCCGCAATCGACACAAGTTCTGCGCCTGCGATCGCTTTCTTGAATGCATGAGCATAGGCCGGCGGAATGAGTTTGTCGCCATCACCCCAGACAAGAACGGTCTTTGCCTTGATGCGATAAAGCCGCTGCGAGAGGCCGCGGTCGGGAATGGGGAAGAGGATTTTCCCCGCCATACCCATCTGCCGTGCGTTCATGATGAGAAATCCCTTGAGCCATTCGGGATCGTCAAGCGCAACGCCTGCGGTCATCAGCTTTGTGCCCGCCTCCACATCGTGGAAGAGATATTGCGGCATTTCATAAGGCAGCATGGCAAAGAGATCCGGAATCGGGTGATCATCAAGCCAGAGACCCGCCGGACAGATGAGGCCGAGGCGCGAAACGGTGGAAGGCGCGAGCGCCGCTATCTCGCAGGCGATCATGCCACCCATAGAATGACCGACAAGGATCGGGTCCTTGAGGCCAAGCGCGTCGACCACATCGGCTGTGTGTAGTGTGACGTCGAGCATGTCACGTATCTGAGTGCATTCCTCGCTGTCGCCATAGCCGGGTAGCAGCGGTGCATAGACGTGGTGTTTCTCGGCGAGCTTGGCAAAGAATGGGTCGCCCGCTTGCAAGCCGCCTGCACCATGCAGGAAGACCAGCGGTTCGCCTTTACCACCTTCAAAATAGCGCACGGGTACGGCGTGGGTTTTGACAGTTTTGAGTTCCATCAGTCTTTTCCTCCGACCGCTTGAGCGACGGCCTGTTCGTTGGGCAGGTTTCCGGGCTTGGCTTGTGTGGCAAGCGGGCTGCACCAGAAGCGGTTGTCGTCTTTATATTCGGGGAACATGTCACGCAGTTTCGGCATGACTTTTTCGGCAAAGAGCTTTGTCGAATACATGCATTTGTCTTTGGGCATATTGCCGACATGCATGAGGCAGAAGATATTGCCGACGCGAAGTCCCTTGATGAGTTCCTCCATGCGCTGGCGCACGGTCTCAGGGCTGCCCGCAATGACGTGACCCTGTTCAATGAGGTCCTTCCACGAAAGATGCCCGTAGCCATCGATAGGCGGCGCATATTGTGAGAGTGCACCGGACTGGATGGTCTTGATGGTGCGATAGCCCGGTGCATCGGCAAAGCCCGGATGAACATGCAGGCAGCGGTTGTAGAAATAGCTGACATGTTCTGAATAAAGCCGCTCGGCTTCTTCATCCGTATCGGCAACGCAAATCGTCTGGGCAAAGCCCGCGCGATAGGGGCTGTCGTCGGGTGCGTTGCGTTCGGCGACACGGTCCCAATAGCCCTGCATCAGCGCCTTGGCGCGGATGTAGCCGGAGAAGGAGAGGTAGGAATAGGAATAGGTGTTGTCGATGCAGAAATCGTAAGTCTCAACCGAACCGCCGCCGGGAATATGGACCGGCATGTTTTTCTGCACAGGACGCGGCCAGATGTTGACGTGGCGCAGCTTGTTATAGCGCCCGTTGAAGGCAAAGGGATCAGGATCATCCCAAGCGCGTTTGATGAGGTCATGGGCTTCGAGATATTTCTCACGTGTGAGAGCCGGAATTTGCCCGTAGCAATAATTTGTGTCCATCGACGTGCCGACGGGGAAACCGGCGACAAGCCGTCCGCCCGAAATGCAATCAAGCATGGCGAATTCTTCAGCGACGCGCACCGGCGGATTATAAAGCGCGATGGAGTTGCCCAGAACAACAAGGCCAACATCCTTGGTGCGACGTGCCAGGCCCGCGGCAATGATATTGGGCGAGGGCATAATGCCATAGCCGTTCTGATGATGCTCATTGACGCCGATGCCGTCAAAACCCAGCGTGGAGGAATACTCCAGCAGGTCCATATATTCATTATACAGATGATGCGCGCGTTCGGGATCGAACAGGCGGCTATCGATATCGACCCAGACCGAACGATGCTTCTCGCGGAAGTCATCGGGCAGATCCTGCCACGGCATCAGGTTGAACCAGGTGAACTTCATCGTCACTTCCTCCCACGGATAAGGGCGGATTTCGCGCGCCTTTGTGGCGTCTCGTGCGACCCGCCTCAAAATTAGGGTAATTGCCCTAATTCAGGAGTCTAATGAGTTTGCCGCTGCCGCGCAATTATTCAGGACTGAAAAACGGGGCGTCCAAGATTGACAGCACGCGGCGATGCGGCGCGCAGGTGGCAATGCCTTCGGACACCAAAGTCAGGTAAGCCTGTCTTAAGTTATTGGGCGCAGGTTTGTGGCTTCCCGGGTGAATCGTAGGCGAACCTGATGGCCGAGCGCGCAAAATTAAATAGGCCGATTGCCGTCCTGATTGATGCTGAGAATGTGTCGGCATCCAAGATGCCGTATATTTGGAAAAAAGTAGGAAAGCTCGGTGTGGCTGGTGTGAGGCGAGCCTATGGAAATATCAATTCCATGAACGGCTGGAAGGAGGAGATTGAATCATCTCTCATACAGCCGAGATTGCAGATCATGCCCAAGGGCACAAAAAATACAACAGATTTCGCGCTTGTCATTGATGCCATGGATATTCTGTACAGTGATCGCTGCGGTGGAATTTGTATAATTTCCAGTGATGGCGATTTTTCTTTATTGGCAGCACGTATCCAGGAATTTGGCTTGCCGGTCTTCGGATTTGGCGAGAGCAAAACGCCGATGCATTACAGAAAAATATGCACCGAATTTTATGTTCTCCCGATTGCTCCACCCAAGGACGTGAATGAAAATCCTTCTGAAAAAGAGAATATCTCAGAAAGTGAATTTCCTATCAATTCAATGATTGGAGACATTTCTCAGGTTGTCTCAGAAGTAGGTGGTAAATCAAAAAAAATCGCACTCACGGAGTTGGGAAAACTTCTGAGACAGAAAATCCCAGATTTTGCTAGCAATAGAATGGGTCACGCCAGTTTGGGAAAACTCTTGGCAAAGCACATTGGCTTATTTGAATGTTTCGACAAAAATGGTGACCCCACCTCGATCGGTGTGCATTTTGTGAAACTTAAGTAACGTCCGACCACATTCTTTCCAGTTCACGCCTGAAGGGTGTAGGCTTCACGCACCATCCAGAAACTCAACGGAGGAAACATTATGCGCAACATTTCCGCACTTGCGGCTATCGCCCTTGTCGCTGCAGGCACATTCGCATCGGGCAGCGCCTTTGCCGTTGATGTACAGCTCGACAAGGAAATCGCTGCCGCTGCGTCGCATGCGGGCTATGCAGCATCCGCCGGTGACATTGACGGCGTACGTGCACATCTCCATCACACAATCAATTGCCTCGCCGGTCCTGATGGCAAAGGCTTTGACGCAAAGCAGATGAACCCTTGCGCGGCGCTCGGAAACGGTGCGATTGCAGATGCAACAGACAAGGGCACGATCATGGCGCTTGAAGCGGCGCGCGCGAGCGCGGAAGACGCGGTAGCGGAAAGTGATCTAGGCAAGGCACAGGCCGCGGCCACAGCCGTTCAGTCCATGCTCTCGTCAATCGAGTAAGCCTCACGCAAGCAACTACGCTCAATTTTATGGTGGTTGCGCTAAATGGGCCTGTTGCTGTGGCGGGGCGAAACGGCGGAATAGTGACTGCCCCAATGCAATGCTTCCGCCAGAGGCGGGAGAAGGCTAAGCTCGCGCCAACAAGAAATTTGCAAGGTGAGGGCTAACCCATGTCAGATGTAGATATTGTGATCCGTGGCGGAATGCTGGTCGATGGCAGTGGCAGCGCGCCGCGCAAGGCCGATGTGGCCATCGACAAAGGCGTGATTGTGGCGGTGGGTGCGGTGAGCGCCAAAGGCCGCGAAGAGATCGACGCGAGCGGTCATATCGTGACGCCGGGTTGGGTCGATATTCACACCCATTACGATGGTCAGGCGACATGGGACGAGCGCATGACGCCGTCTTCGATCCACGGCACGACGACCGTCGTCATGGGCAATTGCGGCGTCGGATTTGCGCCGGTGCGCAAGAAGGACCACGACACGCTGATCCGCCTGATGGAAGGCGTCGAAGATATTCCGGGCGCGGCGCTGGCCGAAGGCCTCACATGGGATTGGGAAAGCTTCGGCGATTATCTCGACATATTGGAAACCCGCCCGCGCGACATTGACGTCGCCGCGCAAATTCCCCACGGCGCATTGCGCGTCTATGTGATGGGCGACCGCGGCGCCAAACGCGAACCCGCGAGCGATGCCGAGATTGCCGAAATGCGCGTCCTTGTGCGCGACGCGATCAAGGCCGGCGCGCTCGGTTTTTCGACGACACGCACGATGGTTCACCGCACCGCCGACGGCGATCTGACCCCCACGGTTGGCGCCGCCGACGCTGAAATGCGCGCCATTGCGATGGGCCTCAAAGACGCGGGCGCCGGTGTGCTGCAATGGGTCTCGGACTTCAAAGAGATCGACCACGAGTTCGGTTTGATTTCCGAGCTTGTCGAAATCTCCGGTCGCCCACTGAGCTTCTCCATGGTGCAGGCCGATGTTTGGCCAGACCAATGGCGCGAGCTTACATCGCGGCTTGATGCCGCCGCCGCAAAGGGTCTGCCGATCAAGGCGCAGGTGCAAGGTCGTCCTGTCGGATTGATGCTGGGCCTGCAAGGCTCGGTGCATCCTTTCGTGACGCGGCCAAGCTACGCCGCCATCGCCCATTTGCCGCTGGCCGAGCGCGTCGCAAAAATGCTCGAACCGGCATTCCGCGCCAAGATGCTCGCCGAAGCGCCGGAAGCAGGGCACCCCTTCGTCAATTCTTTGGCGGGCGCTTATCACAAGATGTTCGATCTCGGGAACCCGCCGAATTACGAACCGGCGCCTGAAGAGAGCATCGGCGCGCGTGCCAAAGTGAGCGGCCAGAACCCCGACGAAATTGTTTTTGACGTGCTGACCGCCAATGGCGGCACGGGCTTCCTGTTTTTCCCGCTGCATAATTACTTCGACTTCAATCTCGACAATACGCTGACCATGATGCGCAACCCGAACACATTGTTCGGCCTGTCGGATGGCGGCGCGCATGTCGGCGCGATCTGCGATGTGAGTGTGCCGACTTATATGCTGACGCATTGGTGCCGCGACCGGACGCGCGGCGAGAAGCTTGATCTGCCTTTCGTTGTAAAAAGCCAGACGCGCGATACAGCCGAGGCCATGGGCCTCATGGATCGCGGGTTGATTGCGGTGGGCTACAAAGCCGACGTCAATGTGATCGACTTTGACCGGCTGCAGTTGCGTCCGCCACATATGATCTACGATCTGCCGTCAGGCGCGCGTCGCCTGATGCAGGAAGCAGACGGCTATGTGGCGACGATTGCCAGCGGTGAAATCATCTACCGCGACGGCGCACCGACAGGTGCGTTACCCGGCAAGCTCGTGCGCGGGCACAAGCAGGCACCGGCGGCCTGACAGGCTTCAGATGAGTTGAGGATCGAGAGCAGGCGCGGCAGAAGTCGCGCCTGTTTTCACATCCGCGACTTGCAGCTCGTTCTCGATGAAGTGGAGGGAGCGGGCGGCGATGTTCTCCCAACCGGTTTCGCTCGGCAGCCAATGGGCATGCCCCTGCAAAGGTTCGACCTTCGCAATGCTGCCATAGTAAGCGGCTGTGCGACGCGCCGAGGCGAACGGCGTCAACCGGTCGTCGGTGCCAGTGAGAAACAACATGGGGCGCGTAACAGCACGGGCATCGACAAGCGCAGCACGCCTGCGGTCAAGAAACCAGAACGCCAGTTCAAAGACGACGCGGCCTGATTCAGGGATGAGCGTCGCATAGTGATTGCGCGCATCGCGTTCGCTCATACCGTTAAGGCCGATTTCGCGGAGCACGCGGTAAGCCGGGAACTGCGTCTGTCGCCAGAAGGGTCTCGTTGCCAGCGTGCGCACAAGGAATTTCAGGACGCCCATGGTCACGGTGACGACGGGTGCGCAATGCGCTGTGGCAAGCAGCACCGTGCCCTGGCTGAGATTGCGCGCGGCGAGCATCTGCGCCAGGGTGCCACCCATCGAATGACCGATAAGGATGGGCTTTTCGCCCAGCAGATGGATTTCGCGCTCTAGATCGGCGGCATAATCGAGAAGACTTGTTGAGGCGAGTGCAGGGTCCGGCGTGTCGCCGGGTTCGATGTCATGGTGGCGCAGGACAGGTGTCACGACGCGATAGCCGCGCGCTTCAAAGTAGTGGCGGAAGTTTTGCCAGACATGCGGGCGGCTCCACATGCCGTGAATAAGCATAATGGTGCGCCCGTTTGAAGGCACAGCACCGCCCGACTTCATGTTCATCAGCTCATGCGCCATGGTCGCTCCCATCAATATCGGGCGCGCCGCCAAGTGAGCTAAGCGAGGCGGCAACAAGACCGGCATGGGAAGAGGAAGACAGCATGGGTAACGACAATCCAAGCAACGAGGTTTACAAAAATTTCGACGGGCTCAGTTCGCCCTATTCCATGAAGCTGCATGCGGTTTTGCGCTACCGCCGAATCCCTCATGTCTGGACGCAAGTAAACGACAGAAACGCTTACGAAATTGCCAACGTGCGACCGCCTGTCATTCCTGTTTTTGCAATTTCCAGACGGAATAGTGAAAACAGACAGCGCGGTGTTAATCTTTGAGTTAGAAACCCGCCACAAAAACGAGCGTTCGGTTTTCCCTGAAGGTGAAACGTAACGTTTTGTCAGCCTTCTGCCGGAGGACATGGCAGATGAGTGGTGTACAAAGATGATGTTGCACCATCGCTGGTTTCTTGCGCGTGATCGGAAACAGACGCCGGCGCCGCTCATCCACGCCTGCGGGCGGAGCAGGTTCAGGTATCAGGTAAAATGCTTAGATACTTTGCGCAAAGCCTGTGGGGACTCGAGTGTCGGTGCGCGCTGCCTTGAACTCTGGTTCAATCTTGAAGATCTGAGATTGCCATAGTCCCGACATGATCATCCGGCACCGTCACAATTCGACGGGCTCTTGTGAATTGCG
>TARA_R110000868_G_scaffold64597_1_pt1 | contig 18560 bp, 17 predicted proteins | sample TARA_R110000868 | Tara Oceans TARA_R110000868 (sample SAMEA4397489) | marine metagenome | biome: Polar Biome; feature: [SRF] surface water layer (ENVO:00010504); material: water (ENVO:00002006), including particulate matter (ENVO:01000060) such as... | depth 5 m | reverse complement strand
GAAGAAGTTGTTCGTGAAGGAAAAGGCGAAGCTCCACGTTTTGCTGTTCCACGTGACGTTACTGTTGCTCCAACTGCTGAAAAAGCGACTTGGGAAATGGTTGGCGATCAAATGGTATGGAAACGTCGTGTAGTTGCTAAGAACTCAGTTTCTTTAAACTTCGCTTTTGAAAAATTTAATCTACCAGAAGGTGCGAAAATTGAAATCTACGCAAGTGATTTTTCTTCACACATTCGTCCATTTACTTCTGCTGATAACAACAAAGCTCAGGAGCTTTGGACTCCAGTTATTATGTCTGATGACGTAACAATTGAAGTTACAGTTCCAGCTGCAAAGATGGACCAACTCGTTCTTGAACTTACGAAAATCAACCAAGGTTTCCGTACATTCACTCAGACAACTGAAAAGTCAGGTTCATGTAACGTAGATGTTGTTTGTTCTGAAGGTGATGACTGGCGTGATGAGATCAATTCAGTTGCCGTTATTTCAACTGGTGGATCAACTTTCTGTACAGGCTTCATGGTCAATAACACTTCTGAAGATAAGACTCCTTATTTCATGACTGCTAATCATTGCCGCGTTGGTAACTCTCGCGCAGCAGCTTCACTTGTGACTTACTGGAATTACCAGGCCAGCACATGTGGTGGTTCACGCAATGGTCGCCTTGCTGAATTTAACACTGGTGCCGAGTTCCTAGCTGCTAATGCTGCTTCTGACTTCACAATTGTTAAGCTAAACCAAGCTCCAAACCCAGCATGGGGTGTTACTTATGCAGGTTGGGATCGCTCAGGTGATATCGCTGATATGGCCGTTGCTATTCACCACCCAGCAACTGATGAAAAAGCGATCAGCTTTGAAAATGATCCAACAACTCACACTCGTTACTTAAAAGAAGAGCAAGTTGAAGATGCAACTCACGTTCGCGTGACTGATTGGGATGTTGGAACAACTGAGCCAGGATCTTCAGGTTCACCACTATTTGACCAAAATCACCGCGTGATCGGTCAGCTTCACGGTGGATATGCTTCATGTACTAGCCAGACATCTGACTGGTATGGCCGTATCTTCACTTCTTGGGAAGGTGGCGGAAGCTCATCAACTCGTCTAAAAGATCACCTCGACAGCGCTGGCACAGGTGCTCTGTTTGTCGACACGATTCGCTAGAGTTCGCTTAAACTTAAATAGCTAATAAAATGGGCTCCCTTTAGGGGAGCCTTTTTTTATACATTTTACAGGGGGAGTGACGCCGCTTGGTCGCGGTGCTACCAATTTCTCTATGTTTAAGCTTTTTGCGATTCTTCTCCTTCTTCCACTTGTTGTCGCAAAGGCCAACGAGTGCGACGCCTATCTCGACATCGAACAGCAGTATCATTGTGGGAAATCGGGATATCCATTAAAGTTTGGGCATAAGTATTGTCAGAAATTTATTGCTAAAAAAGAGCGATTTTCAGTTGAGGGTCAACTCTGGTTAGCTCAAGTGCGCGAGTGTTTAATCAGCGAGGTGAATTCGCTAGCGGCCATAGATTGCCGTGAGCTAAAAAAATTAGCTTTTGAATCTCACGGTGATTGTTATGAGAAGGCCGGATTTTGCGAGCTTTCAAGCTCTGATCGAAAAGAACTTTATAAGATGATTGTGCCGCAATTTTGGCGCGTACGCCTAGTGCAAGATGGTCTTAGCTTACTCAGAAGTTGCAAAGATTAAGAATTATCTTCTGGTGGCTCTGACTTTGATTTATCTTTGTCCTTATCTTCGTCTTTCATTCCTTGCTTAAAATTGGTGATGGCCTTGCCCATTGAGCGACCTAGCTCGGGAAGTTTTCTGCCGCCAAACATTAATACGATAATGGCTAAAACAATAAGGGCTTCTGTCGTTCCTAGTCCAAACATGATCCGTCCTTTAGTACACGCGAGAAAGAGGCATCGTGTATTTGCCTGGAGCATAGCCCAGGAGTCGTTCTTCTCTTAATTTAATATAAGCTTTGTCTTTGCTCGAGCTACTGGCGAAAGGATAAATGGCGATGCCACCGCGCGGAGTAAACTCACCAACAACTTCAAGGTACTTTGGTTTGATCAGTTTGGTGAGATCATCACAGATCTTTTGCACACAGTCTTCATGAAAATCGCCATGATTTCTGAAGCTAAATAGATACAATTTTAAAGACTTTGACTCGACCATTTTCTTATCGGCAATATAATTGATAAAAATCCGAGCAAAATCAGGCTGAGCTGTCTTAGGGCAAAGGCTAGTGAACTCGGTACAAACAAATGTTGTCCAAGCGGTTTTTCCGGGGTTTTTGTTATCAAAGGCCTCGAGAACTTGTGGCGCGTACTGACTTGGGTAATCAGTATGGGCTTCGCCTAGCTTGAAGTTTTTGAGTTCAGTGTTTCGTCCTGAATTTGTCGATCGTTTTTTGGCCACGGTACTTTGCCTTCCATATGAGATTTTGCTAACTTAGCCTCTATAATAACTTAATTTCGACACTGTGGGTAGTCTCTTGAATAGACGCAAAACTAAGGCCGTATTAGTCCAATTGGGCTCGCCAAAAAGTCCAAAAGTTAGTGATGTTCGCGCCTATCTCAAAGAGTTCTTAGGCGACCCAAGGGTTGTTGACGTTTATCCTCCTCTTTGGAAAATCATTCTCTATTTATTCATTCTACCTTTTAGGCCGGCCCGTTCGGCCAAGCTTTATAAGCGAATTTGGGATGGCACTAGCTTTCCTTTGCTTACAATTACCAAAGCTTTCGCCGATAAAGTCCAAGCGGCGCTTCCAGATAAAAACACAGTTGAGGTCAATCACGCCTTTTTATTATCAAGTCCCAGGGTGAGTGATGTTTGGGATGAATGGGAAAGTGATCTTGAGAAAAAACCTGATCAAGCAGCGACACGAATTCTAGCGATTGCCATGTTTCCGCAGTATTCCGGCTCTACTGTTGCTAGCGGTATGGATGGCTTTGCAAAGGTCTTAGAAAAAAGAACTAAGGTTCCACCTTTTGAGTTCCTAACAGACTTTCATCGCTCTCATGCTTTTATTGAAAACTCTGCCAAGCTTGTCGACCAACATTTAAGACGTCTTAAGAGCGAAGGAGAGGTTGATAAACTTATCCTTTCTTTTCACGGTATTCCAAAGCGCTGGGTTCTCTATAATGGCGATCGCTATTATCAACACTGCTTTGAAACGTTTTGCTTAATCAGTGAGCGACTAAAAGAAATTTCTCTCGATGATATAGAGTATACATTTCAGTCGCGCTTTGGTTCAGAGGAGTGGCTTACTCCCTATACCGATGATCGTGTTGATGAGTTGATTGCTCAGGGGCATAAAAATATTGCTGTTTATTGTCCAGCTTTCGTGGCCGATTGCCTTGAGACCGTAGATGAGATTGGTGTTGAACTTGCTGAGCAAGCTCATGAGGCCGGTGGAGTGATTCACCATATTCCATGTCTCAATGATGATGATCAGTGGTGCTTTGATTTTGCTAAGCTTATCGATGCTCACGCCAATGGCGACTCACAAAAAATACAAGATCAGTATATTGATTTTGAACCCTCTAGGTACCCAGTTATGGCAAAACAAGACATGAAATCTCCTCCTTTAAGTGACAAGGCTAAATCTAGTATTAAGATTGTCTTCTTCACACTCTTTTTGGACTTGATTGGTTTCTCAATCATTTTTCCGTTGTTCCCACAATTGGCCAAACACTACCTTGAAACTGATGCCGACAATGTATTTCTTAAGGCCATCTTTGGCAGTATCGCTAGCTTAACTCAAGTGGGTGGCGCTGATGTTTCTGCCATTGTTCTTTTTGGTGGTGCCTTGGGCGCACTCTATTCGTTACTTCAATTTATAGCTGCACCTTTATGGGGTACGATCTCGGATCGAATTGGTAGAAGACCTGTTCTTCTCATCTCTGTTGCATGCTTGGCCTTAAGTTATGGCATGTGGTTTTTTGCTGGCAGCTTCACTATTTTAATTTTGGCCAGAATCGTCGGCGGTATCATGGGCGGGAATATTTCTACCGCTACGGCGGTGGTTGCCGATGTGACCATTGCTAAAAATCGCTCTAAGGGAATGGCCTTTGTTGGAATCGCTTTCGCACTTGGCTTTATTTTTGGGCCGGCCATTGGAGGCATTAGTGCCCAGTGGGATCTCACCCAGACCTGGCCCCATCTTGCAGCCTATGGTGTGAATCCATTCTCTGTTCCAGCGGCGATTGCTTGCGTACTTTCACTACTGAACTTTGTTTCTCTTTGGAGACGCTTTGATGAGACTCTTCCCCCTGAAAAGCGCGGAAAGTCCGTGCAACAAAGAACTCTCAATCCGTTCAAACTGTTTGCGCCTCTTCCTTATCCAGGTGTTAACCTCACCAATATTGGTCACTTCTTATTTTTAGCGGCTTTTTCAGGGATGGAGTTCACACTTACTTTCTTAGCTTTTGAACGTTTTGGATTTGATCCAATGGACAATGCTTATATGTTTATCTTTATCGGCTTTGTTTTGGCCATGGTTCAAGGTGGGGTTGTTAGGCGTAAGGCTTCCCAAGTTGGTGAGAAGAAAATGGCAATCATGGGTCTTGTAAGTGTCATCCCAGGGCTGATCTTGATTGGCTATGCTCAGTCGATCTGGTTGGTTTACGTAGGCCTATTCTTTCTAGCTGTTGGCTCGGCCATGGCGATCCCATGTTTAACTTCTCTAGTCTCTTTGTATTCACCATCAACTGAGCAGGGCAGAAGTGTGGGAATCTTTAGAAGTTTGGGCGCTCTTGCTCGCGTGATTGGGCCTATTGCTGCCTCACTCGTGTATTGGAAGTATGGCTCGGCCTTACCGTATTTTGCGGGGGCGGCTTTTCTTGTTTTACCGATTCTTATGATTTCAAGGCTGCCAAAGCCTATCGAGGAACAAGCCGCCTAGTTTTAGCTACTTAGATACTGTTATAACTACCATATTCTGTTAATTGATTCGACGCGTTAGCGAGCGTTTGGTAAATTTAGGCACTATCATTTGAGGTGCCTGTGTTTAAACCGTTAAGCAAAATACTACTGTTCTCCCTGCTTTTAAGTCCATTCGCCCATGGGGAAGATGATTTTGTTGATCCTTTTCAGGCCCATAGCGATGCCCCTCACTCTCTACAAGTATTAAACTCTGGCCTTGCTGCCATGGAAAAGCGTCTTCAATTAGTTGAGTCTGCTAAAGAAACAATTGATTTAGAAATGTTTATCTATAATACCGACAAGGCCGGGCGAATGTTTACTCAGGCCCTGGTCAAAAAGGCGCAAGAGGGTGTTCGCGTTCGCCTGCTTTTTGATCACTTTATGATTGGCTCAACCATTAGTCCCTACCATGCTCATGAACTTGAAAGACATGGCATCATTGTTCGCTTTTATAATAAAGCTTCACTTCTGCGCGCGAAGGCTCAGTATAGAAATCATAGAAAAAGTTTAATTATTGATGGCAAGGTAGCAGTTGTTGGCGGACGAAACATAGCCGATGAATATTTTGATCTCTCTGAAGAATACAATTTTGTTGATCGCGACCTTTCAGTTGAAGGCGAAATTGTAAGTGCTATCGCGCAAAGCTTTCAAGAGGTTTGGGATTCGAAATATGTGATTCAAATTGATCGCGATAGAAAACCTAGACCAAATGATATTAAGTATCTTCGCTCATCGAGAGACTCGGGCAGAATGTCAGGGCGAGCCATGTACTCAGAAGATATTAGACATTGGAATAAGTACGTTCAAGAGGCGCAAAACCTTACTTTCCAAACGCAAGAGGATAAGGCCCTTTTGCAACATGTACGCACACTTGGTAAAGATTTGCTCGCTAATGAGCATAAAGATACTTGTAATAAGAGTGCTTTTTATTCAGACAAACCAGGTCATGGCCGTCGCCATCGCCGCGAAGGTCGCCTGCTTAAACATGAAATCTTTGAGCGTTTAAAAGCAGTTAAAGACAGCGTACTTATCGATACTCCTTACTTTATTTCTGATGATGATTCTCGTCCTGTGCTTGATAATCTTCTCGATGCTGGAAAAAAAGTTGATGTCCTAACAAATGGCGTTTACTCGACAGACGCAATTTATGTCGCGACAGTTTTTTATCATTACTTTAAGCGCTGGCTTCGCGGCGGACTTAAGCCTTTTATCTACCAAGGCGATGCTTTGAATTACTATCCAACTGTTAGTGAGGGTGTTCAAAAATCTCGTTGGGGAACACATTCAAAAACTTTTGTTTTCGACAATGATTCTTCCATGATTGGCTCGTACAATTTCGACCCTAGATCAAATGTCTATAGCCTCGAGCTTGCTTATTTCTGTGATGGCAATGAAACACTGGCCAGTTCTATCCGCAGTGATATTGAAGCACGCATGGCACAATCTTATCACTTAGATGATGTCGATTCGTTTAAAGAGCACCGCTTCGAGCGCGTGGGACTATTTAAGAAAATTGGCTTCTATGCACTTAAATTCCCAAGCCTATTGCTTCAGGGACTTTTGTAAAAAACTGGCACACCTTAAAAGCTAGGGGTATAATGGTTTTGTACCCCTAATTTAGGTTTTGCATGAAGTACTTGATTTTACTCTCTATTTTCCTCACCGGCTGTTCGCTACAAAAAGCTAAAGAGACCTTGGGACTCGTTCCAGCTGTTGAACCTAAGCCTGCTTGGGTTAAGAGTGATGTTGAATTTATCATGCAACGGCCAGAGCCTAAATTAGCAGATCAGATCAAAGATATCCGCGATTATTGCCAAAAGCTTGAGCAAAGCTTTGATCGCTATGGTTGGGGCAAAAGTGATTGCGATAAAGTTGCTTGGACTTGGCAGATTCACTCTCATGATGGTGATCCACTTATTTATGCTATCTGGAGTGATGACAATCCTAACCCTGATAAGCCAATTACTACTACATTGATTATGTGTGGCGTCCATGGGGATGAAATCACACCCATAAAATTCTGCTTTGATGTTATTTCAATGCTTAAAGATGTCGAAAAATCTAAACCTGAATTTAGAGAAAATTTTAGAAATAAAAGGGTAGTGGTCGCGCCACTGGTTAGTCCTGATTCATATTTCAAACGTTATCCCTCACGTACTAACGCTCGTGGAGTTGATATCAATCGTAACTTTCCGACTAAAGATTGGACCAAGGACGCACTAAGACTTTGGGCCCATCGCTATGGCAAGGACAAGAGAAGATATCCTGGCGCTAAGGCAGGATCAGAAACAGAAACTCAGTTTCAAGTCGAATTGATCGACAACTTCACGCCTGGAAAAATCGTCAGTGTGCATTCTCCACTAACAATGCTTGATTACGATGGACCTGAAGATTTTCAAACTGGTGGAGAAGTCGGAAATAAAGCCTCTCAACTTTTAATTCAAATGAGTCGTAAGGCCAGTGGCTATCGCATCAAAAATTATCCGTTCTTTCCAGGAAGCCTTGGCAATTATGCCGGCAATGAAAGAGGAATTCCGACGTTTACGCTTGAGCTTCCAAGTTCAGATAACCGTCGTCACCGCGAATATTGGAAGCAGTTTAAAGGGGCGATTCGCGCCGCCATTATTCAGGAACTCAGTGTCGATTATGGCGTTGCTGGTGAAGCCAATACTAGTGACGAGGCTCACCTCAATTAATTAGATTTGCACTTCGAATTAAAGTTTGACCACTCAAACAAGTTCGTGCATGATCACTTCATTACGTCTTTTTGATGATGGAGTTATCATGCAAGTCAAAATATTGGCCGTCTTTATGGCCTTCGTCTGTTCTGTCTCTGTTCACGCTGCTAGCGAGCTAGAGACTCTCTCAAAGAAAGTTGACGCACTCTCTAAGGAAGTTGTTCTTTTGAAGATGGGTGGTGGATCTTCTTGGACTGATCGTATCTCTCTTGGTGGTTATGGTGAGATGACCTACACCAATAATAGAAGTGAAAACGAGTCGGGAGCCAAAGTCGGTGGAGCTAATCCACAAGTCGATGCTCTTCGCCATGTACTTTACGTTGGTTATAAGTTCAGTGATCGTTGGAGCATGCTCTCAGAAATCGAAATTGAACACGCCGATGAGATATATCTCGAGTTTGCTCAACTTGATTACAATTTTTCAAAAGCATTAAATTTCAGAGCTGGTCTTCTTTTAACTCCAGTTGGTATCGTTAACCAAATGCACGAGCCTGCAACATTTGTTGGGGTTAAACGCAGTGATATTGAATCGAAAATCATCCCAACCACTTGGCGTGAGCACGGGCTTGGTCTTTTTGGTGAGTCACATAATTTCGAATATCAAGTTTATTTAATGAACTCACTCAATGGTGATAGCTTTTCAAGTTCAGGTGTTAGAAGTGGTCGCCAAAAGGGCTCACAAGCTACGGCCAGATCTCTTTCTTATGTTGCACGTCTTGATTGGAAAAAACTCAATTGGCTAACCCTCGGTGCCAGTGCTTACGTGGGCAAGGCCAATAGCTCGTCAAAAGATGTTGGTCACAATATTTTTGATGGTCATGCATTGGTTAATTATAAAAATCTTTATGCACGTGCTTTGTATGTTCACTCAAGTATTGATGCTAAGAAACTTCCTGTTTCTCAAAATGTTGGTGAGAAATTGCACGGTTTCTATGTTGAGCTTGGTTATGACGTTGTGCCAAGTGAACTGGTCGTTATGCCTTATGTCAGACGTGAACACTACGATACACAGGATGATGTCCCAGCAGGTGTAACTAATAGTAAGGCTACAAAAGTTGAGAACACAGTATTAGGCATTATGGTCAAGCCACTTGATAATATTTCATTTAAGGCCGATTATACTCTACAAGAGAATGATGCAAAAACTGGTGTCGATTCATTTAACCTTGGAATGGGATGGCATTTTTAAAAGCTAGACTCATAATTCAATCAGCGCAAAAGGCGAGGATTTTCATCCTTGCCTTTTGTTGTATCTGGCCTTGTTTCGCTTTTGATATAGAGCAAGCCTTACAAAAGACCTTTCCTAAGTGTCGCCTAGAGCTGAAAACTCAAAGTGCTGCCGATCAATCACAAATTTATCCTTGGTTTCACGGCAAGTGCGAAAAGCACGATAGCATTGCCTACGTCAGGCAAGAGTTGGTGCGAACTCACCCCATGGTCTTAGTTAAAAAAGTGACCAAAGCACAAGACAGCACCTGGCATGTCATTCGCTTTGATGAACCAAAGAAGTATCAACCGACGCAAGAATGGTTGGTAGCTCAAGCTAAGAAATTCGGCCTTGGCCAAAATGTTGATGCTCTAAGTGGTGCAACCATGACGAGGCGTGCGGTGATTAATGCTTTTGAGCAGATTAAAAAAGTTGAACAGCTGGTGCCAGAATTGTTATGAAGACTTTGACCAAGCAAAGTTTTTTAACTTTAAGTATACTTATTACGTTGTCAGGAATCGGTTATCTTTTAACCGATGAGTTTCTGAGCACTGAAACTCTCTTTGGGCATGAAAATCATTTTAGCCAAAGCTGGTGGCAAGCCGCCCATGTCTTTATTGGGGCTTTTTTTTTGGTTGCTCTTGGAATGCTCGTTAGCGAACATTTAAGACCAAAGCTCTTAAGTAAAAACTTAAAGCGCAGGCGCAGTGGACTCACACTGCTTAGTTTGATTTCAGTGTCATCGATTTCGGGCTACCTTATTATGTTTGTCTCTAGCTCCAATATAGAAGAGGTCATCGAACTGATTCATTGGGTGAGTGGTTTATTCTTCGCTGGTGCCCTGATTTATCACCTTAAGTTCTCGAAATAACTAAAAAGCGCCATTATTTTTTGGCAATCCCCTAAGATTCAAACGCGGTTCATCCGATTAGTTGAGGTAGATACTCATTAAGTCCACTGTTAGGAGGACGCATGCTTACCAGTTTTTCAGAATTCAAATTTTATCAGTCTTTTCGTATTCCCGTTGAAAAAGCAGATAATTTACGCTTTTTGATTGAGACGGACGACGAAGTAGGTAAGCCTCGCTATGTCAGTGATGCTACTTTGGTTGATATTTCTGTAACAGGGCTAGGCTTCTCAACCATTGAGCGAATTTCTGTTGGAACAGTCATGACGGTATCGTTGCAATTTAAAAAGCATCATATCGATCTTAACGGCAAAGTGGTTCGCGCTTTTACCAATGCCATTGAAGATGAAGAGATCATTTATGGACTAGAAATCGAAGATGAGCCAGGCCTTAGAAAGCTGTTGGAACATTATATTCTAAGCTTCAGCGTTGATCGTTTGAAAGAATGTCTTGTCGATAGTGCGCTTAAAGAGCGTTACACCAAGGCCAGTGACGGATTTGAGATGTTTTCTCTGCTTTTGTCTCTGTTTAAAGATATTACTCACTTTGGTGATAAAGAAAACTTTATGGAAAATATGCTCGAAGAAGTCGTGCGTATTATGAATGCCCATAGAGCGTCGATTTTTCTCATCAACCCAGAGACGAATGAACTTGAAGCTGTAGCAGCTTTAGGTGTGCAAAAAGATACACTCAAGTTTGATTACCGCCTAGGTATTGCGGGGAGCGTTTTCACAACAGGCGTAGCCCTTAATATTGATACTAGAAATCCAAACACACGCTTTAATATTGATTTTGATAAGAAACTTCAATTTGAAACGAAGTCAATTGTTTGTCATCCCATCCATAATAGGGAAGACAAAATTATTGGTGTAATCGAAGTCATTAATAAAAGAAATGAAGATCGTTTTACAGTTGAAGACGAAAAGACCATGAAAGTTTTGGCCTTGGTCTTCTCAAGTGTCTTCCATAAATTTAACCCAGTCTCAGAGGGTTCAAAAATCCGTCGTTTCTCAATGCCATTTGATAGAAAGAATGCATTGATTGGTAAAACGCCGCATATGGGCTCGCTTAGAAATACAATTGTAAAAGTAAAAGATATTGAAAGTCCTGTGCTCATTTACGGTGAAACAGGTGTCGGTAAAACTCTTTACGCCAATATCATTCACCACGAAGGACAGCGCGGTCTCAAAGGTTTTGAAACCGTTAACTGTGCTACAAAAGATAAAGCAACGCTTGAACGTGAACTCTTTGGACCAGATGAAAGTGAGAGTGTATTTACTAAATGTCAGGGCGGAACAGTACTTCTTAAAGAAGTTTCTAAGCTTCCACTGATGTTCCAGAAACGTCTCGCACAGGTTGTTAAAGAGCATGGCCTACCAGGTTCAAAATTTTCAGTTGATGCTCGAATCATTGCGACAACTACTGCTGATCTAGGACAAATGGTTGATGAAGGTGAGTTTGATAGAGAACTTTATGAGTATCTCTCAAAAGCCTTTATTCATATTGAGCCACTTCGTCGTCGTATGGATGATATCGATATGTTGGCGGATTATTTCTTTAAAATTGAATGTAAGCAACAAGGGTTGCTACTTAAAAGCTTCTCACCGAAGGCGTTGGAAAAACTTAAGGACTATGACTGGCCTGCCAATATCCGCGAACTCAAAATTTGCGTCGAACGTGCAGTGATGTATAACCCGAAGGCCCACGTCATCAGTGAGGTGCCTTTTGATAATACAGCTTCACCTCTCGTGGATTCAACCGCCAAGCAGAGAATGTTCGGTGAGATTCCACATACTCACGATCACCATATCGCGCTTAAAGACCGTGTTGCCCTTATTGAACGCGAAATGATCTTACAAGAGATCAAGCGTTGCAATGGCAATAAGTCAAAAGCGGCAAAAGAGATGGGGATTTCAAGAGAAGCTCTCCGTAAAAAGCTTATCTTGAGTGATGAAGTGATTCAACAAATTGAAACGCATAAAAAACAAGAAGCTGCTGCTGATAAAGAAGCAGCTTAATCTTTTAAGATCTTAAGATAGAGCCGGCGAAGTTTTGGACTTCGTCGGAACTCACAAAGATAAACACCTTGCCACTGTCCTAGCATCAACTTCCCATCTTCAATAATAATTGAAAGTGTTGGCTGAACTAATAATGTCTTCATATGTGAAGGGGAGTCATCCGGCCCCTCATCAGTATGCTTGATGAATTTTAGGTTCTCTGGTGCTAGGTGGCGCAGAAAATTTTCCATATCTTCCTTAGCACTTGGATCAAAGGCTTCATTGATAGTCAGGCCACAGCTGGTATGACTATTTTGAACAATCAATAATCCACTTGGAATAGATGACACGGCTTGATTTAACCTACTCGTTATGTCGATCATACCTTCTCTTTGTGTCTTAATTTCAAGAATTTGTACTGACATAAAGGATCCTAAGTCTAAGTAAAAACAACACCATTCCGATAAGTCATTATAAACTGATTCTAGAATAAAGATAAGGACAAGTGTTGTGCAAACGCTGACAATTTTGTGGTCATACTTGCAGCTCAAAGACGTGATTGACGTCCTTGTGGTTTCTTTCTTGGTTTATCAGCTTCTTCTCATTATTAAGGGGACCCGCGCGGCGCAGATGCTCTTTGGGATCGGTGCTTTATTGGCGTTATTTTGGTTGGCCGTTAGTTTGCGACTTTACGCCCTTAATTGGATTCTCTCTCACTTTTTCGATTCATTCTTTATTATCTTAGTTATTCTGTTTCAAGATCAAATTAGAAGTGCGCTTGCTCGCTTTGGAGCGGGAAGACAGTTGTTTCGTTTTGGCATGAAAGCGCGAGCTGCTGATATGGTTGATTTAGAAGAGGTGATTGAAGCCTGCGAGGCTTGCTCTAAAGAACATGTGGGAAGTTTAATCATTTTAGAAAAAGATCAAGGCTTGATGAATTTTATATCAACTGGGACACGTTTAGATTCTGATATTCATTCAGATATTCTCTATGCACTTTTTCAGTCGCGCTCTCCACTTCATGACGGAGCAGTTATTCTATCCCAAGGAAAAATCGCTGCTGCCGGTTGTTTTTTACCACTGTCAAAAAATATTGAAATTGAAAGACATATGGGCACCAGACACCGCGCCGCCATTGGTCTATCTGAAGTGACTGATGCCATTGCTATTGTTGTGAGTGAAGAAACAGGTCGGGTGAGTGTCGCTCACGACGGCGAGATGATCGTGTGTGCGGATTCAGCGCAGCTTCGTCGTACTATAGAGGGTTTAATTGGCATGGACGAGAGTCTTGCTAATCCATCGCTGCTTGGAAAAAGTTCATGAAGATGGCCTCGCTTAAGGCCATTGGCCAATCCACGATGTTTCTTAGAATTGCATCGCTCATTGCCGGGACGACACTTTGGTTTTATGTCTTAAACTCTGAACCAGTTCGAGTTGAGCGGGAGTTTCCTTTAAACTTATCCCTCCCTCCAGGTCTCGTTTTGGCCAATAATTATCCTGACGCCATCAAAGTAGAACTTAAAGGGGCGCGAGTCTTTTTAGGAAATGTACAGCCGAATGGACTTGAGATGCTGGCCGAGGTGACTTCAACCAATAAAAAGCAAACGTTACGTTTAACTCCATCCATGTTACCCATTCCCTTTGGTGTCGAGGTCGTTTCTATTATCCCTGATACGATCAGCATCCAGCTGGTCAAAGAGTCATCTAAAACTTTCAAAGTAAGACCTGTGGTTTTGGGTGATGTTGGGCCGGACGTCGCCTTTGATATTGATAAGATAGTCCCGGCCCAGGTTAAGCTATCTGGGCCATGGAATGTTTTAAAAGAAATTAAGGACGTTCCAACTGTTGCGGTTAATTGGCAGGATCTTGATGCTACCAAAACTATCGCAAAGGTTTCAATTAGGGAGCTCGACTCAAGGCTTAAAATTGACGGATCCTCTGAAGTAGAACTGCATTATAAAGTACGGCCTAAAAAAGCCAATTTAACGCTTAAGAATATTCCGATTAGGTTTGTTTCTACATCACTTAAAGTAGCTAGTCGTGTTAAAGCAGTTTCAGTCGATGTTTTGGCCCCTGAAAATACCCAGGTTCCTCTGACTGCTGAGAATGTTCAGATTTTGGCCGATATTCCCCATGGTAAAAAAGGTTCTTTTACAATTGATTTACGTGCAGTGCTTCCTGAAGGGGTTCATCTTTTGCAGATTCATCCCAGCTCTATTAATATCACGGTCAAATAGATGAGGAGTTTTCATGTCTAGCGAACGCAAGTTATTTGGCACAGATGGTATTCGAGGAAAGGCCAACGTTTATCCTATGACAGGGGATATTGCTTTTGTTTTAGGCCGTGCGGTCACCGCTTATTTTCAAAAATTCAATCGTCGCAATAAACAGCCGCTGATCATTGTCGGTAAAGACACAAGAAGATCTTGTTATATGCTTGAGCAAGCTTTCTCCGCTGGTGTATGTGCTCAAGGCGGTGAAGTTGTTCTTACTGGACCACTGCCAACTCCAGGTGTTGCCTTCGTTACGCAAAGTATGCGAGGTGATGCGGGGGTGATGATTTCAGCTTCGCATAATGCTTTTGATGATAATGGTATTAAAATTTTTGATGCCCACGGCTTTAAACTTCCCGATGAAGTTGAGGCCGAACTTGAAAACCTTATTGAAAATCCACACCTTCTTGAGACGAAGCTTGGTGCCCAGCTTGGTCGCGCTAAACGACTTGAAGAAGTCTTTGGTCGCTACCTGGTTCATACTAAGAGCGTTTTTTCTCCACAGTTTGACCTTGAGGGGCTTCGCATCGTTCTCGATTGCGCCAATGGGGCCGGATATAAAATTGCTCCTATGATGTTTAGAGAGCTTGGTGCTGAAGTTATTGCCTTAGGGGTTGAACCTAACGGTCAAAATATTAACTTCGAATGTGGTGCTCTTCATCCCGATCGCGCCGCTAGTGCTGTGGTGAAGTACCGCGCCGATATTGGAATTTGTCTTGATGGAGACGCCGATCGCCTCGTTGTCATTGATGAGAAAGGACAAGTTCTTGATGGAGATAAAGTTATTGGACTCTTTGCCCGTCACCTCAAAGACTCAGGCTTACTCAAGAAAGACGATAAAGTTGTAGGTACGGTCATGTCTAATTTAGGACTTGAAAAATACGTGCAACAGCTTGGACTTGATTTTGTTCGCACTAAAGTGGGGGATCGCTATATTATTGAAGAGCTGCGCGCCCATTCATCTATTTTGGGCGGCGAGCCCTCAGGTCATATTATCTTTCAAAACCTCTCCACAACAGGCGATGGAGCGCTGGCCGGTCTTAAGTTTATCGAGGCCATGAAGTTTTATAATAAAACAGCATCCGAACTTGTCGCCGATATTCCTTTATTTCCTCAGGTGCTTAGAAACTGTAAAGTTAAGAATAAGCCCGAGTTTGCAAGTGTTCCGGCGATTGCCTCAGCCCTTAAAAAAGCTGAAACTGATCTTGGTGATAAAGGAAGAATTCTTTTGCGCTATTCGGGCACCGAGTCTTTGGCCAGAGTCATGGTTGAAGGACAGGATCAAAAACAAATTAATGGTGTCTGTGACACTTTAGTTACTATTGTAGGGAAGGAATTAAACTAAATGAAAGAGACTCCACGTCTAGGCGTAAATATCGATCACGTTGCCACTCTTCGCCAAGCTAGAGGCGAGTATTATCCCAGTGTCGTTGAAGCGGCTTCAGTTTGCTTACAGGCCGGTGCGGATCAGATTACTATTCACCTGCGTGAAGATCGTCGCCATATTCAAGATACCGATGTTGGCGCGGTAGCATTAGTCACTAAAAAATACGGCAAACCGCTTAATTTCGAAATGGGCTGTCATAACGAAATTGTCGACATTGCCTTAGCGACAAGTCCTGATTGGGTTTGCCTAGTTCCTGAAAAACGCGAAGAACGTACGACTGAAGGTGGACTTGATCTACTTGATGAGGCGAACTTTGATAGAGTCTCTCAGGTTTGTACAAAATTAAAGGCAGGACTTCCCAATCTTAAAATCTCACTTTTTCTAGAAGCTAGCGCTGAGACGCTCGAGCGCGCGGCAAAGCTTCCTATTGATGCCGTCGAAATTCACACTGGTGAATATGCTAGGGCCTGCTTGCATGGAGAATCCACCGAGTCTTATCTTGGTGCCTTTCGCCGTGCCCAGGTGCTACTTAAAGACGCAGGGATAGGTTGTCATGCTGGTCATGGCCTGACCCAAGAAAGTATTCAGCCGCTTTTACAAGAGGGTCTGTTTGCTGAGTACAACGTTGGGCACTGGATTATTTGCCAAGCGGTTTTTGATGGCCTTGGCAAAGTGGTCGCCACCATGAAAGAATCTTGCCTTCAATATCCGTTAGTTTAAAATACATCAATCTAATAGCCTTTAAGGGGACATAGCCATGCGAGTGGTCACTTCTAATGAAATGAAAGAAATCGAAAAACGATCTTTTGAAGAGTTTGGCTTTAGTGAGGCCATGGTTATCGAAAACGTCGGTCTGCGCGGCGCTGATTATATCTCAGGGCAATTTTTAGAAGAGGAAAGTTTTTCGGAAATTGTCGTCATGGTTGGGCGTGGCAATAATGGCGCAGACGGTTTGGCCATTGCCAGACATCTCGCCAATCGCGGTGAAGAGGTTCGCGCTTTTTGTATGTTCGATGAAAGTGAGTGCTCTCAAGAGTTACTGACTCAGAAAAAATTGGCCTTTGAATTTGGCGTAAAAATTAATGAGATTCGCGACGTGGAGTCTCTCCAGGATTATTTCACACAAAGTGGTGGGCATTACTTGGTGATCGATGCCATTTTGGGCATGGGCTTTAGGCTACCGTTATCAAATTATCTGTTTGATGCTGTTGGTACGATTAACGAGCATGCCTCCGTCGTCGTCGCTATCGATCTTCCAACTGGTGTTACGGCCGATCATGGTGAAACAGGTGGCGCTGCGATTGAGGCCACTATGACTTTGGCCATTGGTCTGCCTAAGACTGGCCATTATGTGGACGATGGGGCCCAGCACAGTGGCATGGTCGCTGTTTTGGACGCTGGCTTTCCGGTTCAATTGCTTGAAGGCGGTGACACAGCTCTATTAACTCATGAGGGTATCACTAATATTTATCGCCCTAGAAACAAATTTGCTCACAAGAATACATTTGGACACTGCTTAGTGGTTGGCGGTTCACAGGGGCTCACTGGCGCGCTTATGATGGCCTCACAGTCTGCGCTTAAAGTCGGTACAGGTCTTGTTACGGCGAGTACTTGGGAAGAGAATTATGCCGAACTCGCTTCGCGCTCGATCCCCGAGATTATGACGGGAACAGTTCCAACTGAACCAGTCGACGTCAAAGAAACTATCCGCGCTCTTGGGCGCTACGACGCTATTGTTGTAGGACCTGGTATGAGTCGCACCGATCGCACAAGAAATGCTGTCATTGATGTACTCGACAATTTTTATGGCCCGGTCATTATTGATGCTGATGCCATCCGCGCACTTTCACTAGATAAAGACCTCGAGTTACTCAGAACACGTCGCGGACAAACCATCTTTACTCCCCATATTGGAGAGTTCGCGGCTTTTGCAGGTCTCTCGACGGCCGAGGTCCTTAAAGATCCCATCGGCAAGCTAAAGGAGATGGTTGATAAAACCAATTCTTGTATTATCTTGAAAGGTGCTTGTACTTATCTTGGCTTTCCAACTGGCGAAGTCTTTATTAATTATTATCCCAACGATGGCATGGCCAGTGGCGGTTCGGGCGATGTTCTGGCCGGTATGATCGGTGGTCTGGCCGCTCAAAATGCACCTGATCCTTCTAAATCGGGAATATTTCAAGGTGCCGAGCAAGGGAAGTTTTTCCAATCAATCTGTCTTGCCGTCGCGGCCCACACATTGGCCGGTAAGTTTGCCGCTGATAAACTAGGTGAGCGCTCGATGACGGCCACCTCTATTATTGACCATCTTCCTGATGCCTTTCGTGAGATGGGCGGGCACGAGTGAAACAGCTTCGCATTTGGAAAAAAGCCCACGAGTCAGATCTTGAGTCCCTAGTACTTGAACTTAAAGATCTCGTTTTAAAACCTGCCGTTGTTATTTTGTCCGGACCAATGGGTGCAGGCAAAACAACTTTGGTAAAAACCTTTTCAAAAATTGTTGAGCCACTTTCAAATGCTAGTAGTCCAACCTATGCGGTTATTAATGAAGGGGCTAAGTTCGTTCATGCAGACTTCTATCGTATAGAAAAAAGTGAAGAGATTTTGCATTTAGAATTGCCTCTCTATTTAGAAGGAAAAGATTATTTTTTAGTCGAGTGGGGTAAACAATTTTTGCAACGTATATCCCGTGAAGTACCTGAAGATTTTAATTTCTATGAGCTCGAAATCGAAATTATTGGCGATGGAGTTCGCAATTTTGAGCTCTCAGACATCACAGAAGACCTCTAATCCGCACTTCAAGGCGGAATTCTTTTCCGACCATGCTTCTCCAGCATAAGACTGATTGAAATATTTTTGTTGCTAAAAAGCGATCTAACCACTTGGTTTTTAAACGCTTGAGTAGACGTGTAGGCCTTTTTAAGAATTTTATGTTTTTTGTTGAGAACGGATTGTTGACGGTGATCATTTTATGTTGCCATAATACCCATGAAGCAAGGTTTTAAGGGAATTAGGACCGAACTTCATGAATGGGGAAAAGGACTTGACCCTATTTGAAAGACAGCACAAGACACAAATTATAATAGTCCGCTTTTAGACCCTAGCTTAATGGCTTTTTATTGGA
>TARA_R110000868_G_scaffold62782_7_pt1 | contig 18562 bp, 18 predicted proteins | sample TARA_R110000868 | Tara Oceans TARA_R110000868 (sample SAMEA4397489) | marine metagenome | biome: Polar Biome; feature: [SRF] surface water layer (ENVO:00010504); material: water (ENVO:00002006), including particulate matter (ENVO:01000060) such as... | depth 5 m | reverse complement strand
AGCATCGTCATCATAGCCGGGTCTCGAAATAACTGCAATCGGCAATAATCGGGCTATTTTTCGCCAGTCTTTCCAGCGGTGAAACTGGGCCAGATTGTCCGCCCCCATGATCCAGACAAATTGCCGTTTCGGGTATCGCTGCACCAACTTACGCAGCGTATCATAGGTATAGCGCGTGCCCAGATCCTGTTCGATCGCCGTTGGTTGAATCTGGCTCCGGCGCGCCATTTTCTGGGCAGAAGCCAGCCGCGCATGCAGCGGTGCCATGTCTTTAGCGCCTTCTTTCAGCGGATTGCCCGGCGAAACCAGCCACCAAGTTTCATCGAGATCGAGCTGTTGCATCGCAAACAGGCTGATCGAGCGATGGGCGCCATGGGCTGGATTGAACGAGCCGCCGAGAAGGCCGGTGGTTTTCACCGAATCACGGTCAAGGGCGGACTTGCCCGGTACCGCGGACCACCCATTTATAGGTCGTCAGCCCTTCCAGCGCGACCGGACCGCGCGCGTGCAGGCGTCCGGTCGAAATACCGATTTCCGCGCCAAGCCCGAATTGGCCGCCATCGGCAAACTGGCTGGAGGCATTGTGCATCACGATCGCACTGTCGGCGCGCAGGATGAAATTTTCAGCCATGTCTGCGTCTTCGGTGACGATCACGTCGGTATGATGCGAACCATGTTCGGCAATATGCGCCAGCGCCTCATCAACTCCGTCCACCATCGCAACCGACAGGATCGGGGCAAGATATTCGGTGTCCCAGTCAGACTCATCCGCCGAGACGATACGCTCATCCAGTTCGAGAACCGCATCATCGCCGCGTATTTCGCAGCCGGAATCGAGCAGCGCACGGACCAGCGGACCGGGAGCCGGATAATCCTGGTCGATCAGCAATGTCTCCATCGCGCCGCAGATTCCGGTACGCCGCATCTTGGCATTGACGGCGATGGCGATGGCTTTGTCCTGATCCGCGTCCTTGCCGATATAGATATGGTTTATACCATCGAGATGCGCCAGCACCGGCACGCGGGCCTCGTCCTGCACCCGCTTGACCAGCGATTTGCCGCCGCGCGGAATGATGATGTCGATCAACCCGCTGGCTTTCAGCATCGCCCCCACCGCTGCCCGGTCGGTGGTCTGGACCAGCTGAATCGCGTCGGCGGGCAGACCCGCCTCGACCACGCCGGTGACCATCGCATCGAAGATCGCGCCGTTGCTCTGTATCGCTTCCGATCCGCCGCGCAATATGACGGCATTGCCCGAACGCAGCGCCAATGCCGCCGCATCGGCGGTAACATTGGGCCGGCTTTCATAGATAATCCCGATAACGCCGAGCGGCACCCGGACGCGCTCCATCAGCAGGCCGTTGGGCCGCTCGGTGCGATCGATGATCTGTCCGACCGGATCGGGAAGCACGGCAACATGCTCTACCGCTGCGGCGATGGCCTCAAGCCGTTCGGCATCGATCATCAACCGGTCGAGCATGGAATCACTCAGGTCCCGTTCCCGCGCGCTTTTCATGTCGCGCTGATTGGCGGCCAATATCATGCTTTGATTGTCGCGCAAATGCCGTGCGGCGGCTTTCAGCGCGGCAGCCTTTTGCGCGTCGCTCACGCCGGTTAGCTTTGAAAATGCAGCGCGCGCCTTGCGGCCCATATCGATAATCAGTTGTTCAGGTTCGGTCATAGGCGGCTGCTAGCATGGCAGCGGCGGCAATTTAACCCAGAATCGCGAAATAGTTGCCGCACGAAATTAGCGGTCAGGGCAAGAATCGATTCGTTTAAACGCCTGGGTTGAAGACAAGTTCCATCGAATTGCGCAATTCACCCCATGACTCGTTCGACTCGTCACGAGTCGCCCCGATGCGATTCGCCAGTGCCACTACCCTCTGCTAGCGCCTCCACGGGGATTACGAATAACAACGGCGGGTCATGCACAAACACAATACCGGAACAGGGTTTAAAGCCCGGCTGGACCACATGTTTACGGATCGCGAATTTTTCATGCGATCGCACGGACAGGTCCGCTTTCTCACCATATCGGCCACACTACAGAAACGTGTGTTTTATTCCGTTGCGGCGGCGCTGGCTTTCTGGCTGGTGATCACGCTGGCGATGATGATCAATCAGCTGACTGTCACTGGCGAACGCATGGCGCTTGCGCAGAAGGAAGCCGAAGTAAACAGCACCGAAAGCCGGGTCAGCAGTTACAAGGCATCTATTGAGGACGTCGCTGCGGATCTCAAGCAACGCCAGGATGTGCTCGATCAGATGACCGAGCAATTTGTCGGCGAACCGCCTGCTGCTGCCGACCAGAAGCAAAATGATGAAAAACTGTCCGAGAACACCCGCAAAATCAGCGCCGCCTTTCCAGAGGCTGCCCATCTTGCCAAACTCGAAGCCCGGCAGATCCTGTTTGCCCGGCGCCTGACCAACGCCGCCATTCAACGCACCGAACAAGCCGCACAGGCGATTCGCAAATTCGGTCTGAACCCGGACAAGCTGACCAATAATGCCACGAACGCCATGGGCGGCCCGCTGATTCCCTTTTTCAAAGGACAGAACCAGCAATTGCATCCCACGCTCGAACGGCTCAACCTTGCACTCCAGCGCATGGATGCGCTGGAACGGACCTTGATCGCAATCCCGTCCGGCAAACCTTCCAGCACCGGCATGATATCGAGCAGCTATGGTTATCGCCGGGATCCCTTCACCGGCGGCAGTGCCATGCACAGCGGCATGGATTTCAAAGGCCCTCTCGGTCAGCCGATTCTGGCTGCTGCTGGCGGCAGGATCACTCATGCAGGATGGAAGTCCGGCTATGGCAAATGCGTGGAAATCACCCATGGCAACGGACTGATGACGCGCTATGCGCATTTGTCCAAGATTGGCGTGGCCACTGGCCAAAAAATCGAACAGGGCGTACAATTGGGTGCCATGGGAAGCACCGGGCGCTCGACCGGTACCCATCTTCATTTCGAGGTGCGACTGAACGGACGCGCCATCAACCCCCGACCATTTCTGGAGGCGAATTCAGATGTTCTCAAGATCAAAGCCATCGCACGACAACGGGCAAAGACACCAGGCCGCAGCGAGTCAAGCACCAGCCGTGGCTAGAAGCAGCGGCAGCAGCGGATCCAGTTTTTCGATTATCGGTGACGGCATTGTCATCACCGGCAACATCGAATCGAAAGTCGATCTGCATATCGACGGCGAAGTGATCGGCGACGTGAAATGCCTGTCGCTGGTTCAGGGACCATCAAGCAAGATAAAGGGCGCGATCATTGCCCAGAACGCCAGCCTGTCCGGCTCGGTCGAAGGCTCGATTGATGCCGGCGATCTGGCCATCGCCTCGACCGCCCGCATTGGCGGCGACGTCACCTACGAAAATGTGACGATCGAGCAAGGCGGTCATGTTGACGGCAAGTTCAAGCACCGCAGCAGCAAGTCACCCAATCTCGCCAAATCGACGGTGAACATGAATGAGATGGCGATTCCGCTGGAACTGAACTCGGGTGACAGAGCCGCCTGATCGCAAGATATTGCACAGGCCGGTGACCGGAGCTGATCCCCGGACTAATTACGAGGCGCTTGTCGCCGATAACTAAGCGCTTCCGCCACATGGATTCGCCCTACCTGATCCACGCCCGCGAGATCGGCAATGGTCCGGGAGACTCTCAGGACCCTGGTATAGCCGCGCGCCGATAGCCGCATCGCTTCTGCGGCTTGCGCCAGCAAGCGGCGTCCCGGTTCGTCCGGACTGGCATATTTCTCCAGCGCATCACCATCGATTTCGGTGTTGGTCCGTATCTCCAGTTCGGCATAGCGCTGATGCTGTTTCAACCTTGCCCCGGCGACTCGTGCCGCCACCGCTGCCGATCCCTCTGCTGGCGGCGGCATGGTCAGATCTGCCGCCGACAGGGCCTCGACCTCGATATGCAGGTCAATCCGGTCAGGCATCGGCTACTATTCAAGACAAAATGGGGTTCCCTACGAAACTCCATCTATTGTTTTAAAACAGAGGGTTAGCCAAAACAAATCGGCCTAATCACTCTACGCAATCCCAAACTGTTCAAACGCTTTGGCTAACCCTAAAATGGAACATCATCGTCCCATATTGATGATGGTTCTTTGGGCAGCGCGCCTGACGGTAACGGGATGTTCGATACTACAAAAAGATTCAAAATATCTTCTCGATCCATGAACATAATTTGGCTCCGTTTTGTTTGGTCAAGTTTGCCACCTATCCAATTTCGCGCCGCTTTTGTGATCAGCCCACCGGCTACGATGAATGCGTGGTCAACCAATACTCTGCGATTTAGTTCAGGATCGAAAATCTCATGACCAAGCATCATTAAGACTTGATTGTATATTTCTGCGAGGTTGGCGTTGCCCGAGTGAGACTTACCCGAGGAATCGAGCTTCCCTTTTTTTGCCTGTATACCAAAATATAAAACATGTTGCGTCGGCAAAACATACTTCATCCAAACATCTTTGCCGTATTCCAACGCTTTGTCTCTGTGGCCCGCTGATGTAATTCGATGAAACCCTAACTGGCGGAATAGTGGAAGTAAGATTTCGTCAGTAAGCTCGTCTTCGGAGCAACCATCCATATAGACTGACAATGAAGTGCGTCGCTCTGTTTCCAGTTTAGAAAATGGGCGGTGCGGCGTATTGTCGCTATTCACGATAGTCTTTGTGCCAATGTGCCGAAGATAACATAAATTATCCTCTCCAAAAAATGCTTCAAATCCCTCGCGGTTAAGTTCAGCATTGAGTGTGCTCAAAGCTTCTTCTTTTGCGTCAGCGTCATTAGAAAAGTCCGCTGGGTCCATCAGCGTTTTTATCACTCTCGACATTGCCGCCGGAGGGTTTTGAGCATTTAGATGTGGTTCATTGAGTATTGCTGCGAGTGTATTCGATACCCACAAACCTCTCGTGGAGCCATCGTGCTCATATTCAGTGTCCGCATCTTGGAAGAAGCTCGTGATGTAATAGCTGCTTCGATAAGGGAAATATGGCTTTTCCTGAAAATTATTGCCGCATATCATATCGGCTAATCTATCAAGAGTTCTCTGTTTCCATTTCATATCCAGTCTTCGTCACGCACCCAAACAAAATTGTCGGTAGTTTCTCAGTTTGAACTTTTCAGATTGAGATACACGCCCCACAGGATTGAGACTAGGCATTATCGTCACTCTCTCGCTCGAAGGCATCGGTAAAGTGTTTCGCATGACGGCTCCACTCTAGATTGGAATCATAGCGAGCGACGAGATAGGCGGAGACCATACCGGCTATGCCAGCAACGAAGGCGGGACCGTGGACCATCAGAATGATGTAAAACACCACAATGCCTACAAAGGAATAGCAAGCAGCGGCAAGCCCGCTCTCGTGAGGGTGTCGCGCTTTAGGCAGCGATTTTTCTGATTCTTTCTTGGCTGTAAGAAAGGCGTCATCAAATGTCATGTCTGCTGCCATACACGATTAATATGGTGATGGTTGCTTAATTTTCGAACTGAGACACTACCAAATTGTCAACAAGCAGCGTTTCATGGTTTTCGCCACATTCTCGATAGTTTTGCGGTCGTTCCACAAACAACTGTTTTCAGGATGATGTTTCCGTCAATTTTCTGGCCAGCTTTACTGCGAGTTTTTTTGCGGCTGCAGACACGGGTTTTTGGAATGGCTATTTTCTGATTATTATGGGACTGCTGGCAATCAGTTCTAAACGGGGGCTAACAATCCGGCGCAGTATATTTTGCCGGTCGTCAGCGTGATCAGAAAGTCCAACCACAACATCATGTCAGATAAACTCACCCTTCAACAGCTTGAATCTTTCCTGTGGCAAGCCGCCGACATCCTGCGCGGCAACATGGATGCCTCCGAATATAAGGACTATATTTTTGGCATGCTGTTCTTGAAGCGGCTGTCAGATGCATTCGAGGAAGAACGTGAGAAGATCATTGCTCACTATATCGGAACTGGAAAGTCGGAAGAGCAAGCTCTCAAATTGGCGTCAGACGAGGATGAATATACCAAGACATTCTATGTGCCGGAACGCTCACGATGGGCAAACCTCAAAGACTTGAAGCATGACATCGGGGCAGAACTGAACAAAGCCAATGAGGCGATTGAAGAACGCAATGCGTCATTGGAAGGCGTGTTGGTTTCGATTGATTTTAACATCAAGAATAAATTGTCCGATAAAAAGCTTCAAGATTTACTCTCCCACTTCTCCACACACCGGCTTCGCAATGTGGATTTTGAGAGCCCTGATCTCATGGGCAGTGCCTATGAATATCTCATCAAGCAGTTCGCAGACAGCGCCGGAAAGAAGGGTGGGGAGTTTTATACCCCAAGCCAAGTCGTCTGGCTGCTCGTATCGTTGATAAAGCCAGAAGCAGGCATGACCGTTTACGATCCAACCGCCGGTTCTGGTGGTATGCTGATCCAGACCCGCAACTACCTAATTGCCAATGGAGATAATCCCCAAAACCTCTCTCTCTATGGTCAGGAAATGAACCTGAACACCTGGGCGATCTCCAAGATGAATATGTTCCTTCACGGGGTGTTCAATGCCGATCTGCGGAAAGGCGACACAATTCGCGATCCACAGCATATTGAGAGTGGTGAACTCATGTCGTTTGATCGGGTCATCGCCAATCCACCCTTCTCGCTGAAAAAATGGGGTAAGGAAGAAGCGGAAGCCGATGCTTACGGGCGCTTCCCATATGGCACCCCGCCAAAAGACAGTGGCGATTTGGCGTTCATCCAGCACATGATTGCTTCCCTCAATGCGACAGGGATAATGGGGGTTGTTGTTCCCCATGGCGTTCTGTTCAGGGGGTCATCTGAAAAAGAAATCAGAAAAGGCATCTTGGAGGATGATCTGCTCGAAGCCGTTATCGGACTTCCACCGGCTCTATTTTATGGAACCGGCATTCCCGCCGCCTTGCTCATCATCAACAAAGCCAAGCCTGCTGATCGTAAGAACAAGGTCATTTTCATCAACGGCGAACTCGATTTTCGGGAAGGTAAGAACCAGAATCAACTTCGCGATGAAGATGTCGATAAAATACTTTCTGCATACAATGACTTCGCCGACGAGAGGCGATACTCAAAAGTCGTCGAAATGGATGAGATCAGGGAGAATGATTTCAACCTTAACATCCGTCGCTACGCAGACACTTCGCCCCCACCTGAACAATTTGATGTCAGGGCAATTCTCCACGGCGGGATTCCAGTGTCCGAGATCGAGGATGAATATATTCAGGAGACGCTTCAAGGTATCGATGTCTCATGCGTTTTCGAGCCGAAGGAAGAGGGCTATTACCAATTCAAGCCAGAGATTGAGGATAAAGGCCAGATAAAGGAACTGCTCCCGACAGATGATCAGGCAATGATCAATCAGTTTGAACGGTGGTGGGACAAATATAAACTGTCGCTTCATGAGTTGAACGGCCAAGCCGCAAACGCAGAAGACGAAATGTGGAAGCACCTGAAAGAGCTTGGGTATGAGTGAAACCAGTATCCAAGGATGGAGCGTCAGATCGGTCGGCTCTGGAACGGATATACTATCCGGCTTTCCTTTTAAATCTGACCGTTTTAGCGATGATGCTTCTCATATAGGTCTAATACGAATTAGGGACTTGAAAAAGCAGCGGTTGGAGACTTTCTATAACGGTAGTTACGATGAGCTTTTTCGAGTTAAAAGAGGAGATGTGCTTATCGGAATGGATGGTGATTTTAGTATTGTTAAGTGGGCGTCTGACGAAGCACTTCTCAATCAGAGAATCTGTAAGATAGCCCCAAATAGCAAATCCAGTTTCTGTTTAGACTACCTATATCATGACCTCCAAAATGAACTATTATTGATCCATGAAAAAACAGGTGCGACAACAGTCAAGCACCTTTCCATCAAAGATATCAGAGGTATTGAGAAGCCGTTTCCACCTCTTCCAGAACAAAAGAAAATCGCCGCGATCCTAACATCAGTCGATGATGTTATCGAAAACACCCAAGCCCAGATCGCCAAGCTTCAAGACCTTAAAAAAGCGACGATGAATGAGTTGCTGACCAAAGGTATTGGTCACACAGAGTTCAAAGATAGTGAGTTGGGGCGGATACCGGAAAGCTGGAATATCGTAAAAGTTGGAGATTTGGCAGAGGTAATCGACCCTCAACCGGATCACCGGACGCCTCCTGCGGTTGATCATGGAGTCCCCTATATTGGATTAGGAGATATTCAAAAAAATGGTGATATTGATTTCAACAACGCGCGGAAGGTTTCAAAAGAAGCCTTCGAAAAACAGTTGAGAAGCTTCGATATTCACAATGGAGCCTTCATTTTTGGCAAAATCGGAACGATAGGTCAGCCGTCAGTTCTACCCGAAAATAGATTTTTTTGCCTCTCTGCCAATATCATTTTGATAACTTCAAAGGATTACCAGACACAGCAGTTTCTCTACCAAATCTTTATGAGTAATGTCGTGGACAAACAAATTGCGGACGAGACCAACACGACAAGCCAACCCGCCTTGGGAATAAAAAAGGTCAGAGACTTCCTAATTCCATTGCCAGACGAAAAGGAAAGGACTGCTATTTTGTCCGCCCTGACTGCTATTGATGTTAACACTGAAACCAAACAGCGAAAGCTCAACGATATTCGTCTGATCAAAAAAGCCCTGATGAACGACCTCCTCACTGGCAAAGTCAGGGTCAATGTGAACTGATGGCAAGTGACGAACTCGACAAGGTAGAAATCTTTGCTCTGCTACAATTACAGAAGCAGGGCTGGACCTATCTTGAAGGCACCAAACTTGCCCCCGATGTCTCGGATGAGCGAACAACATTCAAGGATGTTGTGCTCGAACAACGGCTCACGAAAAGCATCAAATCCATCAACCCTTGGATCAGTGACGAGAACCTACGTAAGGTGGTTCGCGACCTCACCAAAACACAATATACAAATCTGATCGAAGCCAACCAATCTATCTGGACCACAATCAACGAGTGCGTGTCGGTCACCCAAGATTTGGGTAAAGGCAACAAAGGCCAAACGGTCAAGATCATCGACTTTGAAAATGTCGATGCCAACGACTTCCTGTGCGTCAACCAGTTCAAAATATCCGGTATCAATCAGAATATCATTCCCGACATAATATTGTTCGTGAACGGTCTCCCTCTCGCGGTGATCGAATGTAAATCACCCTACATCACCAATCCCATGTCATCCGGTATTGACCAGTTGATGCGCTATGCCAACCTGCGTAATCCGGCTCATGACGAAGGGGCAGAGAAGCTTTTCCACTATAACCAGATGATGGTCTCGACACATCGCGACAAAGCGAAGCTCGGCACGATAACATCGCGCATGGAGCATTATCTGGAATGGAAAGACCCATATCCCCTTTCCGTTGATGATGTCGGCGAGGATGCTAATTCCCAGCAGGTTCTGATCGCCGGACTATTCGACCAAAAAAACTTCCTCGACATCATCCAGAACTTTACCGTGTTCGAGCCGGTCGATGGCCGGATCATCAAGAAAGTAGCTCGCTATCAGCAATTTCGTGCCGTTCACAAGACCATACAACGCATTAAAACCGGTGCGACGCGTAAAGATAAGTCCGGTGTTATCTGGCACACGCAAGGGTCAGGAAAATCCCTGACCATGGTGTTCTTAACTGTCAAAATGCGGAGAGACGAAGAACTACGCAATTACAAGCTCGTCTTCCTCACGGATCGAACCCAGCTTGACGGACAGCTTACCAAGACATTTAGCAACGCCCAAAACGAGACCGTCTACAACGCAACATCGGTTAAACACCTCAAAGACCTATTGGCCAAAGATTCCTCGGACATCATTACAGCGATGGTTCAGAAGTTTCAGGAAAACGCCGATGACTTTGATTTTCCCATGCTCAACGATAGCGACAAGATTATCGTGCTCGCAGACGAAGCTCACAGAACCCAATATGGCTCACTGGGCGCAGCCATAAATATGGCCCTGCCCAATGCTCCAAAGATCGCCTTTACCGGCACCCCCCTGATCAAATCGCAGAAAACGAACAATGAGTTCGGCACCTACATCGATACCTACACCATCGAAGAAGCGGTTAAAGACGGGGCTACCGTCCAGATATTATACGAAGGTAGAGAAGCGCAAACCCGTGTTACCGGCGATTCCCTCGATAGCCTGTTTGATGAATATTTTGCTGATAAAAGCAAAGACGAGAAAGCCGAGATCAAAAAGAAATACGGCAACACGCAGGCTATTCTCGAAGCGCCCCAACGTATCCGCCGCGTATGTATCGATATTCTCAAACACTATCGCGAACATATCCTGCCGAACGGTTTCAAGGCGATGATAGTCACATCATCCCGCAATGCGGCGGTCCTATACAAGGAGCAGCTTGATGCCCTTGAAGGGCCAGAAGCAGCAGTCATCATATCCGGCGATCATAATGACCCGAAAAGATACTGGGATTATACCGACGGCACGAAGCAGAAATCACAAATTGATGACTTCAAGAAGCCCCTCGGAACCGGCAAGGGGCAATCGAACCTTTCATTCCTTATCGTCAAAGACATGCTGCTAACTGGCTTTGATGCGCCAATCGCACAGGTCATGTATCTCGACCGAAAGCTCTCCGATCATAATCTGTTACAGGCGATTGCCCGCGTTAACCGCACCGGCAAAAACAAGTTTCGCGGTTACATCGTCGATTATTACGGGTTGAGTGACTACCTCACCGAGGCGTTGGAAATGTTCTCCAACGACGATGTGAAGGGCGCTCTGCGAGACCTGAAAGACGAAATACCAAAGCTGAAAAACACCCACACACGGCTCATGAAACACTTCAAAGGTCTTGATCTGGAAGACATTGATGCCTGTATTTTATCGCTGGATAACGAGGTTCATCGCCAAACCGTCCAAACCGACTTTCAGAAGTTCGCAAAGCAGATGGATATTATCCTTCCCGATCCTGCTGCAATTCCGTTTCTGGGTGACTTGAAACTGGTAGGCAAGATATTGGTCGGCGCGAGAAACCTCTACCGCGATGAGCAACTCAATATTGCCGGTGCCGGTGAGAAGGTTCGGCAGCTTATCGAGGAGCATGTTTATTCAACCGGCGTTGATCCCAAAATTGCCCCTGTCGATTTGTTAGCTGCCGATTTCAAAGAGAAGCTCAATGCCCACAAATCATCGAGAGCAAAGGCTTCGGAGATTGAGCAGGCGATCAAATATCACCTGAAAATCAATCTGGAAGATGATCCAGAATATTACAAATCACTGGCGCAGCGCCTCGAAGACATCATCAAAAAGCAAGGGGACCGTTGGGATGAACTGGTCCAACTGCTGCTGAACTTTCGCGATAACATCGAAACAGAAAAAGCCCAGGCGGCATCCGATCTCGGGTTAAGCGAGACCGAGTTCGCTTTCCACGGTATATTCATGGCTGAAATTGCCCGAACCACAGGTGATGAAGCTCTTGATGAAAAGACCCACGATAATGTGAAGTCCGTTGTCCAATCGCTCGTGGAGACGATGGAGGAAGCATCACAGATTGTCGGCTTCTTCGACAAATGGGATGAGCAAAAACGGCTTCGTATCCAGATCAAACGGGCGATCCTCACGCACTTCGACGAGAATCTTGTGAAGCCAGTCACCGACAGATTTATGGAACTCGCAAAGGCGAAGTTCAAATGAGTTTGGATGTAGACTTCCCGATCAAGATCATCCGCACGGATCGCAGAAAGTCGGCATCCATTGATGTTGAGAATGAAGTCGTCCGTGTTTCAATCCCGTCTACATTATCAGATCAGCGGGTTGAGGCACTGATCACCCAGCGGATGCCTTGGATTCAGAGTAAGCTCGACGAACAAAGGCGAGCCACTCCCCGCAGAAATGTCGAATATATTGACGGCGAAAGCATTAGCTATCTTGGTCGAAACTACCGCCTCAAACTCGAACATGGGATCACGAAATCCGCAAAGCTCAAAAACGGGAAGCTGGTCGTCAATATCCCTGCTGCAAGAGCGAACGGAAGATTTGAACGGTATATTAGAACTACGGTCGAAGATTGGTATAAGAAGCAGGCTCTCAAACATTTTCAGGCAAAGTCTGCTCGCTATGGAAAACAGATAGGCGTCACACCTAAATCCATCGATATTTCCGATTTTAAGGCCCGCTGGGGGTCATGCTCACCCGAAGGCGACATAACTTACCACTGGCGCGTCATTGCCGCCTCTCACCGCATCGTTGACTACATCGTCGTCCACGAGCTTTGTCACCTTATCGAGCACAGCCATTCGCCCCGCTACTGGCAGTTGGTTGAGAATATTATGCCGGACTATCGCGAGCGCCGTGAATGGTTGAAGACGAATGGCGGAAGCTTACTAAACTGATTTTTGAGCCAACCATGTAGCGTCAATCGCATTGGCAAACGATGAAACATGGTGCGCGTCGCCGTTCCATATTGCAAATACGCAAGGAAAAGGTGCTGGGCCTAATTCCTTACCATTGGAAAAGAAGCGTATCCTGCCCCTTGGCAACAGGAGGTCAGCCCGACACAGCACATGATCTTGAAACGCCTGTGTTTCGGGTCGAAGTGGTAGCAATGCTATCACTGTCTGAACCTCTTTGTTGGCAACCGCCAAAGTGATCCGTTTGATCCATCGCGTCAGGTCGGAAAAAGGCGGATTCACAAACGCCACATCTCCCGACCACCTGGTGGTCAATCCATCCATTTCTTGGGTAATCCCAATGGTAGAGGGTTCAACAAAACTGTTGGGGTCGTGGCAGGGATCACAGTGGATGTTGCCGAAGCACTTTTTTACTGCTGCAACTAAATTCGGCGGCGTATGACGCACATCCCTTCCTCCACCACGCCAAAAGCTTCTCTCGATCTTGCGGGGTTTTGGGCGATCTCCGATAGCTTCAATTATACGACTAAAACTATCAAGGTTGCCCGTATCATTCTCGACCGACCTGATCGTTGGCAAACTCAATCCCGTTTTTGTCGCTAACTTTTTCTGGGTCCATTTCAACCTGTGCCGTCGTCTTTTGACCTGTTCCCCGAAACTTGAACCACGGGACAAGCCAGCAATCCTAAAATCAATATGTTCTGATACTGCCGCGAGAGTGCTCATACTGCCTTTGCCATTTTCCAGATCGACAATTGCTGTTCGGCTAACATTAGCGCAGTTAGCAATTCCGGATTGGGTATAGCCGGATGCCTTACGGGCTTGTTTTACGAGAGGTCCAAAATCCATGATATCGTCTATGGTATGGCGATATCATGAGCAAGCTATTCACGACATATTTGTGTGGATTTCTTGTTATAAGATTTGGCGCGATATTTGATTATTTGATGCCCTTGACAAATAGCGGGGGCTGCCGGAAGATTCGTCGCATGAACACTGATGATAGCGGATTGAGTTCGAGGACAGCCGTTGGGCTGTTCGAGCTTGCTAAATTGGTTAGCGCCGCACCGATAGCGAAGGCCATAACGCGCAAAATTGCATTCGCAGAGCTTTCCTCGATGAACAAAAGTGATCTCCAAAACGAATTCAAGGAGCAATTTGGCAATGGTAGTCGTTCGCTCTATTCCATCAAATTGAACAGCCAAGCGGATTGCGCTGACACCTGGGAAGCTTTGAGATCGGCAAAGGCCGAAAAAATCTGCGGCAGGTCTTATAGCAGGGTCCACCCTTTTAATTCGAGTCCCTGCCTCTATGTTGGAAGTTCAAGCAACCTTACAAAACGACTGATGGAACATGTGGGGTTTGGAGCGAAAGGAACCTACTCACTCCATTTGCTTTGCTGGGCTTCTGGATTACGGGGAGGCCTCGACATTGACGCTCTCATTTATCCAGAAATAAGTCAGCAAATTCTCTGCGCTATGGAAGACCAAATGGCAGTCGAATCACAACCAATGTTTGGGAGACGGGGTTCCGTCTGATTGGCGACGCGGGTGGAAACTGTGGACTCCCAAGAAGCATGGCACGGACCAGATTGTTTCAGTCTACGCACAGGTATCCGCGCAGTCGGTATGTCAGCTTATTCGGGTAGGGGTCTCTCACTTTCCTCTTCTTTGAATCCCAGACCACCCAATGCTTTGAACCTTCCTCATTGTCCAACATAGCAAACATCAGCGCGTCTTTATCGAGGTCATCGGGAGATTTCGATCCAAATGGCTTACGGCGATCTGAAAGGGGTTCTCGACCCAGCACCGTCAATGCGATGTGTAGGTCCTTGGTTTTCGTCAACTTTGCTTTGCCCTTGGCATAGATGGCATTGCGGGCCTCTTCGTAAGAGACATCCGCTAACATTGCCACGCAGGCCACACCGCAGTCATTCTCTCCGCGCTGTTTGATCGTTTTCAATTACATGCTCCCAAACATAATCAGCCTTGTTGCTTGGCGCTCACATCTTCGCCTTTAAGTCACCAATTTACAAATTCATAGCATAAAAACAGCTCCCCATGTTCTTCTTTTGTTTCTATATCGACGGCATGGGAAAACCGATTCTACCAAAGCACTACACGACGGTCTCACGGATGTATGAGGCGAAAATCAACATCAAGGCACATTGCGAAAAATGCCGTGAGTTTTTCAAAGTTGATCTGGTTGCTATCATCATGACCAAGGGACCCGACTACTGCCTTTTGGGGAAACATCCTGTATGCCGTATTGATGGATGTGAAGGCAGATGTAGCTTCATGGTTTCCGCTAATGAAGGGACTCCTATGATAACTCTGAATCGTTGGAATGATGATTGATGTTGTTTGTTTAGGATATCATTATGACTATATTACAATGACTTGATTGAAGGTTTGTATTTGATTTTGGTAATAGAATACTATTGCCCCAGAAATCAGGGGCCTCAAAATCAGAGACGGTGACCAGCACCGATGTATCCTTTTATCGCCGAGGTGTCGAAAATACTAAACCGAGGATAAAATTGCTTTGACTCATTCAGGTAATACCTTGACCCGATCCGAGCATTGATCGCCAGATAGAGACTTCGTCATGTATTTCGCCCACCCTTCGGCGTCGTATATATCTTTTACTACTATGGTGCCTCCTACGGCAACTCGTTCCCAAAGCTCTTGGCCTTCGGCACTCTTTGTCAAATCGGACGGGAACATCGCACGGAACTTTGGAAGCTTGCTGTCATGGACGCGTATGGCGCAATGAATATGACCCGTGTATTTTGTTCCCTCACACACCGCGATTATTTCTGTCCTTAAATGCCTATATTTTTCTTTATGGAAACGACAACCAACGAGTTTTTTATCAAGTAAATTGTGGAACTCACCTATCTTTCTGAATAGTGTTGCGTCCGAAAAATGGAATGTTTTTGAGTTCGGCTTTAATGTTAAAGCATGAGTGTAGTATCCGTTAGATATTAATTCTACATAGCCACCTTTTAGAGTTTGGTTTTTCATTTTTCTACAATATAGCATCGGTCACATTCCCGCATTATATAAATTGTAGTAGTATACACTTTCTGATGGACCGCTTAATTTGGTAAGGGCTGACTCATATAGAGAAATTTGAATGAACCAGCCCCCTGCGCTCGCATGAGAAGTAGAGCGCGATCTTGTTAAATCTGCGGTTGGTGCAGATGCGTTTAAATTGCTTCGCAAATTTGAAGTTCTTCGCGATTGCAAGACTGTGGACATAATTTCGGTGATGGGTTGGTTTCTCATGATCTTATTTATGCTCGGAAGTCGGTTACCGATTTGGGCAACCTTGACCGTCCATTTTGTCCATATTCCGAGCAACCATTTCTAAATCGAAGACATCGACTTCAAAACCCGACGCTGCTTGACATTGGCCCGCAGCTTCCACGGCAGCTTCAACTCTGCCGTCTAAACTCGAACCGAAATGTTCTCGTCCGTCGGGATCGGTAAGCAGCACAAAATAGATGGTTTGTGGATTGGAACCGGACAGGACGAAGTCCTCAAACTCATACTGGCCGAGGTGAAATGGCTCGGGAACATCAAGCTGTATTTTGTCGGGTCTGATTAGGTTGTATCTCATGATTGTATTTATCATGATGCATCAAACTGATTTCAGATCACGAAAACATTGACGAATATCAGTTCTGTGGCAGTGTTTTGGAATGAAAGTAGCAATATACAGCAGGGTTTCGACCACATCCCAAACGGTGGAGAATCAAAACCGAGAACTACGCGCCGTCGCTGATCGACTTGGGTGGGAAATTGTCACAGTTCTTTCCGACGAAGGAATCTCTGGCGCGAAGGGAAGGGACGAGCGTCCTGCCTTTGACCGGCTGATGACGATGGTATCGCGCAAGGAAATCGATATGATTGCTTGCTGGTCAGTGGATAGGATCGGCAGGTCGCTTCAAAATCTGGTTTCGTTTCTTCAAGAAATTAATGACCGGAACATCAACCTCTATCTTCATCAACAGAACCTCGACACATCGACGCCTTCTGGCAGGGCAATGTTTCAGATGATGTCGGTTTTTGCTGATTATAGCCGGAGTTTAATCAGAGCCCGCGTCAACAGTGGGCTTGCCCGAGCCAAGGCGAATGGTGTGAAGTTGGGCCGCCCCAAGCTCGAATTGGCTAAAAAGAAGCGCATCGAGAAATTATTGCGGGATGGTCAAAGCATTAACTCGATTGCGAAACTCGTGAAGGTCGGAAATGGCACTGTCCATCGCATCCATCAGAGTTTGAAAGAGGCGGCTTAAAAGGTAAGCTTTGATGTGCGCAACTCATACTGATGAATTAGCATTGGCTCTATCGACATATTTTTTGATGATGTTCGCCTGCCTATGATTCTTCCAATTTCCGTTGTCCATTGATTTCATATCAACGATGACGCCTGTCATTTCTTTTTTAGCGTCTAAAACGATAAGCTGCGAAACGCCGCCAATGATATGGACAATGATATTATCGGTTTCACTGTCAAAGACGGCGTAATCGACAATATCTTGTAGCGCAGATTTGATAATCATTCGAGCTTGAAACTCTTCTTCCTCATCATCTGACCAGATCATATCTCTGACTTGGTTCACGCGCTTGATGTGTTCGGGTTGGGAAACCTTTCCCCTCTTTTCGGCCAGTTTGATTTCTTGCTGTTTCAATTGATTCCGAAGCTGGGTCAGTTCAGTGCCAATCTCATCTCGAACGATTTCGACTTCAACGAGACCTTCAAACTTCGAGCCTTCACGCAACAGATTTTTGAAATGTTCTGATTTATTGCTCACCAGCCTTTTCAGTTCATTCACTGATTTTTGAAGCGCCATAATCTCATTTTCTGGATTGGCAAAATATTGGTCATCCAATGCTCTAACCAAAAGATTATCCATCAACGCCTGCTCTAACTTTGGAATGGACCACCCTCTCTTCACATCGCAGCCGTTACCGGTATGGGCGTTTTCGCAGTAATAACTGTAATATCTGGTTTTGGTCCCGTCTTTCAGAGTCTTCTTTCTCCCGCTCCCCCTGCCAACCATCGGACCCCCGCAATCATAACAGCGGCATTTCCCAGACAAAAAGTTCGCTACATTCCTACCCCTGCCCTTTTGTTTTAATTGATTTTTGGTGCGAGTCTCATTCACCCGATTGAACATATCGACATCTACAATCACCGGATAAATTTTTATCGGCTCCCCTTCCGGTTTGTGCTCCCCTATCCTTGGTCGCAACCAAGGCTGCCAATAACCGATAACCTTCTGCTCATATAATATGCGGCCAACCTTTGACGCGGTCCATTTTTTTGCTTTGACAATTTTGACCTCTCCCTCGCGGTCAACAGTTTCTGATATAACCCATGTGTCGTATCGTGTGTCACCAGCATTCATCCGTTCATTGAACATTCTGGCAATCGTGTCTTTACCGTTCCCACGCAAAGCAAGGTCAAAAATCTCATTAATGATTTCGACGCGGTCTTGAATGGGCTCGTATTTACCATCAACCATTTTCAACCATGCTGGTGGCTTATGTGAAGCTGGCAGTTTGACGCCGAGCCGCAACTTTTCGCGCTTATCAACATTACCTTCTCTTATGCGTTTTGATTTTTTCTTACTTTCTTCATTGCTGGTAAAATTTCCAGCCAAAAGCTGGATAAAGTTTCCCAAATTATTGTTCAGCGAATCTATGTCCAGAATGTCATTGCTGTTCACCACTTCAATCCGCAATCCGGTAGCGAAGATCGAGGTGAACCAAGTTGTTGCTGTATTCAAATCCTGTCTGGATAGTCGGTCTAACTCTTCCGTAACCAACACAGTTTCAGCGCCGATAATTTCACCAACTTGAATATTTTCTGTGAAAGACCCAAGCTTACCTTTTTTAAGGTGCTGTCCGCTGTATGCGCTCAAACCTTCGTCGATTAGCTCGGCAGCTATTTCGTAGCCCTTGGCTGCGCAATGATCCCGACATATCCGTAATTGCCGATCTAATGTGGAACCGTCGCGTTGTTCATCTGATGACCAACGCACATATATATAGGCGTTTCTTATAGGGGCGTTTTCCGGCATTGTTTTCTGACCTTTTAGAACAATTAGCTTATTCTTGAAAGATTATCAATG
>TARA_R110000868_G_scaffold53744_9_pt1 | contig 18564 bp, 17 predicted proteins | sample TARA_R110000868 | Tara Oceans TARA_R110000868 (sample SAMEA4397489) | marine metagenome | biome: Polar Biome; feature: [SRF] surface water layer (ENVO:00010504); material: water (ENVO:00002006), including particulate matter (ENVO:01000060) such as... | depth 5 m | reverse complement strand
CCGGATCATCGTGCTCGAGGCGTTCCAGATGCTCTGCCCCGGCTGTGTCAGTCACGGTCTACCGCAGGCGCGCCGCATCGCCGCCGCCTTCGCCCCGGGAGATGTCGTGGTAATCGGCCTGCACACCGTGTTCGAACATCATGAGGCCCAGGGCAGCCGTGTCGCCCTGGAGGCATTCCTGCATGAATACCGCTTTGATTTCCCGGTCGGAATAGATGCCCAGGGCGGTGACGGCATCCTGCCTCAGACCATGAATGCGTATCAGATGCAGGGCACGCCAACCCTGGTCCTGATCGACCAGCTCGGCCGCCGCCGGGCACAGCATTTCGGCATGGTCGAGGATCTCCGGCTTGGTGCCCAGATCGGTGCCCTGATGTCCGAGGCCGCACGCCTGCCTGAGGTTGAGGCGCAGGCCGCGGGCTGCGTGCCTCGGCCCTAGATTACAGCCTCACCCGCCGGCTCCCTCAGCTTATAGTTCGACGCCGTGACCCGGCCGTAAGCGCCGCTTTCGAAGGTTTCGGGGATCAGGGGTTGGGCCCCTGGCTGGCGCGCCACTGGCGCGGGGTCTGGCCCGTTGCCATCTTGAAGGCGCTATAGAAGGTCGAACGGGCGTTGAAGCCGACATCCAGTGCGATGTTCAGCACGGTCGTCTCGCCGGCGAGGATGTGCGGCAGTGACGCCTCGATCCGGCACCGGTTGACGTAATCGAAGAAGGTGGTGTCCAGCGTCTGGTTGAGGACCTGTGACACAAGGTTGGCAGGAACCGCGATCGCCTTGGCCAGCTTGGGCAGGGACAGGTTGGCGTCGAGATAGAGCGCATCCCTGGCCATCGCCGCCTCGATGCGCGCGGCAATCCGCGCCGCGTGATCCGGCTCCAGCGCTGACTTGCGATACTTGGCCGGTGTGCGGGTGTCCTTGGCATTGCCGACGGGAGGGATTGCGTCGGTGTCCGGGTCTTCGTCGAGCGGGTCGGTTGCCGCCAGGCCGGGATATTGCGACAGGCCGCGGGCGGCCAGCATCGCCGTCAGCGCCATGATGACAAGACTGCCAAAGACAGGCGGGACCGGCAGGCTGGCAATCAGATTGTCCCAGACCAGCAGGGCCATGATGGCCAGCCACACGATCAGGATCGCCAAAATCATCGTCCGGAGCCAGGCCAGCTCGCGCCGTTCGGTGTTGGAGAACTGGTCGCGCAAGGCGCGTCGGTAGGCTCGCAACCGGGTCAGGATGCGCCAGACATAAAATGCCGACATCAAACTCCAGGCCAGCACCAGAATGAAGACCCCCAGCACCGCCGCCGAAGCGTGGAGCCCACCTGGCAGCTCGCCGGTGGCGAGGATCGAGGCGACGTTCTCCACGGGGAGCGTCCAGATCAGCAGGGCGTTGGCAAGGGCCGCAACCGGACCGGTCAGGTGCCAGGCAGAGATCGACCAGCCCCCGCTCATCTGCTCTCGGGTGAGCGCCCGGACATAACCCCAGAACAGCGGCGGCAGGGCATAGAGCGCGATCAGGATGAGCCCGGCGATCAGCGCCAGACCATCGGGCCAGAGGGCGGCGACCAACGGGCTGACGGCCAGGGTGGCAAGCATGCCAAACAGGCCTGCCAGCCAGAGCCGCGATACGTCCCCGGTCCGTCCGGTCAATACCACAAGCAGGCAGAGCAGGGCCTGGCCGACGGCAGCCGAGGCGAGAAGAAGCGGCAGCAAGTCGGCGGCGGCAGGTGCGTTCATGATGGCGATGGGCCTCTGCCTGGTTCTGCCTGTCCGGTGTCCGCGCCTGCAGGGCGGGGCGCGGACACCGCTCGCATGCGGCCATACCGATACCCTTGCTCTCTGACACAGTCAAAATCGGGAATCCAGCATGTTGCCTGAACTGCTTCCATTGTTTCACATCCTGTCCGGCACGCTTTGTGTCGGCGCTGGTTGTGCCGCCTTCCTCGCCCCCAAGGGCAAGCCGGTGCACCGGGCCGCCGGCACGGCCTTTCTGGTCTCCATGTTGGCGACGGCCCTGTCCGGCGCCGTGATCGGTCTGCTTGAACCGGATCGCCTGCTGATCACGGCCCTCGCCGGCCTGCTGGCCGCCTATCTGGTTCTGACCGGATGGCGCACGGCGCGCTGGCGCACCAGCCGGCCCGGTCGCTTCGAGTGGCTTGCCCTGGCCGCCATCCTTGCCGTCATGGGCGGACTGTCGACCTTGGGCGCCCTGGCTTTGCAGACAGAAACTGGCCGCCTGCTGGGCTTTGCTGCCGAGGACTATCTGATGCTGGCGATGATGTCGGCGCCCGGCGCGATCGCCGATCTGTCGCTGCTGGTACGAGGCCCTCTTTCGCCCCGGCACCGCATCGCCCGCCATCTCTGGCGTATGGGCCTGGCGTATTTCATCGCGGTCGGATCCTTCTTCACGGGACCGGGTTCCCGCGTTTTTCCCGAGGCCGTGCGGGACAGCGGACTGCTGTCAGTGCCCGAAGGCCTGACGGCCCTGCTGATCGTGATCTTTCTCGCGCGCACCCTGATCCGCCGGTCACCTCGTCGCGACGGGGCGGTGTCATGACCAGCACCATTGCGGACCTGCCGCTCATCGGACAACTCCATTTCCTCGTCGGCATGATCTGTTTGCTTGCGGGCGGGGCGGCCTTTCTTGTCCGCAAGGGCGGCCGGCCTCACCGCTGGGCCGGGCGGACCTTTGTGATCTGCATGCTGCTCCTGTGCGCGAGTGGACTGTATATGAGCCTGACGCGCTCCATCCTGTTCACCGTGTTTCTCGCCTTGCTGGCCGGGCATGCCGTGACAACAGGCTGGCTCGCAGCGGCGCGGATATCCGGCCGGGCCGAGATGATCGCCGCGGGCGCGATCGGGCTGGTCGCGATCGCGGCTTTGGGGTCCGGACTTGCCGTCGCAGGTCTGCCATCAGGCGCGTTGAACGGTCTGCCGCCTGCCGCCTTCTACAGTCTTGGGGGCGTCGCCGTCTGGGTCGCGGGGATTGATGTCCTGGCGCTCCGCCGCGGTGAGGCGAATGACCGCGAGCGCCTCACCCGGCATGTCTGGCGCATGGGCTTCGCAATGTTCATCGCCAGCTTCATCTTCTTCTTCGGCAATAGCAGTGTGCTGCCGCCTCTTCTGCGTACACCTGTCGCGCTGGTGGCACCGGTCCTGACGGTCATTGGCCTGACCGTTTACGGCAGTCTCCGGATCCGGTTCGCGCGCCGTCATCGGTCACCCGGTGCCCCCATCATCGATGGCAATGGCGGGGAGAGGTGAGGCTCCCCCTAGATCACAGCCTCCCCCGCCGGCTCCCTCAGATTATAGTTCGACGCCATCACGCGCCCATAAGCGCCGCCATTGCCGATCAGCATGACATCGCCTTCGAAAGTCTCCGGCAGAAGGCGCTGGGCGCCCATGCGGTCGGCGGTTTCGCAGATCGGGCCGACGATGTCGGCGATATAGGCCGAGGGCTCGTCCAGCCGGGTGAGGTTGAAGATCTCGTGGCGCGCGCCGTAGAGGGCCGGGCGGATCAGGCTGTTCATGCCGGCATTGATGCCGACAAAGCGGGCGTCCGGCGTGTGCTTGAGCTGGGTGACCCTCGCGAGCAGCACGCCGGCCTCGGCGACAAGGAAGCGGCCGGGCTCGATCCACAGCTCGTATTGCGGCCAGGCGGTCTTGAGATCGGTCAGCACCGCGCCGAGCGCCGCTGTATCGATCCGGCGCGCGCCGGAGGCTTCGTCAACGCCGAGCCCGCCGCCCAGATCGAGAATGCGGACGTCGGGCATGGTGCCGGCAATGGCGGCGAGGAAGGTGCCGACCCGGCGCCAGTGATCGGGATCGCTGATACCGCTGCCGGAATGCACGTGCAGGCCGGTAATGCGTGCGCCAGCCGCGGCGGCGAGGCGCTTGCCCTCGGCAAGCTCATCGGCGTGCAGACCGAATTTGGCGTCGGGGCCGGCGGTGCGGACATGCTTGTGATGGCCTTCCGGGCGCTGGGGATTGACCCGCAGCGTGATCTCCTGGCCGGCGAAAATCTCCGGCCAGGCGCGTAAGGGATGCAGCCCGTCGAGCGTCAGGTGAATGCCGAGATCGAGCGCTTCGGCGTATTCCTCGCGCGCCGCGAAATTCGGCGTGAAGAGGATGCGGCCGGCTGGCAGGTCCGGCACGGCGGCGCGGGCGGCATGCACTTCACCGATGGAGACGCATTCAATGCCCAGGCCTGCTGCGGCAGCCGTGCGCAATATGTCGGGATGGTTATTGGCCTTCATCGCATACCAGCCGCGATCCAGACCGGGCAGGGAAGCGATGGCCTCGGCGCGCGCCTTCACGGTTGCCAGATCATAGACATAGAGCGGCGCGTCGGCCGGGCAGAGCGCCAGCAGGGCCTCGCGCTTCGTCCGCCACCAGGCAGCGGGGCCCGCCATGCCGGCAGCGAGCGCGTCGCCCTGTTCCAGCTCACGCCAGCTCGGCCCGAAGGTCGCATCGAGCGGTTTGGGCTGGATCAGCTGGTCATGCAGGCGGCGGCAGAGCGGCTTGCCTTGATCCTCATCGACGACGACGGTGAGGTTGAGATCATTGGCGGCCTGGCTGATCAGCCGTACCGGGTAATGGGCAAAAGCCTCCATGGCCGGCCCGAGCTGGGAGAGCAGGGCCCGCACGCCGCGCCCGACCATCGAAACCGCCGCGCAATTCTCGATCATCTCGACGCGGGCAATGGCGGCCAGGTCTGCCTGCAATGCGGCCAGCACGGCGGGTGTCAGCCCCGGATCGGCATCGAGCGAGACGGTGACCGAAGTCTGCGAGGTCGAGACGAGATCGATCGAGACGCCATGATGCGCAAAGGGCTCAAAAGCTTTGGCCAGGAAGCCGGAGGCATGCCACATGCCCTCGCTCTCCAGCGTGATCAGCCGCACGCCAAACTTAGCCGAGACGGCCTTGAGGCGCGGCGCATCCTCCGACGGGGTCTCCGTGATGCGGGTGCCGGAAAGTTCGGGCCGGTGGGTGCACAGCACCTGCATCTCGATACCGGCCTTGCGCGCCGGCGCAATGGCGCGCGGATGCAAAACCGAGCCGCCCATCGAGGCGATCTCCTGCGCTTCGGCATAGCTGAGCGCCTTGATCTGGCGCGCGGCACCGGTCAGCCGCGGATCGGCCGAGAAGAAGCCGGGCACATCGGTCCAGATTTCCAGCCGGGACGCCTCGAGCTTGGCGGCGAAATAGGCCGCCGAGGTGTCGGAGCCGCCGCGGCCGAGCAGGGCGGTGTCGCCATCGCTGCGCCGGGCAATAAATCCCTGCGTGATCACCACATGATCGCCAGTCTTTGCCAGCATATTCAGCAGGGTTTCGTCAGGTGAATGCACACAGTCCGCGCTGAGATATCCCCCGGACAAGCCGCCCGGCTTTGCCACAAGATAATCGCGCGCATCGAGCCAGAGGGAGGCCTGTCCACCCTTGTTGAGCCAGGCCTCGCCGAGGCTCGTCGCCATCAGCTCGCCCTGCGCCATGATGCGGGCCCGCAGCCGCGGCGAGGCATCGCCGGTCAACGCCAGCCCGGCACGCAGACGCGTCAGCTCGTCGAAACAGGGGGCGAGGATATCCGCGCCGTCGATTTCGAGTTCATTTGCGAGTTCAAGGTGTTGCGCCTTGATCGCGTCGAGGATGTCCTCACCGCCGCCAGCTGTGGCGGCGGCAATCATCGCCTCCAGCTGGTTGGAGATGCCGGCCATGGCGCTATGGACTACGAAGACCCGTTTGCCCTCATCGACAAGGGTTTGAATACGTTTGGATATCACCCGCCAGTCGGCCAGCGACTTGACGCTGGTTCCGCCGAATTTCAGCACGATCCAGTTGTGTGAATTATCCATGACGATCTCCATTGGCCCCAAGGGCGTCCGCTCCTTACAGGCTTGGGAGTTTGCAGGCCAATGCAAACTGGCCGCGCCCCTGTTATTTCCGTGCGGTGCCTCATTTGAGGAGTTTCGCGTTTACCCCTGCCGCGAAATCGTGCAAGAGACCGTCGATGATGCCTTTTCAGATCGCGACCACGCCCGCCGCCGCCGTTGACCAGCTTGCCCTGCTACACCAGGCCGCCGTCAACCGTCTCCAGACAGCCTTGAAATCCTTCCTCGAGGGCGGCCCCCCGCCGACGGCCGAGATGCGCGCCGATGGCAGTTTTGCCTATCCGCTCCTGCGCGTCACCTATCTGCCCGACGGCCCGCCGCCGCCGGTCAGCCGCGCCTTCGGAAAGTTTACAGATACAGGCGTTTACGCCAGTACGATCACGAATCCCGAGCTCTTCCGGGAGTATCTGATCGACCAGCTCACCCTGCTCAATGAGCAGTATGAGGTCGTGATCGAGACCGGTCCCTCGGCAATCGAAATTCCGTTTTCCTACGTGCTCGACGGCGCCGCCGATCTCGACATGGATGCGGCAACGCCAGCCGATCTGGTGCGCCATTTCCCCTATGCCGATCTGAGCAAGGTCAATGATGATCTGCCCAACGGGCTGCGTCCGTCCATTCCCGGTGAGGTCAGGCCGCTGAGCCTGTTCGATGCGCCGCGCGTCGATTATTCGCTGCAGCGTCTGCGCCACTACACCGGCACACCTTACGAAGACACGCAGCAATTCATCCTCTTCACAAACTACCACCGCTATGTCGACGCCTTCACAGCCTGGGCCATTCGCCAGCTGAAGGAGGATAATCACTATGAGAGCTTCTCCACCGCCGGCTTCGTCACGGTCGATGGCAATACGCCCAATGCGCATGCCCTCGTAGAGGGCGCGCCCTGGCGCCGCTTCCAGATGCCGGCCTATCACCTCAAGGCGCCGGGCGGACGCGGCATCACCTTGGTCAATATCGGTGTCGGCCCCTCGAATGCGAAGACGATCACCGACCACCTCGCCGTGCTGCGGCCCCAGTGCTGGTTGATGATCGGCCATTGCGGCGGTCTGCGTCACTCCCAGCGCCTGGGCGATTACGTGCTGGCCCACGCCTATCTGCGGTATGACGGCGTGCTCGATGAGGACCTGCCGATCGAGGTCCCTGTGCCGCCGATTGCCGAAATCCAGATTGCGCTCGAATCCGCTGTGGCCAAGGTCAGCGGTGATAGCGGCGAAGCCCTCAAGGCCCGCCTGCGCACCGGAACGGTCGCGACTTATGCCGACCGGAACTGGGAATTGCGCTATGCCGCCCAAGCCCGCCGCATCAACCAGTCGCGCGCCATCGCGGTCGATATGGAATCGGCGACGATTGCCGCCAATGGCCTGCGCCTGCGCGTGCCCTATGGCACCTTGCTCTGCGTTTCCGACAAGCCTTTGCATGGCGAGCTGAAACTGCCCGGCGCCGCCAATCTCTTCTACCAGCGCTCGGTGTCGGAACACCTCGCGGCGGGGATCGAGACCATCGAGATCCTCAAGCGCGACCGCGGCGCAGCGCTCCATTCGCGCAAGCTGCGCAGCTTTGACGAGCCGCCATTCAGATAGGCAGCGCCCCGGCAAAGATTATCGGCAGCAGGCCTTGCCGGAAGCAGGGTGATTGCGTACCTCCGTCATATGACCCGAATTACTCCGCTCGAAGGCGTCCATAATTTCCGCCATTTCCATGGCTATGAAGCTGCCGATGGCGCGCGTGTGCGCCGCGGGCTCTATCGTTCGGGGCATTTTTCGCGCTCCAGCGAGGCTGACCGGGAGCTGGTGCGGGAATTGGGTATCGCCGTGATTGCCGATCTGCGCCGGCCGCGCGAACGCCAGGCGGAGCCATCGGCCTGGCCGCTCGATCACGCGCTTCGGGTTATCTCGTCGGACGCGGATGATGATGGCGAGCCGCCACACCTCAAATTCCTGCGGACTGGCGACATGTCGCTGGAGGCCGTGCGCGGCTATATGCAAAGCGCCTATCGCCGCATCCCCATGGAAAAGGGCAATCAATCGGTCTTCCGCGAAGGCTTCAAGGCCTTGGCTTCCGGCGAGGCTGATAATGGTTTTCTGGTGCATTGCGCTGCCGGCAAGGACAGGACGGGGATATTCTGCGCCCTGGTGCTCGACGAGCTCGGTGTCAGCCAGGACGAGATTGTCGAGGACTATCTGCTCACCAATACCGCCGTCGATTTCAACGCGCTCATCCCGCGGATCCGCGAACGGCTCGAAAAGGATTACGGTCGCGTGATGCCGGATGAGCTGATGCGCGCCTTCCTTGGTGTCGAGGCAGATCTGCTGCAGACGGCGTTCGGGACCATTGGTGATCGCGACCGCTATCTGCGCGACGTGCTGGGCATTACCGATGCCGAACGCGCGGCGCTGCGGGAGCGCTGGCTGGAGCGATGAGCGCCTCGCAGCTCGCCTCGGCCGGGCCGGCCGTTGAAATCCTGCGGCCCTGGTGCGATCCGATCACCGCTTTCGCGCCGCTCTCCCATGAGGCCCGCGCCCTGCTATTGCATGATGGCCGCAGCGGACGCGCCTGGATCTTCGCCCGGCCCTCGCGCTGTTTCGATGGCGACGGGCTGGCGGATTTCGAAAGCCTTTGCAATGATTTCCGTGACCGTGCGGCGAGCGGAATGCTGGCGGGTCTGTTTGGCTATGATCTGGCCGGTGCGTTCGAAACACTGCCTGGTCACCCACCCGCCTCACCGCCGCTGGCTTTTGCACGCTATCCGGCCTGGGCCGAGTTTGATCAGGCCGGGGATACGCTGCGTATTCGCGGTGTTGATGTGGCCGCAGCTTCGGCTCTGGCGGCGGCGTTGGGGGAGGCGCCTGTCCCTGCACAGCAAGGGGTTGGGGGGCGGGCTGAGTGGCAGGCCCGTTGGGCGCCGGCTCAATATCTCGCAGCGGCGAGGACCGCGCGGGACTATGTCCATGCGGGCGATGTCTTCCAGGTCAATCTTTCCCAGGGCTTTGATGCGCAATTGGCGCAAGGCGATGATCCCTATGCCGTTTTCGAGCGCCTCTGCCGCGCGAGCCCGGCGCCGCATGCGGCGTTTTTCCGCCTCGATGCCGGCCATGTCGTCCTGACCAATTCGCCGGAGCGCTTCCTTTCACTTCGGGATGGGCGGGTTGAGGCGCGGCCGATCAAGGGGACTCGGCGCCGTTCGGAGGATCCTGCGCGGGATATTGCCCTGGCAGCAGAATTGGCGGCGAGTGCCAAAGATCGGGCCGAGAATCTGATGATTGTCGACCTGATGCGCAATGATCTTTCACGCGTCTGCCTCGCCGGTTCTGTGCGGGTTCCCGTGCTATGTGATGTCGAAACCTATGCGAATGTGCACCATTTGGTGTCGGTTGTTGTGGGGGAGATTGCCCCGGGCCGCGACGCGCTCGACCTGGTCGCCGCCAGCTTTCCACCCGGATCGATCACCGGCGCGCCCAAGGTCAGGGCGATGCAGATCATCGCGGAGCTGGAGGGCGAGTCGCGCGGCGCTTATTGCGGTGCGCTGGGGTGGATTTCCCCGGCCGGCGATATGGACCTCAATGTCATGATCCGAACCGCGACGCTGCGCCGTACCGGTGATCGCTGGACGGCTGCGATTCGCTCCGGCGGCGGCATTGTCGCCGATTCCGATCCGCAGGCCGAGTATGAGGAAACCCTGACCAAGGTCTCGGCCCTGCGCCGGGCGATCATGGGGGATGCATGACCGCCTGGCTGGATGGAGATTGGCTCGAGGCGGACGCGGCAGGCCCGTCAATCCGGGATAGGGGCTTCCTGCTCGGCGATGGCCTGTTCGAGACGCTGTGTCACAAACACGGCCGTTTGCATCGCGCTGAGGCCCATCTGGCGCGTTTGCGGGTGAGCTGCCTCAGCCTGGGCCTGGCATGCCCGCTCGAGGACCACGACTGGCAGGGCATTATCGGCGAACTGATGGCGCGGCAGGGCCTTGCCAGCGCCGCCATCCGCATCACGGTGACCGCGGGCACAGGCGAGCGGGGGCTTGCGCGGGCGGCCAGCCCGTCCGCATCCTGCCTGATAACCGTGGCCGCTCTGGCCGCGCCGCCGGCCAGCCTCACCCTGGCCACGAGCGATATCCGGCGCGCGGCGAGCAGTTTTGCCGCCCGTCACAAGACGCTGAGCTATATAGATAATGTCATGGCGCGGCGGCAGGCGCAGGCGGCCGGCGCCGATATGGCGCTGCTGCTCGACACAGACGGCCATTTGTCCGGAGCGGATTGCGCCAATGTTTTCTGGATGAGTGGCGGGGCGTATTTTACGCCGTCGCTTGATTGCGCCGTGCTGCCCGGCACGGTTCGCGCCGCCCTGCTTGACGGGCTGGGTGTGACTGAGGGCCGCTTTTCGCCCGACCGGCTGTTCACTGCAGATCAGGTCTTCCTCACCAATGCCTTGATGGGAGCCGTGCCGGTGGTGAGCCTTGATGGTGAGGCGCTGCCGGCATGCTTGCCGGACGCCGTCACGCGCGTGCTCGCCTAACCCCGCGAGACCACGATGGACTGGCGCGGGCGGAGATAGAAGATTTCATTGATATTGAACTGATTGACGCCCAGCTCGCTGAACATGGTGTCGTACTGGTATTCGACCTCGACCATGATGACCGAGCGATTGCGCTGCATCACGCCGGCGGGAACATCGACAGAGCCGCCCGTGGCGTAGGGCGAGAGCCCGACTGCATCACTCCATTGCACCGAAATATCGCCATTCCCGTTCATCAGAATACTGGTGATGCGGATCTCCAGCGGGGCTGTATTGAACGGGGAGATGATGATTGCGCCGGCAGACATGATGTCATCCATCTCGCTATTGGTGATGACATCATCCTGGGCCACCAGATCGGCCAGGGCGCTGGCAGCACTGGTGATCTTGCGGTCGATCGACAGGGCGAGGCTGACTTCAACGGCGCCGAGATAGAGCAGGATCATGAAAGGCGCGATGAGCGCAAACTCGACCGCGGAGGCACCGCGGCGATCCAGTCCCAGACGGGTGAGGAAACGGGTGAACGCCTTAATCATCGAAGGGCTCGTTCCGGAACACGGTTGCCGCCGTCAGCAGGCGTTGATTGCCACCCATATTCGAGAGTGCGCCGCCAAAATTGGGGGTCAGCAGGGACCAGCGATAGAAAACCCGGACCAGGACAATGTCGCCTGCCCCGCCTGGATCCCAGCCAAAACTGCCCGTGTCGAGCGAACCATCGCCGGCAATGGGTGAGGTCTGGGTGACGGAATTGAAACCGTCGAAGACCTGGACATCGAATTCGAGCCTGTCGCAATCACCGACAATGGAGACGCGGTCACAGATTTCATCGCGAAATTGTGCCTGGGTAATGCCGCCATTCTGGACCTGGCCGGTGCGGATTTCGCGCGCCGTTTCGAGCACGGCGTTTTCAAGCACTGTGCTGGTGAAGAAAACGGCGGCGATTTCGATCATCGCGAATAGCAAGAAGAAGAAGGGTGCAGCGACCATTGCGAATTCGACCGCCGTGGCGCCGGATTCATCCGTGCGGGCGCGGCGCAGAAAGCGCGTCAGTCCCTTGCCATATTGAGCGTCTGACCGTCTGGCCATTATGTGATCCACCCTGAGCGCCGGTTTTCCGGTCGTTATCAGTTATCGTTATCAGTTATTGCCGGAGTCACCCGCGGTTGCCGTTTCAACAATGCCGAGGCGATTTCCCTGCTGATCGGCCAGCCACTGCATGCGGGTCGGATTGTCGCCAACGCGTGGGACTTCGTCACACGTATCCGTACAGGACAGTGTGGTCCGCTCACCGCCGCGGAAGAGAGCGACCTGGCCGGGCACCGGATTGGTGACGGCGATTTCCTGCGAGTAGATGATGCGGCCGATACGATCCATCGCGATCACATTGGTCCGCCCCTGCAGCCGGCCGGTCAGGACCAGCGTGCGCCGGTCATGCACCATGGCATCGGCAATCGAGGGGTTTCCCACAACAACTGCCGCAGCGTCGTCCGGAAGACGGACCACCTGGGCATGTTCAACAGAGAGCATCAGGTCGCTCGCGAGCGCCGGGGCGCTGCAGACGAGGGCGAGGCTGACGATGGAAGCGATGCGGCTGATCATGATGCACTCCGTCCGACACGGTGATCGTGTATGGGGGCATCATCGCGCGCGCGTCTGAATCTTTTCTAAACGCAGGTGCTATTGTTTTACCCTAAGAGTTGGCGGGAAAATTTCCTGTTTGTTTACTATAGCGAACTTTCTCTGCTATATAGATTTTGTTAAGCACGAATATTTACTGGCTGGAAATTGTTCTCGTGTTTATTGGTCAGCGTTCAGAAGGGGTCGGGACGGATCGACTTCTGATGGTGTGGACCTTTACGGGAGTTAAAAAAATGAAATTTGTTTCTCGCTTTTTCAAAGACGAATCCGGCGCAACTGCAATCGAGTACGGCCTCATCGCCGCTCTGATCGCCGTCGTCATCATCGGCGCCGTGACTGCGCTGGGCACCGAGCTTTCGGGCAATTTCGCAGCGATTACCGCCGCGATCTAAGCGACACCCTGATTATCGGGTAAGGGCAAGGCCGTTCCGCAAGGGGCGGCCTTTCTCTTGTCTGGACGGCGTCGTCACGCGTGCACATCCTGCCAACCTCACATTAAGGCTCTGCCGCTAGGATGCGTTGATGAGCAGATCAGGGGTGAGTGGATGCTTCTCAATTTAACGAGCTTTGGCTTTGTTGCACTTATGCTTGTCGCGGCGTTTGCCGATGCCACGCGATTCACGATCCCCAACTGGCTTTCGATTGCCGTTGCGGCACTCTTTCCGGTCGCTGCACTGATCGCTGGTCTTGGCTGGCCGGAAGCCGGCCTTCATCTGCTGACCGGCTTTGTCGGCCTGCTGCTGGGCATGGCCCTGTTTGCTGCGGGATGGGTCGGGGGCGGCGATGCCAAGCTCTTTGCAGGCGGTACGCTCTGGTTCGGCTGGCCGATCGCCGTGGCTTTTCTCATCCACACTGTTCTTGTCGGCGGCGTTCTCGTCCTCGCGTTAATCCTGCTGCGCCGGGTTTTGCCGCTTGCCGGCGTCTCGCCAGAGCGGCTGACCGGAACAGCCCTGGCACCGGCAGCGCCAGTCCCCTACGGGATTGCGATTGCCGGCGGCGCGATCTGGACCTTGCCGGCGACGGTCTTTGCCCTGCCGTTCTGAGGGGTGCGGAAAATCGCAGGAAAGACCGAAATGATACAAGATAATTAACGCGACTTTGAGGAATTCGACGTCTCATCACGATTGTATTCGTGTGTCTGAGAGGTTCGAGGCGTCCAATGAACGCGGTCCGCATCGCCATTCTTGTTGCTGCAGCCATCGCTGCAATCGTCGTCGCTGTCTTTGTCAGACAGGCGATGTCGCACGATACACCGGTGGCTGTGGTCGTCGAGGAGAAGCCGGCTGTGCGCATTCTGGTCGCGCGCCGCGACCTCTCAATCGGCGAACGAGTCGGTTCCGGAGATTTTTACTGGCAGACCTGGCCCGATGAGGCCATGAGCCCGGGTTATATCGTCGAGGGGCGCAGTGACGGCGCGGATGATTTCGCCGGCGCTGTCGTTCGTGCGCCGATCAGTGAGGGCGAGCCGGTTACCGGCCGCCGCCTTGTGCAGCCAGGCGATGCCGGCTTCATGGCCGCCGTTCTGTCGCCGGGAATGCGCGCTGTTGCCGTGCCGATTTCCGCAGAGCGCGGCGCCGGTGGCTTTATCCTTCCCAATGACCATGTCGATGTTCTCGTTTCCTATGAGGAAGATGTGGAAGGACGCCGCGGCTCGACCCGCTCCTTCGTCGCCCGCACGGTCGTCGAGAATGCCCGCGTCCTGGCCATCGACCAGACTTTCGGTGGCGGTGATGGCGAAGAGAATGTCGTCGGCGAAACTGCGACCCTCGAACTCACACCAGACCAGGCGCGTGCCGTCTCGGTGGCGGTTGCCCGCGGCGAAGTCTCGCTGGTTCTGCGCAGCCTGATGGAAGGCGAGGGCGGACCAAGCCTTCTCAATGGCGATGCCGCGTCTGGCGCGCGTGACGATGATTCCGATTTGACCAGAGAGCGCACTGTGACGCTGATCCGCTATGGACGCGCACAAACCGTTGCCCTGGCTGGCGATGAATGAGGTCTGACGCGATGATCCGGTCCCTCTTCCTGCTTGCCCTGCTGGCGATCCCGGCTCCCGCCCTGGCGCAGGCGCCCGGTAGCGAGCGCGGCAATACGATGCAGGTCTATATCCGGGCTCCCGGTGACGGGCCGGCCTCGGAGAGCTTGCTGCTGCCATTGAGCAAGGCGGCTGTGATCAATTTGCCGGTGGATGCCGCCGATGTGCTGGTGACCAATCCCGAGGTCGTTCAGGCCGTGATCCGCACGCCACGACGCGCCTATCTGCTCGGCATGTCGGTCGGTCAGACGAATGCCTTCTTCTTTGACGCTGACGGCCAGCTGATCCTCGATCTCGACCTGCGCGTCGAGCGTGATCTCGGGCCATTGCAGGAATCGCTGGATCGCTTCCTGCCCAATGCCCGTGTCACTGCGGAAGCGATGAATGACCACATCGTCCTGTCCGGCTCGGTGCCGAGTGCGGCAGACGCGGACACGGCCCTGAGCATCGCCCAGCGCTGGGTCGATGATCCGGAACGTATACTCTCGATGCTCTCTATTGAGGGCCGCGAGCAGGTGATGCTGAAAGTGCGCATTGTTGAAATGCAGCGCAGCATCGTTCGCCAGCTGGGCATCAATCTCAATGGCACGACCAATTTCGGGGAATTCACGCCGACGGTCCGCACTCAGCGCTATCAGACACTGAATGGCGTCGATGTTCCGGTGATCGATTCCAACGGCAATCCAGTGCTCGATATCGTGTCCGAGGGCTCCTATGCCAGCTCGACGACCAATTCGACGCAGAACGGGTTTGGCGTTGCCGGCCGGGCCCTTGGCGGGCTTGTCCTGGGCGGCTCCCTCAATAATCTGGTCGATGGCGTGCTGCAGAGCTCTGTCGGTGCGACCCTCAATGCGCTCGAGCGCGTTGGCCTTGTCCGCACGCTGGCCGAGCCAAACCTGACGGCCATCACCGGCGAATCCGCCAATTTTCTGGCGGGTGGGGAATTCCCGGTCCCGACGGGCCGCGACCGCGACGGCAATGTCATCGTTGAATACAAATCCTTCGGCGTCGGGCTGGGTTTTACACCTGTCGTCCTGTCGGAAGGCCGTATCAGCATGCGGATCTCGACCGAGGTTTCGGAGCTGTCTTCCGAGGGCTCGCTGTCGCTGACGCAGACCATCTCGACCGACAGCAATGGCAATCAGGTCGTCGTGCCCGGCATGACCATCCCGGCCCTGACCGTCAACCGCACCGAGACCACCGTCGAACTGCCCTCTGGCGGCAGCCTCGTTCTGGCCGGTCTGATCCGCGAAGAGACGCGGCAGAATCTCGACCAGGTGCCCGGCATCGGCAATGTGCCGATCCTGGGCTCGCTCTTCCGGTCGCGCGACTTCCTCAACCAGCAGACCGAGCTCGTCGTGCTGGTCACCCCCTATCTCGTCGATCCGACCAATCCGGGTGGACTGACCACACCGACCGATGGCTTTCAGCCTGCCAATGAGCTGGACGCCCTGCTCTTTGGCCGCCTGAACCGGGTCTATTCCGTGCCAGGCGCCGACACTGGCGGCCAGGGCTGGGCTGGGCCGGTCGGCTTCCTGTTCGAGTAGTGGAGTATTTGACCGTGACCATTCGTAGCGCCCAATCACTTCTCGCAATCCTCGCCGGAGCTCTTTCGCTTGCCGCGTGTTCCACGACCTATCCGGTCGGAAACGATCTGCCGCAAGCCACCGCGGTTGCAGAGACGTTTCGCGCCGACATGGTTGTCGATCCTCGCGATAACGGCCTGACCTGGGCGCAGCAGGACATGCTTCAGGCTGTCGCGACCGAGTATAAATCGCGCGGCCATGGCCCCCTGGTGATCAGCTATCCGCAGGGCGCGGGCAATGAAGACGCCGCGATCGGCGCGATCGCCGAGGCGCGCACCTATCTCTATGAACAGGGGCTCGACTGGCGTCAGATCGCCGGCGGCGCCTATGACGCCCGCCACCAGGGCAATGCGGCGGTGATTTTCACCTTCACGCGCTATCGCGCTGTGGCACCGGATTGTCCGCAGGGTTGGGGCGATCTGACCGAGCAATTCAACAATCGTCACACCCCGCGCTTCGGCTGTTCGGTGGCGACCAATCTGGCTGCGATGATCAGCGATCCGCGCGATCTCGTCGCGGCGCGCACCATGGACATGCCGGACACCGGCCGCCGTCAGGTGATGATGGATCACTACCGGGCCGGCGAATCCACAACCAGCCAACGGAGTGACCACGAAAGTGGTGCCGTGAGCGATGTCGGAAATTGATGAGGGGCGGAAGGAGCGATCATGGCTGACGCAAGACATGCCCTGAACAGGGACGCGATGATGGAGGGAGACGATCCGTTTCTCGACGCGTCGGATATTGAACGTCTGATGCTGGGCGAACCTGCGGCGGATCCGTTCACGGCGCCCCCCCAGCAGGGTGAGGTTGACCGGTCAGCCGGACGCCGTTTCGGTGCCAGCACGGCAGCGGAACAGGATCAGTTCGTCGACAGCTATGACGCGACACCTGCGGCCTATGCGCCGGCGGCTCCGTCCTCGCTCGATGCCGAGTTCGCCGAATTGCAGGACGAATTCATGGCCACGCAGGCCGCGATGCCGGCCGGCGAGGCCCTGTATGGCGAGATTGATCGCGAAGGGTCGGACCAGCCGGTTCCCCGCATCACGATCGCGGCTTTCTGTGAACGCCCCGAGACCGGCGCTCTGGTGCATAATGCATCGGGAGATCGGCGCCTCTCGAAGGCCCATGTGACTGTTGAGCTCGGCGGTCTGCCCGCTGCCATCGAACGCTATCATGACGCCACAACGCCCAATCTGCTGATCGTGGAATCGGGCATGCGCGGCAATGGCCTGTTCGAGCAGCTCGAGGAGCTGGCAGGGGTCTGCGATCCCGATACCAAGGTCATCATTATTGGCGCGGCCAATGATATTGCGCTCTACCGGGAATTGATGAAGCGCGGCGTCAGCGAATATCTCGTGCCGCCGATGACACCGCTGCATCTGATCCGTTCGATCTCGGACCTCTTTCTCGACCCCGATCAGCCTTTCGCCGGGCGCACCATCGCCTTCATCGGCGCCAAGGGCGGCGTTGGCTCGTCGACCATCGCGCATAATTGCGCCTGGGCGCTGTCGGAAGGCCTGCACACCGATGCGGTCCTGGTCGATCTCGACCTCTCCTTCGGGACTGCCGGGCTCGATTTCAATCAGGATCCGGCCCAGACACTCGGCGATGCGCTCAGCGAACCGGATCGTCTGGACGATGCCCTGCTGGATCGCTTGCTGGTGCGTTGCACCGAGCGGCTGAGCCTGTTCTCGGCGCCGGCAACGCTGGACCGCGACTGGGAGTTCAGCCCGTCGGAATACGAAATGGTGCTGGAGAAGGTCCGCCGTCAGGCGCCCTATGTCGCGCTCGATCTGCCACACCTCTGGCTGCCCTGGGTCCGCGAGACCCTGCTGGCCGCTGACCAGGTGGTCGTCACAGTGACGCCGGATCTGGCCTCCCTGCGCAACGCCAAGAACCTGTTTGACCTGATCGCCGGTGCCCGCCCGAATGACGAATTGCCCAAGGTCGTCGTCAATATGGCGGGCATGCCCAAGCGGCCGGAAATTCCCGTCAAGGATTTCGCCGATGCGCTGGGAACGCCTCCCGCGCTCGTCCTGCCCTTCGAGCCGCAACTCTTCGGCAAGGCGGCCAATAATGGTCAGATGATCAATGAGCTCGACCCAAAATCCAAGGCTGCTGACGGGTTCGCCCATCTGGCCGGCCTGGTGACGGGCCGGACACAAGCGGGCGCGCGCAAGCGGTCCATCGTTTCCAAACTGTTCGGGGGCTAGTCGGCCATGTTCGGCAAACGGGCCGGAGGTCCATCACCGACACCCGCTCCAGCGCCGGCACCGGCTCGCGCTGAACAACGGGCCGCGCCTGTTGCCAGCTCTGCGACCCGTCCCGATCCGGCTGCGAAGCTGGCGCCGAAACAGGCCCCGAAACCGGTCGCCAAGCTGGCCTCAAAGGCACCGCCGCGCGCGGCCCGAGCGCCTGTCGAGCAGGCTGGCGGACGCTCGGAAGAATATTACGCGATCAAGACGACGATCTTCAACGCCCTGATCGACACGATTGATCTGGGGCAATTATCGCGTCTGGACCAGGAGACGGCGGCGGAGGAAATCCGCGACATCGTCACCGAGATCATCTCGATCAAAAACGTTGCGATGTCGATCGCCGAGCAGGAGCAATTGCTCCAGGACATCTGTAATGATGTGCTGGGCTATGGCCCGCTCGAGCCGCTTCTGGCGCGCGATGATATTTCCGACATCATGGTCAATGGCGCCGATGCGGTCTTTATCGAAGTCAACGGCAAGGTCGAGAAGACGAATATCCGCTTCCGCGATAACGCCCAGCTGATGAATATCTGTCAGCGCATCGTCAGCCAGGTTGGCCGCCGCGTTGATGAAAGCTCGCCGATCTGCGACGCGCGTCTCGCCGACGGGTCCCGCGTCAACGTCATCGCGCCGCCGCTGGCGCTGGATGGC
>TARA_R110000868_G_scaffold102014_3_pt1 | contig 18568 bp, 26 predicted proteins | sample TARA_R110000868 | Tara Oceans TARA_R110000868 (sample SAMEA4397489) | marine metagenome | biome: Polar Biome; feature: [SRF] surface water layer (ENVO:00010504); material: water (ENVO:00002006), including particulate matter (ENVO:01000060) such as... | depth 5 m | reverse complement strand
TTCGAAGAAATAGGAAAAGATAATGACTATACAGAGAATGAAATCCGATTATATGGGATTTTCATTAAATTTATATCAGCGGAGTTAAATAATGCGAAGAACTAATAGAGAACTAGGATTACATATCCTTAAAGATATTGAAAAAACTATCGACACCCTATTAAAGAGATCTGATTCAGCAGATTTATACAAAATAGGGGCTAAAACTTTAGAAGATGAGGCATACTACAAAGGTGAGTCAGAGGCGTATTTACAGGCAAGAAATATGGTGGCTAAGATATTTGTTGATTTAGATGATAGTATTACAGAGTTATTTGAGTATACAAGAGACTACTAAAATGGATATCTATAATAATTTTCAAAGGGTATATATAGCGATAGAAAATTCAATATGGTGGTCGGAGGAGTTTATTTATGAGAGAAATTAAATTTAAATATTATAATGTAGATAAAATCCTTTTGGGGGGCTTTGTGCATGAGACTGTAATTATAACACCCTACAAAGATGCACCCCCGGCGTACAGAGACTGCCAGGGAAATTTGGTGGTAAGGAGTAATGCGAGAGGGTTAGTACAATACACAGGATTAAAAGATAAGAACGGTGTTGAGATATATGAAGGGGATATAGTGAGCGTTCTTTATGAGGGAGGTAGGGAGGAGAATAGGTTTAATGTTGTAGTAGATGATATGTTAGAGTTCTACAGCTCTATGACACAACATAGCTCATATTACTGCCAAGTAGGGGCTGTAGTGTTAGGTAATATATATGAGAATAAGGAGTTATTAGATGAGTGATGGGGCCTTAGTGACAGGGCTACCCTGCACCACGTGCCCTAGTAGTGATGCTATGGTCGAATATCTTAATCATTTCTTTTGTTTTTCCTGTAGAAGGAGAACTAATAAAAAAGGAGGGCGTAGATCCTATTCTATAACACCCAGTGTTAGTGAAGATTTAATATGTGAAGAAGAGATCACATTTCAAGTAGATATGTTCAGTAGATCAGCTAAAACATGGTTATATTCTGTAGGTATTACAGATAAACTTATTAAGTTATATAAATTAGGGTATATACCTGAATTAGACAGGGTGTATATCCCTAACTATAGGGATGATGTATTGATTGGATACCAAACAAGAGCTTTAACTTTTTATAATAAACCTAAATATCTAGGTAAAGGACCTAAAATGTGTTATCTATCACAAGGGGTTGAAACAGATGAAGTGGTGTTGGTAGAAGATGTCCTATCTTGTATCAGAGTAGGAGAGCACACCAGTGCAATATCTTTACAAGGGACTTCTTTAAACGATGAAGGGTTAACTCAAGTGCTAGGTAGGTTTAACTCTGTTAAGATATGGTTAGATTCAGATTTAGCAGGTGTTACTGGAACAAAAAAACTAACTAACCGGTTGTGTTTATTCATACCCTGTAGTAGTATAGGAACTGAGAGAGACCCCAAAACATATACCCATAAAGAAATAGGAGAAATATTATCTGCGTCTTGGAAGATGTAATTTTGACAGTGATATTAGGTTGGGGTTTACTACTATCTGTTATTCTTTTAGGGTTTATTTTAATACCTAGTGCGGTTTTAATCATATTACATTTGTGTAATATGAGATTAATAAAAAGTTTTAGAAGGTGAGTTGAATATGAGAATATACGAAGGTAATTTAATTGATTTACTGAGATATTTAAAAGAAAATAATATAATCTATTTTGTAAGACCTACTCATATCGAGATATTAATAGAAGATGAAGTTTTACAAATAGCAGCATAAAACGTTTTTTTTTTTTGAAGGAGAGTATTAAATGAAAGGTAACACCCCTTTACATTTATTAAAATTTTTTGCAGTAAAAGAGAATTATGACTCTTACTCCAGGTATATAAATTACGGAGTGTTAGCCAAAGAAGCTGAGTTAGTGTTAAAAGATTATAAAAAATATTATAAAACACCACAATTCTCAGAGCATATAGAAATAGATTTTAATTTATTTCTAATGGAATTCCAAAACAATTGGCATAGTACGAATTTATCGGAAGATCAACATAAAACCTATAGTTTGTTGCTAGATAATGTACAAAATGTGGAATTATCCACCGCCCAGACATGCCTCCCTAGTTTTATCAATATGGAAACAAGATCTAGAATAAATGAGTTCTGGGAAAATGATTTTGATGCTGATAAGATACGTAAATTACTAGATAAACATGACGAGAGAATGTCTTTTATTGTTGAGGATACTACAGATCCAGATGTGTGGACTTTCGATGATTTTGATATGACTAGTTTAGACAAAGCTAATGGCCTCCCTTTCCATTTAAAAGGATTAACCGATAATTTAATTTCTATGACCTTAGAGACATTTATAGTAATCGCTGCCTACACCAGTGTAGGTAAAAGCGCCTTGTGTTTATCTATGGTAGTTAGGGTTTTTAAACATTTATGTGAGAATCAATCAGATAGACCTATATTGTTTTTTTCTTCAGAAGGAGGTCCTAATGGTGTGGGAACTAGATTTTTACAGGCTTTGTTTAGACGAACAAAAGAAGAGATACAGGCTAATTACATACCAGCAATGAAACATCTTTTTGATAATTATGACACCTCTTTAATCAAGGTTCTTAAACTCAGGAATAAAACTACATCTTATATAGAGAAGAATATAAAGAAATATAACCCTTCCTTAATAGTGTTGGATATGATAGACCATATAAAAGGAGAGAGTGATAACAAAATGGATAATAACGCTGATAATTACCAATGGGCTAGAGAGTTATCAGGAAGTGTTTGCCCTATAATAGTCACAACACAGTGTTCTAATGCTGCGAAGATTGTAGACACTAAGAAAGAAATAGATGAATTTGTTAAATGGGTACCTATTACCGCAATGCATTTCTCCACTGTAGATAAACAATCAGCGGCAGAGACAATTATAATGATAGGGGCACAAAACCATTGTCCTAATGAAAGGTATTTAAATATAGTAAAAGTAAAACATGATAGAGGACTATCACAATTTGCTTGTAAATTTAATAGTGATTATGCAACTTATGAGGATTTCTAATGGCTTCGAAACGCAACCCCTTACTGGTTTTTAGTGGGGTTTTCTTAGTTACTTGTAGAAAATGTAATAAACATATAGAAACAATAGGAGAATCAGATGGATGAATATGGTGAGTTTATGGTCCCTGCGAATAGTATATACAAAGATATACTATCTTTGATATCAGAACATTCAATAACAATGACAGATACAGAGAATAAAGATATTTTACAAGAGATGATAAAAGAAGAATTAAAACTAGTGCAAATGATTACAGAAGGTAATCTATTATTAGCAAGACATGAGTTAGCAGATATAAAAAGAAATGAATTAAAGAATGTAACTAAAATCAAATAAAAGGATAATATATTGTGAGGTTAGGTTCATTCAAAAAAACATTTAAAAAACGCATCTTAGCCTTTACGATTAATATCGTAGGTACGGCAGTTATATTAAATGGTTTATATGGATTTGATGTATCTTTGATACGAAATATAGAAATAACATCTGTTTTCTTTGTGTGGAATTTTGTTATAAACCATATAATAGACACAGTGAAGGAGTGGAAATGTGGATGATTATGAAAAAAACTATCAGGTATTCGATATAGAAACCAGTAGTATTAAAATTAAAGAAAAAGGAAAGAAAAAAGTAGATAAAAACAAAAGAGATATAACCTTACACGGGCTTATATCTAAAAGAAGAGACACCCCTGTTAAGATATTCTTATCCAAAACACCTATAGATAAGAATTTCCCTTGGGATTTATCAAATACATCGGTAATAATATGTCATAACATTAAGTTTGATTTAGGTATGTTATGGGAAAATAAAGATTTACAGGAGTATTTTGACAGAGAAGGAGGAGTGTGGTGCACTCAGGTTGCAGAAAATCTATTAAAAGCTCTCACATTAAAAACACAAGACCTTTCTTTAAAGAAGATAGAAATTAAAAGATGGGGGGTTTCTGCTAAGATAGATGTAGTTACTAAATGTTTCAAGAGAAATAAAGGTACAGATATTATTTTAAATCATCCTAGAATACCAGAGATAAAGAGAAGATTTACTCAGTATTGTATTGCAGAGGGGGGAATAACAGAGAGGTTATTTCTAACTCAATATAAAGAAGCTAAATCTAAAGGTATGGTGGATATTATAAAGGTGTACAGTTTGTATGCGTTAGCTCAAGCTGAAGAGGAGCATAATGGGTTATATTTTGATGAAGACACAGCTAGGGGAGAAATGGCTCAGCTATATTTAGATACTCTTCCTATTTTAGATGAATTAGGGGTTATTGCAGCTAAATATTGGGATGTAAGACTCCCTCCTTTTAATTTAGGAAGTCCCAAACAATTAAGTGCTTTGTTTTACGGAGGGGTGTTAAAAGGACATGAATTAGTAGATACAGGAATGGTGTACGGACCTAAAGCTAAGAAAGCAGGGCAAAGGAAAATGAGAAAAAGAGAAGTAATGATAGGTATCCAAGGGTTTAAATTAAAACCTAAAGCAGGGAGTGAAGGAAAAGTTAAAGGGGTTTACAGTGTACCAGAAGCAACAATTAATAAATTAGCAGAAAAAGCTACAGGTGATTTATCTACTATGTGTGTTGAAATTATTAAACACAGGAAGTTAAAACATAAGATAAGTCATTTCTACGAAGGTCCTTTAGGAGTTTTGAGAGACAGTACTGTTTACCATAAATACACTAATGCTGGAACAACTACAGGTAGAGTGACAGCTAATAAACCTAATCCTCTCAACCAACCTCCAGAAGTGAGACATTTATATACCAGTAGGTATGGAGAAGAAGGGATGATAGTAGAATTTGATTTCTCTCAAATTGAAGTGGTTATTCAAGCTTATCTTTCGGGGTGTATTAAGATGTTAAATGATATTGTAAATGGAATGGACTTCCATTGCATGAGACTTGCCTACGCTGTAGATAAAAGTTATGAAGAGGTTGTGAGACTATGCCAAGAGTTCCCAGAGTGGATGAAAAAAAGAACTACCATCGGAAAACCTATATCTTTTGGTAAAGCTTTTGGGGCTTTCCCTCCTACGATATCAAGAACATCAGGTATGGATGTTAAAACAGTAGAGAAAGTATTTGAAAAAGAGGATATAGATTATCCTGAAATATCTCAGTATTATGGTGGAGTTAAACAGGATATTATCAATTCTTCTAGGCGTACTGATAGCCTTCTTAATATAAAAAATAAACTCACTGGTCTATCCTCTACAGAATATGGTGAGTATCAGAACATAGGATACCATCAAACATTAACAGGTAAATTATATGCAGTTAAGGATTCAGCTGTTAGGGGTAAGTTCGGATTATTTAAATACTGGCCTCAACCCGATATTTTTAATTATCCTATACAAGGGACAGCAGCAGATTGCCAAGCAATTACCCATGTAGAAGTTTGGAGGTTTATGCGAAAACATAAAGACAAAGGAGTTATGGTTAATGAGGTGTATGATAGTAAGATATTAGATTTAAAAAAAGAGCATATGGACTGGATAATACCTAAAGTGTATACTATAATGAAAGATATACCCGGAGCAATGTTAAAATACTTGGGAATTAAATGGGATGCCCCTATCAAAGTAGATATAGATTATGGCCCCAACTGGGGTACTATGGAGGAGTATATAATATGAGGAATATTTTCACCACAATTGGAGATCAAGCAGCCAAAGCTTTAAAGGTTTTAGACCTAGATATTACAGAAATTAGAGAATATAGATTAACCAGAGATAGGATGGCAAAGAGAGCTATTTTGAGTTGTTACTTATTTTATGAGTTAGGTTATCGTAAAAGTGAGATTGCTTTTTACACCCATAAAGAAAATGGAACTATAGGTACTAGTTTAAAAACATATAAACATAGATGGGAAGAGATTAGAGAAGATTTTATAAATCGTATAGAGGTGTTAAATGAATCAAGATAAATTAGATAATATACTAACCCAACATAAGTTGTGGTTAGATACAAACAAGAAAGAAGGGGTTCGCGCTGATCTCCAAAGCGCTAACCTCCGAGGCACTTACCTCCGAGGCGCTGATCTCCAAAGCGCTGATCTCCGAGGCGCTGATCTCCAAAGCGCTAACCTCACAGGCGCTAATCTCCACCGCGCTAACCTCCGAGGCGCTTACCTCACAGGCGCTGATCTCCAAAGCGCTAATCTCCACCGCGCTAATCTCTACTGCGCTAACCTCCGAGGCGCTGATCTCCAAAGCGCTGATCTCCAAAGCGCTGATCTCTCAGGCGCTAATCTCTACCGCGCTGATCTCTACCGCGCTAACCTCACAGGCGCTAATCTCATTCGCGCTAATCTCCAAAGCGCTGATCTCTCGGAGATAAAAGGTAAGGAAATACTTACCTTCCAAGCAGGGAAGGATTTCGCTTACTCTTGTGATGGGTTTATTAAAATAGGATGTATGGAACATCCTATAGAATATTGGTTAAATAATTTCGAAGAAATAGGAAAAGATAATGACTATACAGAGAATGAAATCAAGAGATATGGTGGTTTCATTAAATATATAAATAAAGAGGAGAAATGAATATGAATTTTGATACATGGTTAAATCAAGTACCTGAGAAAAAACCTACTAAAGTAGACCTTAACACCAGTAGAGTGGTGTTAACCGAAATGTGTGATGATTTAGATAGGATGTTATCAGAGTGTGATACTATCAGATACTTTCACCCAATGGGTGTTTCTGAGAGACAACCCCTATACAACAATAATATGTATGAAGAAGAATGGGAATTATATAAAGGAATAACTCCATATGAATCAAGATAACAGAGCCGTATTATCCTATAAAGATGAGCACACTGAAATTACTATATCAGAAGGGTATTCTGATATGAATACAGATGAATTTAAAACAATATGTATGAGGATGGCATCTGCGATAGGCTATCATGACATCAATATACAAGAGTGTTTTAATGAAGGAGAAGAGTACGAGGAGATAGTTTCTAAAATGAGAGCGGAAATTACCGAGTTAGAGGAGAGATTAGATGCCAAAAATTGATGATAAGTTTGAAAAAGAGATAACAGAAGCCAGCGTTAATATTAGAAATGAAAATAAATCAGAGGACAATACCTATATTAACTCTAAAGAAGATTTAGTTACTTATTTTAGAGAGCTAGAGAACTCGGCAGGGATAAACCCTCAAGATTCTCTATGGTGTCCTGAGTTTAACGAATGTATAGGAGAGGTGTTAGAGGAGGGGGCTAAGAAATATGCCCCCAGAGACTGGGAACAGCCCGACGGCTACAGTATGGGATATAAAGCACAATGTGATGCTATATTCCATCATTTAGCTAGAGAGTTTGTGTATAAAGAGAATCAAGACTTACTAGAGGAAATAGAGTTTGATATAGCGAAGATTAGGGAAACAAAACCCAGAGAAGAGAACTTCCTACAACTAGTAGAAGAATTACTAAAAGCCCTTAAATATGATGAAATAGGGACAAGGCATTTACAACATGTAGCAACAAGAAGTGCCATGAGCTATACCAGAGAGAAGCGGGGTTTAAAATGAAAGATAAAGAAACTAAACCCTCCCTTATATATTTAGCGAACCCTTACTCCCATAAGAATAAGTATATCCAAGATATGAGGTTTTTAATAACTTCTTATATAGGGTCTAAATTAATAGAGAAAGGTTTTCATATTTTCTCTCCTATCGTAGAGAGTCATAATTATGCTGAGATAAACCCAGCATTGAAGACAGATTGGAATTACTGGAAAACACATGATTTATTGATGATAGATAGATGTGATGAGTTATGGGTGATAACGATGAAAGGATGGGATACCTCTATAGGGGTTATGTCGGAAATTGACCATGCAGAACAAAATGCTAAGAAAGTAGTGTATGTAGACCCGCAACGCTATATTGATTTTTGTGATGTTATTGAGAAATAAACTAATAATTATCTTGACTAACGGTATTTTATCCGTTAACCTAAATACAGGTAGAGAATAAATCTAATGAAGGAGATTTTGTGAAAATTCTAACACAATATAAGAAGAACTTTAATAAAACAAAAGAAGAGACTATGACGTTAGAGAGTTATTTAAAAAAACTCAAAACAGATAAGTCTTTATATTCCTCACCGTATGAAAGATTGTTAAAAGCTATCGGCAAACCCGAACTAGTTAACACTAGTTCAGATAGTAAATTATCACGAATATTTGGCAATAGGACTATAAAAATATATAAAACCTTTTCAGAATTCTACGGTATGGAAGATACTATAGGTAGAATTGTATCTTTCTTAACCCACGCTTCCCAAGGACTGGAGGAATCTAAACAGATATTATATCTATTAGGTCCTGTAGGTAGTGCGAAATCTTCTTTAGCAGAGAGATTAAAAGAGTTAATGGAAGAGAATCCTATTTATATATTGAAACATAATAACGATAGATCTCCTTTAAATGAATCACCTTTAAGCCTTTTTGATGTATCTCAAGCAAAAGAATTAGGCGTACCTGCTCGTATATTAGGATTTAAACTATCTCCGTGGGCTAGAAAACGTTTGAATAATGATGATGGTGATTTAAGTAATTTCAGTGTAAGTAAAGTATACCCTTCTCAATTAGATCAATTAGCTATATCAAAAACCGAACCAGGAGATGAAAACAATCAGGATATATCATCTTTAGTTGGTAAGATTAACATTAGAATGCTAGAGCACTTTGATCAAGATGATCCAGATGCTTACGGATTTACTGGAGGGTTGGAATTAGGTAATAGAGGCATCATGGAGTTTGTAGAGATGTTTAAAGCCCCTATAAAAATGTTACACCCTTTACTCACCGCTACTCAAGAAAGTAACTATATAGGCACTGAGCAGATAGGTAGTATACCTTTTGATGGTATTATCTTAGCCCACAGTAACCAAACAGAGTGGGAAGCCTTTAAGAATGACTCTAAGAATGAAGCTTTTATAGATAGGGTTTATATTGTTAAAGTTCCTTATAATTTAAGAGTAGATGAAGAGCAACGCATATACACGAAGTTATTAGCGGGGAGTGAACTAAAAGATTTCCCGTGTGCTCCAGGCACTTTACAAATGTTGTCTGAGTTTGCGGTATCTAGTAGATTGGTGGTGCCTGAAAACTCAAATATATACTCTAAAATGAAAGTATATAATGGAGAATCTGTTAAAAATAAAGATCCAAAAGCGAAGTCTTTACAAGAATATAAAGATAGTAGTGGGGTTATGGAAGGTATGAGTGGTATATCTACCAGGTTCTGTTTTAAAGTATTATCTCAAGTATTCAACTTTGATAATACAGAGATTGCGGCAAACCCTGTTCATTTAATGTATATTTTAGAAACTACTATCAAACAAGAGCAATTTGAAGAGAGTCAGGAACAGGCATTACTGACTTTCATCAAAGAGTATTTAGCTGCTAACTATGCTAAAACCTTAGAGAATCATTTCCAAACAGCTTATTTAGAGAGTTATGCTGAGTATGGTCAAGCTATCTTCGATAGGTATATCCTACATGCGGATCATTGGATTCAGGAGAATGATTATAGGGACCCAGATACAGGTCAATTGTATGATAGGAACCATTTAGCTAAAGAACTGACTATTATTGAAACCGCTGCGAAGATTTCTAATGCAAAAGATTTCCGACATGAGGTTGTGAATTACTCTTTAAGATATAAAGCGACACATGGAGGAGTTAATCCTTCTTGGACATCCTATGCCAAGCTTAAAAGAGTTATAGAAACCTTTATGTTCGATAAAACAGAGGATTTATTACCAGTCATATCTTTTAATGGGGGTGGTAACAGTGGTGATAAAAAGAAACACACTGATTTCTTAGCTAGAATGAAAGATATGGGGTATACTCCGAAACAAGTGAGGTTACTATATGAATGGTTTGTGAGATTCAAATCAAACAGTTAGTCTTGTATTAGGTGTGGCCCGACCTACCCTCCTTCGTAAACGGGCACCTAATTGGAGGAAATTATGAGATTTTTAAGTAAGAGGTATTCCGAAAAAGAGGATAAAATAATCACATTAACTCACGGTAGGGTGGTGTTAAAATGACCGTAATAATTGATAGAAGAAAGAATCAGAAAGGAAAATCTTCTAAAAACCGCAAAAGGTTTCTAGATAGATATAAAAAACAATTGCAAAAAAAAGTAGGTAATATAGCAGATAAACGGAAAATTGGAGATATGGATAAAGGGGGGGATATTACGGTACAAGACACCCAAGAACCTACTTTCAGTAATGGTTCCGGCGGTAAAAGGTACAAAGTACATCCAGGTAATAAAGATTTTACAAAAGGAGATAAGTCTCCTAAACCTGATCCTCAAGAAGGATCTGGGAGTGGTAGTGATGGGGATGGGTTAGATGAGTATACTTTCACTTTAACAAAAGAAGAATTTCTAAGCATTTATTTTGGTGGATTATCTTTACCTAATTTTATAAAAGAAAGCATGGATGAAACTACTCAGTTTAAGTATGTTCGAGCAGGATATATTAAAGAAGGTCCTCATAATAAGTTAGATCTTAAAAAAACATTTGAGCAGAGTTTAGCAAGACGTATTGCAGGTAAAGGGAATGGCAAGAAAAGTAGATTCTTAGATGATGAAGATTTACGATATAGATTATTTACGAAACAACCTAAACCTTGTAAAAGTGCTGTAATGCTTTGTATGATGGATGTATCTGGGTCTGTAGGAGACCATCAAAAACATCTATCTAAGCAATTCTTTTTATTACTCTTTTTATTCTTGACAAAAGAATATGAAACCGTTACATTAAAGTTTGTCCGTTACCATAGTTATCCTAGAGAAGTGAATGAAGAGGAATTTTTCTACGGAGTGGATACCGGAGGTACTTGTGTAGCAGATGCATTAGATTTTTCTATTGATATGATTAATAGAGAATTCAATTTAAACAACACCAACCTATATGTATGTCATACTTCAGATGGTGACTATATAACATCTCTATCAGAAGAAACTAATATACTTTCGGGTATGGAGACATTATTAAATATGTGTCAATACTACGTCTATCTACAAGTTATAGATGAGAACCAATATTGGGGCGGTAGTAGAAGTGAAGTGGGTTTGTATCATTTATTTAAATACCACCTAGATAGTAAGAAATTGAGTATATCTGAAATTTCTCAATCAGAACAAGTATTAGATACATTTAGAGAAATATTTAAAGTAACTTAGGTTTCGTGAAGGAGACAATATGAGTAAGCTATTATATACAGGATCTGATTGGGATTTTGATAAAATAAAAACAACTTGGGAGGCTATCGATAAGATAGCAAAAGAAGAATTTAATTTGGATTATTATCCTGTACAATTTGATGTTATTTCTTCTGAACAAATGTTAGATGCGTATTCTTCTCATGCGATGCCTCATATGTACCACCATTGGTCTTTTGGTAAATCTTTTATCCAGAATGATAGAAGCTATAAAGCAGGGCAAAGTGGTTTAGCTTATGAGGTGGTGATAAATACAAACCCGTGTATCGCTTATCTTATGGAAGATAATACGATGACCCTACAAGCTCTAGTTATGGCTCATGCAGGTTGTGGTCATAACGCTTTCTTTAAGAATAATTATATGTTTAAAGACTGGACAGATGCTAAAGGTATTATTCCTTATTTAAAATATGCAAAAGATTACATACAGAAAGCAGAAGAGAAAATGGGCGCTACAAATGTAGAGACTTTATTAGATGCCTGTCATGCTTTACAATGGCAAAGTGTAAACAAATATAATAGACCTCATAAAACTATAACGAAACTACTTAAAAAAGAACAAGATAGAGACCAGTATTTAGCTGCCGATTTTAATGATGTGTGGAGAACTATTCCGGATGAATCTAGCTTAGAGAAAGCAATAAGTCGGGTTTATAAACAAATAGAAAAAGAAGATTTAGAGGAAGGACAACCAAATCTACCTGAAGAGAATCTATTATTCTTCATTCGTAAATATTCCCCTTCTCTCTATAAAGAGGAAAGAGAGATATTGAAAATAGTAGGTAAAATAGCTCAGTATTTTTATCCTCAAAGTCAAACTCAACTTATGAATGAAGGTTTTGCTACGTTCTTTCATTATGAGATAATGACTAAGATGGAGGAAAAAGGTTTAATAGATTCAGGTAGTTATTTGGAGTTTTTAGAAAGTCATTCTGGGGTTGTGATGCAACCTGAGTACTATCAATCTTATTATTCCGGTATTAATGTATACGCTTTAGGTTTTGCAATGTTTCAGGATCTTAAGAGAATATGTCAAGACCCTACAGAAGAAGATATTAAATGGTTTCCAGAATTATCAAATACAAAGGACTGGGTAACAGCTATTCAGGATATTGCTTATAACTTCAAAGATGAGAGTTTTATTTTACAATACCTTTCACCTAAAGTGATCCGTGATTTTGGTTTTTTTGCTGTATTAGATGATGAAGACTCTCCCAATTATGAGATAACAGGGATACATGATGATGAGGATGTTTATCACATACGACAAAGGCTAAGTGATGATTTTAATATAGGAAACAGAATACCAGATATAGAAGTCACAGGCGCTGCTTTACAAGGGGATATGGAGCTAGAACTAACTCATAATGTAGTTAATGGTGTTCCTTTAAATCAAGAGGATGTAGATAGGATGGTGGATTATGTAGAGTATTTATGGGGCCATGATGTTGTATTATGTAGTCAAAACTTACGAGGAGATAAATAATGAAAAGTATTAAATTAATAAAGATAACAGAGATAGATTTAAATAAGACAAAAATAGCTAAGAGCACAGGTAAACCTTATGAGGTTGCTCAAATAACTTTTACCAGACCCCAAGATGAAGGTGGTACTAAAACGTTTACAGAAGATTTCTTTCATGGGACTCTCCAAAATGATCCTTTTTTTAAGGCTACTGCGGATACTTTAAATACCTTACAGATAGGAGATGAGATAGGTTTAGTCAAAGAGAAAGAAGAAAATGATAAGTGGTGGACTACTACAGGTTTTGTACCTAAAGAAGATGTACCGGCTCCTAAACCAGCTTATACTGGCGGCGGTGGCGGTAATTGGAAGAAAGGCGGCGGTGGTGGTGATACTGCTGGGGTTAAAAGTGGTGCTGCTTATAAAGATGCTGTCGCTTTAACTATTAAATACCAAGAGACTCTTGATTTTGATTTCATAGATGCTACTGCCGAACAGTTAGTTATTAGATCTTTAGCATTAGAAGAGAGAATTAGAGCAGGGGAATTCAAAGGGAGTGGATCTACCACGCCTGCTGTAGGGATTAAAAAAGAAACCCCTTCTGTAGCACAAGCCCTTCCTGAAGTTGCTAAGGTTGAGGTTGTGGAGATCCCTACTAAGCAATTACCTTTCTAATGAGTCTAATAGCGTTGATAGATGGAGATATGCTTGTGGATGCTAATGGGTATAAACGAACCACAGGTGACAGGTATGAACATAGGGTTATAGTGGAGACCGTCTTAGGGCGGTCTTTGCAAGGTACAGAATGTGTTCATCATGTTGATAGGAATAGAAGCAATAATATTTCTACTAATTTAGTTGTATGCCCAGATCAAAAGTATCATCTCTTACTTCATGCTAGACAAAAGGTAGTGGATTTAAAAGGGGATCCTAATACTGATAAATACTGTTCGTACCATATGTGTTTACATAACCAAGGGGAATTTAGTACTTCCCCTAGTAATTATGATAACCTTCATAACAACTGCCGGACAGCTACTAATGAATATAGGAAGATTAAGGGGTATAAAACAGCCTGGGGATGGAGGGGTCGTATGCACCAACAGTCCCGTAGAGCAGTTAAATCTGGAAAAGCGAGTAAATTATGACAGATAAGAGAGAGGAGGTGTACCGTCAACAAGGCCGAACTGCTTTGATTGACGGGGATTAAGGCATGCTTGTATATAGAGTTGCCTTTGGGTTACAGAGGCAATGCTATATAGTGACCACGGCTTCTGAAACTAAAGATTATGGTAATAAATATACAGCTACTAAATTAAAACATCTTTTAAAACAGGCTGATTATACTACCGAGGAATACTCGTTAGATGGTTATTTTGATTATACTCCTGAGAAGTGGGCTGTCCCTAGAGCTAAAAAAGCTCTAGAACGCCTATTATCTGAGGTAGATACACTAGAGTATATCCTATATCTAACATCTAGTGATAAGAGTAATTTTAGATTTAAAAAGGCAACAACTTGTGGCCCTAATGGACAAGGATATAAAGAAGGTCGAGGTGCTAAACCTCATTATTACCAATTGATACGAGAGTACTACGAGCAAGACCCTAATTGTGAGGTGGTGTATGGTATGGAAGCAGATGATGCTATGGCAATGCATCAACATAATAATACCGATACAATTATATGTACTCAGGATAAAGATTTAAGAATGGTCCCAGGGGAGCATTATAATTTTGTAGATAAGATATTCTTTACTGTTGAGAATCCAGGAAGTGTATATATAGGAAAGACTTCAGGAGGCAATGATAAAATAACAGGGACCGGGATATGCTGGTTTTATGCTCAAATGTTATTAGGAGATAAAGATGATAATATCCCTAAGATCCCTTTTTATGGGGCTGTTAAAGTAGAGAAATTGTTAAGAGGTATTACCCAAGAGTCTGAGATGATTGACATTGTTTGGAAGATATACTACAATAAGTTTAAAGATAAAGCAAAAGATAGATTCTTAGAAGTAGCAGACCTCTTATGGATGCTACGAAATGAAGGTGAATTTAAGAGTGTATTTTTAGAGAAACATTTAAAGGAGGTTTATAATGTCTGACTACAGTAAATTAAAAGAGTTAGAAGGTGATGTACTTGATAATATATTTAAAGGTAGGGATATCACTAAGATATTACGTACCTTCGCTACTCAATCATACCAATCCGGTTTTAAAGATGGTATATTAGAATCAAATAACAATTGGTGGCAACAGATGGATAAAGATCAACAGTATATAGATAGTGTATCTAAAACAGATGAAGATGATAATGCAAAAGAGTGGGGTTCAATCTGATGCATAAGTCTCCATGGGATCTCCCTTATATAACACATAAGACCGAGAAAGCTTATCTAAACTACATAAGAGGTGGTATTAGACAGGGGATATGGAAAAAGGCTCCTGTTAAACTTGCGTTCCTTTCTCAAAGAAAACCCAATAGAATGATTAACAAAACATCGGGGAGAATGTGTAATCATAATAAATGTGATATATGTCAAGAATGGGTAGCGAATCCAGGAAAGAATATGGAAGTTGATCATGTGAATCCTACCCAGGGTTTCACAGGTATTGAAGATGCTTCTAGGTTTATACAGGATCTTGTATATATATCTATCAAAGATTTGCAACATTTATGTAAACCATGCCACCAAATAAAAACATTAGCAGATAAAAGGAAGATACCTTTCAACGAAGCTAAGATAGAGAAAGAAGTAATACGAGTGATGAAACTTAAAGCAACACCTTTGAAGAAATGGTTAGCTAAAAGAAATGTTATATATGTTACACCATCTAAACGCAATGAAGAAGTTGTTAGGCATATTATTATTGAGGAGAAGGGTCATGAAGGATAAAGAAAAGAAAATGTTAATAAGATGTCCTGAATGTAAACGAGAAAACTATGCTTTTAATGTAGCCTCTGGTATTTGTACATGGTGTTATTTTGATATAAATGCTAAAGAAGAAGAAGAAGAAAAGGAAGATAAGAAATGAGTAAGAACGGACCTGTAGTACTCTTTTTTGACATTGAAACATTACCACTAAAAACATTTATCTGGCAACCAGGGACCCAATATGTGGGCCATAAAAACCTATTACCTTCTCATAGTATGTGGGGTTTGATATGTATACAATATGCTGTAAATGATGGCCCAGTTAAAGTATTACGCTACGATAAACACGGCGGTACGGCGGGTATGATAGAAGCATTTGATAAACTTGTAGCTAAGAGTGATATAGTATTAGGTAAGAACTCAGATAGATTTGATATTAAGATGTTAAACAGTATGAGAGCACTTCTCGATATACCCCCTATAGTGGGGTGGGAGAAGTACACAGAAGATCTGGAGAAACAAATGAGAAGGTACTTTAGGCTCCCTTCTCAATCTCTGGATTATATCAGTAAGCAATTAGGTGTTGGTGGTAAAGTATCTATGGAAATGTCTGATTGGATAGCAATATCTAATTACAGGGAATTAACTGATTTAAAAGATAGTGGACTGGATACTAAAGCTATTAATATTGTTAGTAAACATTTATTCAAAGAGAATACGAAAGACATTAGAATATTGGGGAAGGCAGCATTAGAGAAGATGTGTCACTATGGGGCTAAAGATACAGAAGATACCCGTATTTTATGGAACTATCTTAAGTCTCATTTTGATCCTAAGTTCAATGTTGCTAAATGGAAAGAAGAGAAGCATGGCTGTAAGCATTGTGGTAACACAAATATCAAGAAGAATGGTATCAGAGTTGCAGGTAAGACTAGATATCAACAATTTTACTGTAATGATTGTGGGATGTATGCGGGCAGAAGTCCGATATCTAAAAAAGGTGTACTGGGGCAAATTGGATGAGGAAAGAGATACCTATACCTGGTATGGAGGGGTTGTATACTATAAATATATACGGAGGGGTATATAGCATCCCTCGACCGAATACTAGTGGAGGTTATTTAAAACCTCAAAATAGTAGGGGTTACAAAGCAGTGCGGTTATACTGTAACGGATCACATAAACTGTATAAAGTACATAGATTAGTCGCACTTGCATTTGTAGGGGGTTATTTTGAAGGCGCTCAAGTTAATCATATCGACGAAGATAAAACTAATAATTACTACCGCAACTTAGAGTGGGTCACTAGTTTTTATAATACTGAATATAGTTGTGCTAAATCATATACAATAACATATCCAAATGGTGTTGTGCTAGATGTTTTTAACCTGTCTGAGTTTTGTAGGAATAACAATTTAGATAGAAGTAATATGATTAGGGTTAGTAAAGGTAGGCAAAGTCACCATAAAGGGTTTAAATGTAGAGCACCTATTAGCGCTATTAAAGGTATTATAGGTCAAATAGGATAACCCTACTGTAATAAGATAAGGGGGTTTAATGACCCCCTTTTTTACGTCTATCTGCTAAGATACCCTTGTTTCTTTTTCTCTTTAGGGGTTACAGCGCTAGTTGCTACAGGTGCACCACTAGCCACCGCTTTACTAACATCTTGGGTAGATACTTTAGTAGTACTACCACCAACTTTAGTTTTTAGAAGTGGTTTACTTAGTACTAATTTAAGAAGTCTCACAATACCAGCAGATCTTTCGGGACTTCCTTCTGGAGTTTCTAAGAATTTAGTTATTTGTTTCTTCCACTTGGGGCCAGATAACATTAAGTCTAGTACAGCCTGTTTATATTCACTTAAACCATCATGAGAAGCAAACCTCTGTACAATAGCTTTAGTGCCACCAGTAAGGGCCGTATCCACAGTAGGTTCTGCTGCTGATCCTGCTAGCTTAGTTAATGGGGCTTCAGTAAATTGTTTCAATGTCCGTATTACCTTCTTAGCCTGTTCCACATCCCCCCCAGTCTTATAGACATCCTCTAAGAACTCTGTCTTCTTAGCTAAGGACTGCTTAGGGCCACCACCGAATAAATGATTATTAATCTGCTTAAGACCACCCTGGCCTGTAGGCACTACTTCCATAGCTTCACTTAGCTTAGTTTCCCAATTATTTCTAACTATGACTTTCTGAGATGTTTCCAACGCTTCCATTAGGGTTTTATCTTTTCTCAGAGGAGCCATTAATACTTCTCGGGCGTCTCGTAGACCTCTTATTATATTCTTATCAGGCTTCTTACTACCTACTGGGGCATGGACCCCTGTAAAAATCTTATCATCTATCTTAGCTTTAATTGCTTGAATCATACCAAATGATTCATTACCCAAATTAACAGCCTCACCTTGTTGTTGTTTGTTTAACTTAAGTGCTATATCCGTTAATGCTTTATTATTAGTTATGGCCTCAGTTACTTTGGGCCTAACTTTATTTGCAGGATCAGCAAAATGCTTATCTGCCATAGCAAAAAGCTTACTAGCTTTAGCTGTGGTTTCTTCTAAACCTTCTGGAGTTATATTATCTAAAGACTCTCTTAATTGTGTAGTGGCTGTCTTTATTTGTACTGCGTTTTTCTGCATTAGAGCTTTCTTAGCTCCTTCATCTACAACCATTGTATTTTGTTTAGATACTAAATCTTCCCCGCCTAATAGTTGTGCTGGGGTGGCTTCTTTAACCCCTTGGGTTTTCCTTAACTTCGCTGCTATCTGCATGTCGGTTAAGTCATCAGCACCTGATATTTGCCTAGATACTTGTTTAGCTAATTCTTTCTTGGCTAATTGCTTGGGTTGAAATATACTGGCTACATAAGAAGATAGTCTTCCAGTAGGGAGGACAGCCCCTA
>TARA_R110000868_G_scaffold136403_2_pt1 | contig 18570 bp, 18 predicted proteins | sample TARA_R110000868 | Tara Oceans TARA_R110000868 (sample SAMEA4397489) | marine metagenome | biome: Polar Biome; feature: [SRF] surface water layer (ENVO:00010504); material: water (ENVO:00002006), including particulate matter (ENVO:01000060) such as... | depth 5 m | reverse complement strand
AAAACCGCGGGCATATTTGCTGCCTGGGCCGAGGCCAATCCGGAAACCGAAATACCGCGCGCGGTCGGTATGACCGATTTTACGGTTGAAGGCGTGACCGGACAACGGATCGCACCTCCGTTCAGCTTGTGGATGTTGCAGCGCCCGCTGGATCATTATCGGGAAATGGAAGCGGCTGACAAATCGGCGGCGGATGAATTTTTATCGACAATCAATGGCGTATCGGCGTTTCAGAATTTTGCAATGGAACAGCCCCTGGCGTTCCGAAACTTCAAGCTCATATTACAGTAATATTACGAACTGCCGCCAGTTTTTGGAGCAGGATACGAGTTTGCCCTATCAATCGGGCACCGCCATTCTTATATATTGGTGATATGAACAGTATTCCACACCATCACAGCATTGCCATTGCGGCATCCGACATTGATTTCATGGGACATGTCAATAATGCCAATTATCTGACGTGGGTGCAGGATGCGGTCGTCGCGCATTGGCAGAAATTTGCCCCTTCCGAAGCCGTCGCAGCCCATCTCTGGGTCGCGATCAAGCATGAGATTACCTATCGCAAGCCTGCTTTTCTGAACGATGACGTGATCGCCGAAGTGTTGCTCGAAAAGGTTCACGGGGCGCGGGCATTTTACAGCACGATCATTCGTCGCGGTGAAGAGGTGCTTGCCGAAGTGCAGTCGAGCTGGTGCTGTATCGATGCCGACACCTTGCGCCCGACCCGCCTGGCGAAAGATATTGTCGCCCGTTTTTTCGGGTAGATTGAAACGCTTCAGCCTTTCGGCTCTGCATCAACAGGCTGGTGAGCCAGCGGTCATCGCATCAAACCACCAATCAGGTTGCGGACAAAGCGTCCGGCAACCGGTCCAGCGAGATCGGTAACGACCGAACCAACCGCAGAAGTTACACCTGACTGGACCGGATTGGCCCGGGACTTCTTGCCCAGCATGGTCGAGGCGGCCATGCCTGCAGCGGATCCTGCGGCGACCTGGGCGCCGCGACTGAACGCCTTTTCCCAGATGCTCTTGCTCTTGCGCGGCTGTTTACCGACTTCTTCCTTGCCTTTTTCCTCGACTTCCAGCGCAGTCTGCGTCGCATCGATCACCTTTTGCGCCAATATTTCCTCGGCGCTGTTGCGATCAACCTCTTCGTCATATTTGCTCTCATATGGCGAGATCGAATTGATGATCGCACGTTCCTTTGCCGAGACCGGGCCGAGACGGGACCGAGGCGGTTTGATCAGTGTCCGCTGGACGATCGACGGCGCACCGTCTTCGAGCAATGTCGAGACCAGCGCTTCACCGACGCGCAATTCGGTAATGGCTTGCTCGACATCCAGTTCAGGGTTGATCCGGAAGGTATCCGCCGCGGCCTTGATCGCTTTCTTGTCGCGCGGGGTGAAGGCGCGCAGGGCGTGCTGCACGCGGTTACCGAGCTGTCCGGCAACTTCCTGGGGTATGTCGATCGGGTTCTGGGTGACGAAAAAGACGCCGACGCCCTTCGACCGGATCAGCCGCACGACCTGTTCAATCTTGTCTTCCAGGGCCTTGGGGGCGTCATCGAACAGCAGATGCGCTTCGTCAAAGAAGAAAACCAGCTTCGGTTTTGCCGGATCGCCGACTTCCGGCAATGTTTCGAACAGTTCGGCAAGCAGCCAGAGCAGGAAGGTGGCGTAGAGTTTCGGACTGCGCATCAGCTGATCGGCGGCGAGTATATTGATATAGCCGCGACCCTGATCGTCGCACTTGATGAAGTCATCAATCTCCAGCGCCGGTTCGCCAAAAAACTGGCCTGCACCCTGGCTGTCCAGTTGCAGCAGTTGCCGCTGGATCGTGCCGACGCTGGCCTTGGTGACATTGCCGTATTTGGCCGACAGTTGCTTGGCATTTTCTGCAGTGTACGCGAGCATCGATTGCAGATCGTCGAGGTTAAGCAATAGCAGTCCCTCTTCGTCGGCAAAACGAAAGACGATGTTGAGCACGCCTTCCTGGGTCTCGTTCAAATCCATCAGCCGCGCGAGCAGCAGCGGCCCCATTTCCGAAATTGTAGTGCGGATCGGATGGCCCTGCTTGCCGTAGAGATCCCAGAATATCGCCGGATTGTCGGAATAGGCATAATCGTCCATGCCCAGTTCTTTGGCCCGTTGTTCCAGCTTGTCGGCATGTTTGAATTGCGGAGAACCGGCCATCGAAATCCCGGCTAGGTCGCCTTTTACATCGGCGACAAAGACTGGCACGCCGTTGGCAGAAAAGCTTTCGGCCAGACCCTGCAGCGTGACCGTCTTGCCGGTGCCGGTGGCTCCAGCGATCAGGCCATGGCGGTTGGCACGAGACAAGTTGAGGGTCTGCCGCTCGTCGCCGCCCAGTCCGAGAAAAATTTCTGTTGCGTCGGCCACTGGCGGATCCCCTCAATCATATTGCAGTCAAGCATCAAGCTTGACGCAAAAAAAAGGCCGGCGTCAAGCGCCAGCCCTTTCCCGTTACATCTATTTAAAAGCGTTTAGCTTTCCTGCAAGCGCACCGCGACAAATTGCGGATCGCGCGCGCCGCGACGGATCTGCAGCAGCACTGCTCCGCGGTTCGAGCGTTTCGCACTGTTGATTGCACTATCCAGATCTGCCGCGCTGTTGACTGGTTGGCGGTTAACACTGGTGATCAGAAATCCGCGCTTGATGCCCTTCTGGGCGGCATCACTGCTTGGATCGACGGTCGAAACGACAACGCCTTTCTGGGTGGACGCAACACCGATTTGCCGCGCAATCGCCGGTGTCAGATCGACAACCGACAATCCCAAGGCTTCGGCGGTTGCCTGCGCACTCGCTCCATTGTCTTCCTGACCCAAGGCATTATCTTCTGCGTCCGGGTCAAACGAATTGCCAGCCAGTTCTTCTTCGGACGGCCGGGTGCCCAATTTGGCATTGACCTTGATGGTCTTGCCATCGCGAACCAGCTCAATCGGGACATTGGTGCCAATAGGCAGATTGGCCACCAGATAGGACAAGGTCTGATCGGGTGTGACGGTTTTGCCGTTCACCTTGGTGATCACGTCACCGGCCTGAATGCCGGCTTTTTGTGCCGCTTCACCCGGTTCCACCCGCTGGACAAATTCGCCCCGGTTTTTTTCCAAGCCGAGAGAGTCGGCCAGATCTTCCGAAAGCGCGCTGATCTGCACGCCGAGATAACCGCGCTCGATCGTCCGTCCCTTTTTCAGGGTTTCGACGATGGGAGCGGCGACTTCGGCCGGGATGGCAAAGCCGATGCCGACATTGCCGCCGGTAGGCGAAATGATCGCATTGTTGATGCCGATGACATTGCCGTTGAGATCGAACATCGGTCCGCCGCTGTTGCCGCGGTTGATCGATGCGTCGGTCTGCAGGAAGCGATCATATGCGCCGCCCTGACCGGTATTTCTGTGAATGGCAGACAGGATACCGGTGGTCACGGTTCCACCGAGGCCAAAGGGGTTGCCAATGGCAATCACCCAGTCACCAACCCGGGCAGACGCACTGTCTCCGAATTTGACGAACGGAAAGGGCTTGTTGGCCTTGATCTTGAGCACCGCAATATCCGATGCCGCATCGCGGCCGACAAGTTCCGCCTCATATTCGGTGCGGTCCGGCATGATCACGGTGATCGATTCGATGGTTGCGTTGCGGTTGCCCGGAGCCACCACATGGTTGTTGGTGACGACATAGCCATCGGCCGAGATGATGAATCCAGATCCCAGCGACTGTGCTTCACGGGTTTGTTCCCCGCCACCGCCGCCCTGACGATTGCCGAACAGACCATCAAACGGGGTGCCGGCGAAAGGATTGTTATTGCTGACGCGGACTCGCTGGGTGGTCGAGATGTTGACGACGGCTGGTTGTAATTGTTCGGTCAGGTCTGCAAAGCTCATCGGCGCGCCTGCGCGCGGCGCAAGATTGCGGATCACGGCGCTGTCATTTGCGGCGGTTTGAGCTCCAGCCGGACCAATGCCGGTCAAGGTTGCTGCACTGCCGGCCAAAAGCAAAGCTGCTGAAATTCCGTAAGCGTAACGCACTGTCATTTTCCTCTCAAATTCCTGACGGGACAAATATAAGTTTCCCGCCAAATTCTTTCAATTTCCCCAAAAAATATTGGCGCAATTTTCATGAACAGACATTGAATATTCGCATATTTGTTCAGGGATCATAATCGCGGAACGCGGGATATTCCCGATGCCCTTATATTTGGGTGCGAGCCAATCGTTTCGCAAGCCGCAAATCGGCGTTTGGCAGAAAAAATCCGGCTTTCGATAGAAAAGATGACATTTGTAGTCGAAAGCGGCGGTCGGGGCTTTTGCAAACGCTAAAATCGAAACGGGCCGTCGGTGGCAAACCGGGGCTTTTCCGTAAATCCCAAGGCATCATTGGCCAAGGCGGTGTCGAAAAATTCGTGAACCGAAGCTATTTTCCCCTCTCGGAACGAAAATATATGCGCATAGCGCTGATCATAGCGTTGCCCGCTGCGGGTCATGCCACTGGCTTCCATGATCGCGGTTGCGCCATCCGGTCCGTCGTTCATCACCCGCCATTTTACAGCGAAGCGGAACTTCTCGAAATCCAGAGGCTCGAACACGGCAGGCAGAACCTGTTTCAGGGCAGCAAAGCTTTCGTACCGGCCGGAAATAATCGTGTTTCCCGACACATTATAGACGACATCCGGGTGATGCAGCGCCTCGAAACCATCAATGTCCATCGCCGACAAAGCGGTATAATAAGCGTCAACTATCGCGCGGTTCGTGTTCAAAGCGCTTTACTTGCCCCGGAACTGGCGCAGATATTCATTGTCAGGCGAAAGCACGAAAGAACTCTGCGGATCATCCGGACCACCGCCCTGGAAGGTCGTTTCATAGCTCTTCATGGCGCGGTAGAAATCATAGAAATCTGCATCCTTGCCAAAGCTTTCGGCATAGGTCCGGGCGGCGCTGGCATCGGCTTCGGCACGGATGATCTGTGCCTGCTTTGCGCCTTGCGCCCGGATCGTCCGTGCTTCCTGATCACGCGCCGTGCGCATCCGTTGATAGGCGCTATCGAGCGGCGTACCGTCGGGCAAGTCGGCCCGCTTGATCCGCACGTCGACAATTTCGGCTCCATATTGGCGGGCAACCCGGTTGAGGCCGGCCTGGATATTGTCCATCACCTGACCGCGCTCCGGACTGAGCAAAGCGGCAAACGGACGTTTGCCGAGCTCGTTTCTCAGTGCCGAGCCCAGAATCGGGCGAAGTTCTTCCGAAACACGTTCTTCGCTGCCGGCTGCGATATACATGCGCAGCGGATTGGTGATCCGGAACCGGGCAAAGGCGTCAACCTGCAAGCGCAACTGATCGGTGGACAGCACTTGCTGCTGTTCCATCTCGACGTCGCGAATGCGCTTGTCGATCCATACCACCTGTTCCAGAAATGGAATTTTCATTAGCAGTCCGGCGCCGGTCTGACCGAACGGGACATCATTCTGGTAGCGATTGATGATACGCACCGGTTCACCAAAGCGGACAACCACGCCTTGCCTTGTTTCCGGCACGATGATCAGCGTGTTCAGCAATGTGAACAGCAGCGCGATGACGATGATGCCAAGCGCAACGGGATTTTTCATTATCGGTCCCATTATTTGCCCTCCACGGTTGTAATCGCGGGTTGCTGCGCGCGTTTCTTCAACTCCGGCAAGGCCAGATACGGGGTAACGCCTCTCGCCTCGATGACCGTCTTGTCGACTTTCGACAAAACGCGCTCCATCGTTTCATAATACATGCGCTGTCGGGTCACTCTGGGAGCAAGACGATATTCTTCATAGACCTTGTCAAAGGCAGCCGATTCACCCTGCGCTTGAGCGGTCAACTGCTGTGCATAGGCCCGCGCTTCGTTGAGATAGGTTTGCGCCGTCTGCTGAGCGGCCGACACTTCCTTAAACGCGTCGTTTACCGCAGCTGGCGGATCGGCCTTCTTGATGGCGATGCCGCGAATGACCACGCCGGCACCATAACCATCGAGCAGTTGCTGCATATTCTGTTCCACCGTCTGTTCGATTTCGGACCGTTCGGAACCGATCGTGTCATCCAGCGTAAAATTGGCAACCGCCGCCCGCATCGCCGCTTCCGCGACTTCCTTGATCGTCTCTTCCGGTTCGGCGATCTGGAACAGGAACAGCTCGGGGGCCTTGATGTTCCAGCGCACGGAATAGGCAAGATCGACAATATTCTGATCGCCGGTCAGGATCAGCTTTTCGGATTCGCCTTCGGGGATATCGATCGTCCGGATTTCCTCGACGTCGAGTTTTGTGACTTGCTCCATCGGTGTGGGAAGCGTGAAATGCAGACCGGGTTGCAGGGTCCGCGAATAGGAACCCAGAAGGGTGACCACGCCGCGTTCCTGAGGACTGACGCGATGGATACTGGTCAGCAAAACCCAGAGAATGATAAAGGCAATCGCCATCAGCGGCCACCAAGATCGTCCGCCCGGACGCTTGGGAATGCCGCCTCTGAAGCCGCCGCCCGTGCCTCTCTTGAACAATTCTTCAAGCGAGCTGGCACCCTTGCGTCCGCCACCGGAAGACCCGCCGGGAGGGTTGCCCCACGGGTTGCGGGGGCCGCCGCCATTGCCGCTGCCACCATCGTTGCCGTTATCACCATTATTGCCCCAGGGGCCGGCCATGTTCATTATTGCGCCCAAAATCGATTTGCGACGCGCTCCGCCGTCAATATTTTTATCCATAGTTTCTTTATAGGTAGCACGCCGCCAGAAAAACAGTGTCAATCCGAGAAAAGTGTAACTATGTCGATCCGATGACCGATATTAACTCAATCGAAGCAGCGCTCGACAGCGTTGCCAAGGGCCGTTTCAGTGCCGTAAAATTTGCAGATGGCCGCATCACTCTAGTGCTCAACGTTGGTGGTCTTGATGTGCGCGAGCGCGGCCAGATCGAGATTGCCGTGAAAGGCAAGTTGCTGGAACTGGACGACGTCGAGAAAGTCGACGTCGCGATGACCGCCGAGAAAGTCGAACGGCGTTTGATTGCCGTGGCCAGTGGCAAGGGCGGCGTCGGAAAATCCACATTGTCCGCCAATCTGGCGATTGCCATGCAGCTTATGGGCCGCAAGGTCGGGATGGTGGATGCTGATATATATGGCCCGTCCCAACCCCGCCTGCTGCATTGTGAAGGACGGCGGCCCGAGGCGGAAGGCAAACAGCTGATCCCGGTGCCGAATGAATATGATGTGCCGGTGCTGTCGATGGGACATCTGGCGAAACCCGGTCAGGCGATCGCCTGGCGCGGGCCGATGGCGGGCAAGGCACTCGAGCAGCTGATCGACGCCCATTGGGGGGATGTCGAGGAGCTGATCGTCGATATGCCGCCGGGCACCGGTGATGTGCAGCTGTCGATGATGCAGAATCACAAGCCGGTTGGCGCGGTGATCGTTTCGACACCGCAGGATCTGGCACTGATGGACGCAACCCGGGCGGTTGACCTGTTCAATCAGGCGAAGATCCCGATCATCGGTATGGTCGAGAATATGTCCGGCTATCAATGCCCGCATTGCGGCGAGCTGAGCGATCCTTTCGGTGCAGGTGGCGCTGAAGCCGCAGCGAAGACCATGGGCATGCCGTTTCTCGGCAGAATCCCGCTGGACATCGAGATCCGCAAATCCAGCGATGGTGGCACGCCGCCAGCTTATTCCGATGGGGTGCAGGGACAGGCGTTCCGTGATATTGCCAGGAAGCTCGCGACATGGCTGGATAATCAATAGCCGGAAGGAAGCGCATCATGTTGCTGGAAAGCGATCAGGAAATAGCTGCATTGCTGACGTCGACCAGGCGAATCGCCCTGGTCGGCGCATCGGCCAAATCCGGGCGCGCAAGCAACGAGGTCATGCGGTTCCTGCTCGATCAGGGTTATGACGTGACGCCGGTTAATCCCGTGCTCGTCGGCCAGTCCCTGCATGGTGTGGCGGTGGTGGAATCGCTGGCAGATATCGAAGGCGACATTGATATGGTCGATATTTTCCGCAATAGTGCAGCCGCTGGAGATGTCGTCGATGAGGCGATTGCGGCAGGCGCCAAATCGGTCTGGATGCAGCTGGGTGTCATCAATAGAGCGGCGGCCGGCCGTGCGATCGACGCTGGTCTGAAAGTCGTCATGGACCGCTGTCCGAAAATCGACATTCCCCGGCTGGGCCTGATAAAGAAACCTTATGGCGGTTGAACCTGACATCGAGCAGCCCGAACAGTCGTCCTCCGGATTGAATCGTCGCAAATTCCTGATCGGAGGCGGCGCTCTGGGTGGTCTGGTGGTGGCCTGGGCACTTTGGCCGCGCAGCTATACACCCAATGTCGCTGCGACCAACAATGAGCAGATTTTCGGTGCATTTCTGAAAATATCGGAAGACGGACAGGTCACGGTGGTCGTGCCGCAAAGCGAAATGGGGCAGGGCGTCTATACCGTTCTGCCGCAGATTCTCGCTGACGAACTGGGCGCGGACTGGCGTACGGTGGCGGTGGAACCGGCGCCGATCAACCCGCTCTACAGCAACCGTCTGCTGGCCGAGCAATGGGCCGAGTCGCTGATGCCGGCTGGCACCGAAAAACTCGTTGAAAATGCTGCCGTCCGATGGGTGGTCCAGAATGTGGCGATCCGTGAGCAATTCATGGTGACGGCCGATTCCACCTCCATTCCTGCCTTCGCGGAAAGCTTTCGCGAAGCCGGGGCGGCAGCGCGGATATTGCTGACCAAGGCGGCGGCAACCAAATGGGATGTCGCCTGGGAAAGCTGCACGGTCGAAAATGGTATCATCTCCAACGGCGACAAGAAATTGCGGTTCGGCGAGCTGGTTCGCGATGCGATCACCCAGAGCCTGCCCGATCCCGTACCGCTGCGGCCAGCCGGTACCGGCAATCTGATCGGACAGGATGTGCCGCGGCTTGATCTGCCCAGCAAACTCGACGGCTCTGCCAATTTTGCCGGTGATATCAGACTGCCGGACATGGTGTTTGCGGCGATCCGCCAGGGGCCGATTGGCGACACCAGGCTGAAATCGTTCAACCGCGCCGGGGCCAGCAAGATCACTGGCTTCATCGATGTTGTCGAAGGCGACAAATGGATCGCGGCGGTGGCCACCAACTGGTGGGCGGCCAATCGGGCATTGGACAAAATGAGTCCGGTTTTCGAAACCAGGGGATTCATGGCCGACAGCGAGAAGATCGATACCGCCTTGCAAGAGGCCCTGGATGACGGGCCGGGAATCCGCTTCGTGTCGCGCGGCGAGACCAAGGGTGCCTTTACCAAAGAGAATGTGCTTCAGGCTCGCTACCACGCCGATGCGGCGCTGCATGCGCCGATCGAAACGCGGACGGCGACAGCAGAATATAAGGATGGTGGCCTGGAACTGTGGATGGCGACGCAGGCACCGGTCGCAGCCGCGCAGGCAGCGGCCAGCATGCTGAATATCGGCCAGGACCGGGTGACGCTGTATCCGATGTTGAGCGGTGGGTCGTTCGACCGCAATCTGGACAATGATATTGCCGGCCAGGTTGCGAAGATTGCGAAGCAAATGGGGCGGCCGGTGCAACTGGTCTGGTCGCGGGCCGAAGATTTGATGCATGATCATTACCGGGCGCCCAGCCAGGCACGGCTGGACGCTGCCATGGGCAAGGGCGGACGCGTCGAGGCGTTGCAGATCAAGATCGCGGCTCCGCCATCGGCCCGCGAACAGGTCAGGCGCCTGTTTGATGGTGAAGACACTGTAACGGCGATGCGGTCCACCATCGGGGACGCCGACATCAAGGCCGTGGCCGGTCTTGATGTGCCATATGATATCGCCAATCTCACCGTCGATCATCATAGCGCCTTTGTCGGCGTGCCGACCGGTAACTGGCGAAGCAACGCACACAGCAGCAATATCTTCTATCTCGAATCGTTCATCGATGAACTGGCGGCAAAGGCCGGCATCGAGCCCTTGTCCTTTCGGATGCAGATGATGAACAACCAGCCGAGACTGGCCCGCTGCCTGACCGGTGTCGCCGCCATGGCCGGATGGGATGGTGGTCTCGATAGCAGCGGCCAGGGAATGGCCTGTCTCAGCATGCGCGGCGGCTATATTGCGGTTATCGCGAGCGCGAGCCGAGGAGCCAGTGGTCTGGAAGTGCGCCGGATTTCCGCTACCGTCGACATCGGCCGGATCATCCACCCCGATATTGCCCGGCAACAAATCGAGGGCGGCATTGTCTTTGGCTTGGCGATGGCATTGGGCAGCGCCACAAGATTTCAAAATGGACTACCGACGGCAAAGCGGCTACGCGACCTGTCCTTGCCGCGACTGGCGGAAATTCCGCCGATCCAGATCGAATTTATCAGAAGCGAGGAAGAACCAGTCGGCTATGAAGAGCTCGGTGTACCAGCGGTTGCACCTGCCGTGGCCAATGCTCTATTCTCGGCAACCGGCGTCCGCCTCCGGCAACTGCCACTTTTCGGGGAAGTATCTTAAGTCATGCGTGAAACGGGGCCATTGCCAAAGGATCATCCGCCCGTCGTGGCAAAGCGGATCGGTGTATTGCTGGTCAATCTCGGCACGCCCGACGCCCCCGACAAGCAATCGGTCAAACGCTATCTCAAGGAATTTCTGTCGGACAAAAGAGTGGTCGAGATACCTTCGATCATCTGGCAGCCGATATTGCGCGGCGTGATTCTCAATACCAGGCCTGCGAAATCGGCTGAGGCCTATAGTCTGGTCTGGACCGAAGACGGTTCGCCGCTGGCTTCCTACACCCGAAAGCAGGCTGAAAAGCTTGCTGGTAAGATAGACGGCGTGATGGTCGACTGGGCGATGCGTTACGGCAACCCGAGCGTGAAAAGCCGGCTGGATATGATGAAGGCGGCGGGATGTGACCGCATTTTGATCGCGCCGCTCTATCCCCAATATAGCGGAGCCACCACCGCCAGCGTCCACGATGCGGTGTTTGACGCGATCGCCGCCATGCGCTGGCAGCCGGCGATCCGTCTGCTGCCTGCCTATCATGATGACGCTGCTTATATAGAGGCGCTGGCGACCAGCCTCGAGCAGGGTCTTGCCGCGCTCGATTTCGAGCCGGATGCGATTGTCGCGAGCTTCCACGGCATGCCGCAGCGCACGCTGGAAATGGGTGATCCCTATCATTGCCATTGTCAGAAGACCGCTCGGCTGCTGTCTGAACGAATGGGCAAGGAGCTGATCGTGGCGTTTCAATCGCGCTTTGGCCGGGCAAAATGGCTCGGCCCGCCGACCGATGAAGTGCTGGAGGCGCTGCCGGGGCAGGGAAAGAAGAAAATCGCGATTTTTGCGCCCGGGTTTTCCAGCGACTGTCTCGAAACCTGCGAGGAACTCGCGATCAGGGGCAAGGAGCAGTTCGAAGCCAGCGGCGGCGAGCAATTCGCCTATCTGCCTTGCCTGAATGACAGCGATACCAGCATCAATATGCTGGACACGCTGGTACGGCGGGAATTGTCCGGGTGGATCTAGAAAAACCCGAAATCTTCCATCCGCCGGTCAAGCGCAGCATCACCATTGCCGGGCATCAGACATCGATTTCTCTGGAACCCCTGTTCTGGGATTTGCTGAAAGCAGCGTCCGATCAGCACGGTCTGCCGCTCAACGCATTGGTCGCCCGGATTGACGTCGAACGGATCGCTGCCACCCAGCCGCCGGGACTTGCCACCGCCATCCGCTTGTGGCTGACCAATGATCTGCTTGGAAAAACCGTCCAAGCCGACTAAGGGACGCCGATGAACGCGACCCTTCTTGTTATGACAGGCGGTGCCATTGGTGCGGCAGCGCGCTATCATCTCGGCCGGCTGATATTCCATTTGGGCGGCATGGGCTTTCCGTACGGGACGCTGGTGGCCAATGTCAGCGGCGGCTTTTTGATGGGCGTGCTGGCTGGCGTGCTGGCGCGCGGCAATTTTTCTGATGAGCCCTGGCGGCTGCTGCTTGGCGTGGGTCTGCTCGGCGGTTTTACAACCTTTTCGACCTTTAGTTTGGAAGTACTCAATATGATCGAGCGAAGCCAATGGGGCACCGCAATCGGTTACGCCCTGATCTCTGTTATCGGCGCGGTGCTGGCGCTGTTCGCTGGCCTTATGACGGTCAGGGCGCTGGCATGAGCGGCTTTGACCCAACCGCTGAAAGCGGCTCTGAGGAAGAAACCCCGCAGGGCTCGACCAAGGAACAGATGCAGGCGCTGAAGACACTGGATGTCCGGCAATTCACGGTTTCTGCCGATGACGACGATATCCGGGTCGATCGCTGGTTCAAGCGGCACATGGACGACGTGCCGTTCAATATTGTTTCGCGCTGGGCGCGGACCGGGCAATTGCGGGTAGATGGCAAAAGAGTGGCACCGGGTGATCGCTTGCAGGCCGGACAGATATTGCGGGTCCCCCCACAGGAAATCGAACGGCCGGGGCGTGTCGCGAAAGCCAAGTCGGACCTGTCGCAGGACCAGATCGATTTCGCCCGCGAACTGGTCATTCACAAGGACAAGTCGGCGATTGTCGTCAACAAGCCTCCCGGACTGGCGACACAGGGCGGCAGCAAGACCACGACTCATCTCGATGGCTTGCTCGACGCGCTGACCTTTGATGCGAAATCGCGGCCCAAGCTGGTCCACCGGCTCGACAAGGATACCAGCGGGGTGATCCTGCTGGCGCGTTCGCCCGGGGCAGCGGCCTTTTTCTCCAAGCGTTTTTCCGGTCGGGACGTCCGTAAGGTCTATTGGGCGATTGTTATGGGCGTGCCGGAAATTGCCGATGGCGTGATCGATCTGCCGCTTTCCAAGCAGCCGGGTTCCGGCGGCGAGAAAATGCATGTTGACGAAGAAAATGGCCAGTCGGCCAAGTCTCGCTACCGGATCATCGAACGGGCGGGCAACCGTGCTTGCTGGGTCGAATTGCAACCCCATACCGGACGCACCCATCAGCTGCGTGTGCATATGGCGGCGATCGGCCACCCGATTGTCGGCGACGGCAAATATGGCGGCAAGGACGCGTTTCTGACCGGCTCGATCAGCCGCAAAATGCATTTGCACGCGCGGCGGTTACGGATCGAGCATCCCGACGGTCACAATCTCGACGTGACCGCAGACCTGCCAACCCATTTTGCCGAGACCATTGAAAATCTTGGACTCGACCTCAGCCTCGGCGACCTGCCACTCGACGAGAAGAAGCCGGCTGGCAAAATGGTGCGCAAGCAGCAGGCCAAGGCGCACGCCAAGATGATCCGCAAGGACAAGCGCGGCGAACGGCGCGGTCGCGGAGAGAATGATGGCAAGCCGACCAAGGCGGGCAAGCCGAGCAAGCGCGAACGCCCCAATGCCGGCAAGGCAACGCACAAGAAAAACATGCCGCACAAGGCCAAGGTCAAACAGGCACTGCACAAGAAACCGAAATAGCAATGCATCCCAATCCCGCCTTTCGCTGGCCCAAATCTGCCAATGATCATCAGGACGCCGACGAACGGGCTGCGCTCGAGGCGATGATTGCGGAGATCGGTTTCGGAATGATTTTTGCCGACACACCGGACGGCCCGCGCGTGGCCCATGTCCCGGTTTTTTCAACCGGCGACGGTGCGTTGCAATTCCATCTGTCGCGCGGCAATGCGCTGACCAGACATATCGCGAAGAAACCGGCACTTTGCGTGATCAATGGTCCGGATGCCTATATCAGCCCCGACTGGTATGGGCTGGACGACCAGGTGCCGACCTGGAATTATCTGACGCTGGAACTGGAAGGCAAGGTGCGCCAGATGGAACGCGAGGGCCTGATCAGTCTGCTTGACGATCTTACCGCACAGAATGAAGCGAAACTGCTGCCCAAAACGCCATGGCGGCGGGACAAGATGGATGCGGTAAAATTCGACAAGATGGTCGACGCGATTGTTGGCTTTGAAATGGAAATACTGGCCTGGCGGCTGACCGCCAAGCTTGGCCAGAACAAACCGGCTGCGGTTCGTAAAAAGGCGGCTGCGGCACTGGACGCAACCGGGCGTCGCGCCATGGCTCATTTGATGCAGGAATTTGGAGAGACATGACCAACAAACTAGCTCTGTTCGATTGTGACGGCACGATGGTCGATAGCCAGGCCAATATCTGCGCCTCGATGGATCAGGCGTTTGAAAAGCACGGTCTGATCCCGCCCGATCATCATCTGGTGCGGCGGATTGTCGGTCTCAGCCTGATCGAAGCGGTATCGCAATTGCTGCCAGAGGGCGATGAGGCAATCGTCGCGGCGGTGACGCAATCCTACAAGGACGGCTTTTTTGAACTGCGCCAGGCGGGCGGCGTGCACGAGCCGCTCTATGACGGACTGCTGCTGCTATTGGAAGAATTGGAGGCATCCGGCTGGCTATTGGGTGTCGCCACCGGCAAGTCGGATCGCGGGCTCCAGCATGTGCTGGAAACCCACGGTCTGTCTGATCGTTTTGTCACGCTGCAGACGGCAGACCGGCACCCATCCAAGCCGCATCCGGCGATGGTCGAACTGGCGATGGCCGAAGCCGGCGCAGCACCGGAAACAACGGCGATGATCGGCGATACCAGCTTTGACATGGCGATGGCGGTCAATGCCAGCGTGCGCCCGGTCGGGGTCGACTGGGGCTATCATGACGAGCATGAACTGATCAACGCTGGCGCAGAAATAGTGGCGGCCAATATGGCCGACCTGCATGGAATATTGAACCGATGAGCGAGCCAATCGACGAACAACCCGCATATGTACCCGATCCGGTGAAGGAAAAGCAGGCCAAGGCGGTGCATTTCATGGTCAGCATGATCCGTCTGCTTGGCGTGGTGCTGGTGATGCTGGGGCTGGCGATTGTGCTGGAACGCTTGCCGCCGGTCCCGCCACCGGTTGGCTATGTGCTGATCGCTTTGGGTCTGGCGCAAATGTGGGTCGCACCGGTCTGGATCATCCGCAAATATATTCGCGCCCGCGTCGCCGAGGAAGAAATGGCGAAAGCGGCAGAAGGCACGGACGCCCGATGAAACGCTTCTACAAAGACGTATCGGTATCGCCGGATGATGGCGCATATGCGATCTCTCTGGATGGCCGTCCGATGAAGACGCCGCAGCGCAATCCGCTTGCGGTTCCGGCCTCCGCTCTGGCCGATGCGATTGCTGCGGAATGGGCCGAACAGGGCGAGGATATCATCCCCGCATCGATGCCGTTGACCGCGCTGGCGCAGGGTGCGCTGGATCAGGTCGACAATGAACGCGAGCGGATCGTCTCCCGCATTGCCGCTTTTGCCGACAGCGACATGCTCTATTATCGAGCGGACGCGGGCCAGCAGGCGCTGGTCGATCATCAGGCAGACCAGTGGGACCCGCTGCTCGACTGGGCGCGGCAACGCTATGATGTCAGCTTCAATCTGATCCACGGTATCCGCTATGAGGCGCAGCCGGCAGAGACCATCGAGCGGCTGACATGGGCGGTCGAGGCGCAGGATGATTTTGCCATTGCCGCGATGCTGTCGCTGGTCGGCCTGTCGGGCTCGTTGATTGCGACGCTGGCACTGGTCGAGCAGGAATATGACAGCGCCACGCTCTGGCCGCTGGTCAATCTCGAGGAGCTCTGGCAGGAGCAGATATGGGGCCGCGATGACCAGGCGGTCGCCGCACGCGGCATCAAGCAGGCCGAGTTCGAGGCCGCGGCCCGCTTTCTCGACCTGTCGCGTAGTTAGGTTTTCCCTTTTTCCGGTTTTTCCGTTACAGGATTGAAACTGTAACGGAGACTGCATGACAACCGAATCCACATTGTGCGACACACCCGCTCAAGCGGTGGCGTTGCTGGAAAAACTCTACGCCGAACAAATTGAAATCACGGCCGCCCGCTTTCGCCGCTATGCGACGTCGAAACTGGCCAAGGATGATCGCCAGCAGGGACTCTATCCGCAGATCAGCGTCGAAATTCCCGCCGATCAGGCGACCGAAACTAGCCATCTGGCGTCCGGTCATCTGGCCGATATCAACACTTATCGCACCACGATTACCGAACCGAAGCTGTATCGCACCTATCTGCTCGATCAGCTGCAGCGGATCGCCACAACCTTCACCGCGAAAATCCGGGTCGAACTGTCCGACACGCCGATTCCGCTCGCGTTTGTACTCGAGGATGCGGGTTCCGGCCTCGACCGCGCGAAGAAGGAAAAGCTGCCCAATTATTTTCACACGCCCAATCTGGTCAAGACCAATGACGAGATCGTCGATGGCGGCCAGATTTTCCAGGGCGAGGAAGCCTCCGCGCTCGCCCTGTTCACCGCCGAACGAGTCGATTATTCGCTGCACCGGATTCGCCATTATTGCGCGACCGCGCCCGAGCATTTCCAGCCGTTCATCCTGTTCACCAACTATCAGCGCTATGTGGACGAGTTCATCGAACATGGCCTGACCGAAGTGAAGTCCGGCAAGGCCAGCATGCTGGTCGAGCCGGGCAACCGGATCACCGGCAAGGATGGCAAGCCGTCCGCCCCGCCGATCGCCAAGCCGCCGCAAATGCCGGCCTATCATCTGGTTCGCAGCGACGGCCGGCCGGGCGTCACCTTGGTCAATATCGGCGTCGGCCCGAGCAATGCCAAGACGATCACCGACCATCTCGCAGTGCTGCGTCCGCATGTCTGGCTGATGATCGGCCATTGCGGCGCGCTGCGCCGGACCCAGCGGCTCGGCGACTATGTCCTCGCCCACGCCTATCTGCGCGATGACAATGTGCTCGATGACGTGCTGCCACCCAGCATCCCGCTGCCGACGATCGCCGAGGTGCAGCTGGCGTTGACCCAGGCGGTGCAGGAAGAAACCGGCATCGACAAGTCGAAGCTCAAACAGCAATTGCGTACCGGCACGGTCGTCACCACCGGCGACCGTAACTGGGAATTGCGGTTCGAGCAGATTGCCCGGCGCCTCAACCAGTCCCGCGCCATCGCCATCGATATGGAATCGGCGACAGTCGCGGCCAATGGCTATCGTTACCGCGTGCCCTATGGCACATTGCTCTGCGCCTCTGACAAGCCATTGCACGGCGAAATCAAGCTGCCCGGCATGGCCGATGCCTTCTATCAGGAACGGGTCGGCCAGCATCTGGCAATCGGATTGCGCGCGATTGATCTGTTAGCGAAGGAAGCAGATGCGGGGACGCTGCACAGCCGCAAGCTCAGGAGTTTTGGAGAGCCACTGTTCCGGTAGAGAATTTTCTCCCCCTCTTTTGCTCCCTCCCGCGGGAGGAGCAAAAAGCCTGTCTGGCCGCTGTCACGATCTTCCGCAACTTCAGGAGAAAAAGATCATCGTGTTGAACGACGCCGGTTTCGAACTGAATCATCTTATTCAGCAGAGCAGCAAATTGCGGATCTGGGCGCGGTCGCGACTGTGGGCACAGGTGCTTGCCGCGATGGCGATCGGTGTCGGTACCGGGACATTGCTCGGGCCGGCAGCCGGCCTGGTCCAACCGACAACAGCCAAGATGATCGGCGACTGGCTTGCCCTTCCCGGACAGCTTTTTCTCGGGCTTATCGCGATTGTGCTGGTGCCTCTGGTGTTTTCCTCGATCGTCAGTGGACTGGCCGGCGTTCCCTCGAACGAAGCGATGCGCAAGCTGGGCGTGCGCCTGGGCCTGTTCATTGTCTCGACCACCTTCATGGCGGCCTGGATTGGCATCTCTCTGGCGCAGCTGTTCGAACCAGGCATGGGGATGGATTTGCCGGTCGATAAGCTGCCGCAGCCCGCGACGGCCGCGTCAGGCTTTGATCTGGGGCGGTTGCCGGACATGGTCGCGGGGGTCCTACCGACCAATCCGGCGGCGTCGGTGATCCAGGGAGATTTGCTGGCGATCGTGATCCTTGCGGTGCTGACCGGAGTCGCCGCCACCCAGATTCAAAAGGAGAAGGCCGCACCATTCCTTGCCCTGCTTGACTCGCTGATGTCGATTTCGATGACCATCGTAAAATGGGCAATGCTGTTGTCGCCGCTCGCCGTGTTTGGGCTGATGGCGCAGCTGATGATCCAGATCGGACTGGACTCGCTGTTGGGTCTGCTAAGCTATGTCGGCACAGTGCTGCTGGGCCTGGTGCTTCTCTTTGTCATCTACGCCATATTCTTGAGACTGATTGGCGGCCTTGGTTTCAGTTCCTTCCTGAAAGTGGCGGGGCCCAATCTGTTGCTGGCCTTTTCAACCTCCAGTTCATCGGCCGTCATGCCCAGCACGATCCAGACCGCGCGCCAGTTCCAGGTGCCGGACGAGGTCGCGCATCTGGTGATTCCGCTCGGAGCGACGATGAACATGGCGGGCACGGCGCTCTATCAAAGCGTGGCGATTCTGTTTCTCGCGCAAATATCGGGCGTCGACCTGAGCGTAACCGAAACGATGCTGCTGGTCGGCACGCTCGTCGCCTCATCCATCGGCGCACCGGGCACACCCGGCGTCAGCATCGCGATATTGGCGAGCGTCGCGGCGGGGTTCGGCATCCCGGCGACCGGGCTGGTGATCATATTGGGCGTGGATCGCCTTCTGGACATGAGCAGAACCGTGGTGAATG
>TARA_R110000868_G_scaffold69117_1_pt1 | contig 18574 bp, 16 predicted proteins | sample TARA_R110000868 | Tara Oceans TARA_R110000868 (sample SAMEA4397489) | marine metagenome | biome: Polar Biome; feature: [SRF] surface water layer (ENVO:00010504); material: water (ENVO:00002006), including particulate matter (ENVO:01000060) such as... | depth 5 m | reverse complement strand
GAAATCCGCCTGCCGTTGACGGGCCGCCGCATAATCATGCGCGAGGCTTTCAGCCTGTTCCCACACCTGTACAGGACCAGGGATCGCGCCCAGCGAGGTCGTCACCCGGGGCGCGAGAACGCCCCAGGCGACGAGGAACAGCGCGATGCCGATCAGCGGCACGAACAGACTTTCACGCAACACGACCATCTGTTCGCGCGGGCTGTCGCCTGCCGCCATCTTCAGCAATGGCACAACCCAACCAAAGCCGAGAATGTCGAGCCAGCGGGAGGATTTATTAAGCGCGGCGAACAATTTTTCGCGCTTTGGTCTTTGTGTTGCGCCGGATTCAATCAGCATCGCCATGGGGGAGGTCCTTGTGTATGGGGCGCGGGAGAATACAGACGATCATTTCGCAACAATCTTTGTACCAACGACCTGCTCTTTGCCTTTCAGGCCAAGCGTGAAGCTGTCGATATAGGCGTTGGGTGTGTGGCCGTCATAAGCGATGCCGTCGATGAAATCGGCCGTCGGCACTTTGTAGCCATCGCTGGTCCAGGGAAAATCGTCGCTCTTCGCTTTGCCTTCATCCACCAAAGCGCGCGCGGCTTTGAGGTAGATGTCGGGCCGGTAAACAGACTTCGCTGTATCCGCATACCAAGCATCAGACTTGCTTGTGTCGATCTGTCCCCAGCGACGCATCTGCGTGAGAAACCACACAGCGTCGGAATAAAAGGGATAGGTCGCGTTGTAACGGAAGAAAACGTTGAAATCGGGAATGTCGCGCTTGTCGCCCTTTTCATACTCAAACGTGCCGGTCATCGAATTGGCAATCACGACGGCATCCGCCCCGACATAATTCGGCTTGGAGAGAATACGCACGGCTTCGGCGCGGTTCGCGCCCTGGTCGGCGTCGAGCCATTCAGCGGCGCGGATCAGGGCCTTGGTGAGCGCGATCACTGTGTTGGGATTTTTCTCAGCAAATTCCGCCGTGATGCCGAAGACTTTTTCGGGATTGTTCTTCCAGATTTCCGTGTCGGTGATTACCGGCACACCGATACCTTTGAACACAGCCGCCTGGTTCCACGGCTCGCCAACGCAATAGCCGTCAATCGTGCCGGCTTCGAGCGTCGCGGGCATCTGCGGCGGCGGCGTCACGGAGAGCAGCACATCGGCGCCGATCTTGCCCGATGTGTCGCCCGCCGAATAAAGCCCGGGGTTCAATCCGCCAGCGGCCAGCCAATAGCGCAAATAATAGTTATGCGTCGAAACCGGAAAGACCATGCCCATGTTGAACGACTTGCCGTCGGCCTTATATGCCGCCACGACCGGCTTCAGCGCGCTGGCCGGAATGGGATGCGCAGGCATTCCGTCCGCCTGCATTTTAATATGCGGCTTCATCGCGTCCCAGACAGCATTCGACACGGTGATGCCATTGCCATTCAGGTCCATCGAGAAAGGCGTCACGATATGCGCTTTGGTGCCGAAGCCGATGGTGGCAGCCAGCGGTTGGCCCGCCAGCATATGCGCACCATCGAGCTGACCTGTGATGACGCGGTCGAGCAGGACTTTCCAGTTCGCCTGCGCTTCCAGCGTCACAAAAAGACCTTCGTCTTCGAAGAAACCCTTCTCATAAGCAATCGCCAGCGGTGCCATATCAGTGAGCTTGATGAAGCCGAGCTTCAATTGCTCTTTTTCGAGGCGCAGCGGTTCAGCCTTCACAGGTGTCGAAACAAAAAATCCCGCCGACAGGCTGAGCAACAATGCCGTCGCGCCGAGCAACAGCCCGCGCCGCTTTACCAAAACATTCGACAACTTCCCGCCAAACCTATCGCTCATCGGTTACTCCGCTTCCGCGTCTGCAAGACGCGTTTGAAAAACAAAAAAGCCGCCCGACTGAGACCACCGCCCGTCCAAGGGCGACACTTCAGTTCGGCGGCTTTGCCAACGTGAGCAGCATTCTTCGTTGAACGCGCTTATGCACGACCCGTCATGGGTCTGAAATACACAGAGCAGAATTCGTGCCAATCGCTCTGCCGCATCACATCCGGCGGAAAGCTGCGTCTTTCGGCATCGGACCTGCATCGCCGCGCCGACGGATTGCTTTGTAGCGCTGCACAAATAATAGGCGTCCAGACAGAAATTTATGCATCGCACCATTTTTCAACGCTCGATAGTCCCTGCCCCGCAGCAATTCGGTTCCGGCCAACACAAACGCCAAATTGACAGGCGCGAATTCAGCGATAGGTTCGGCTTCATAGTGTTCAGGAGGCCAAACTGAAAATTGCTGTTGTTGACGAGAGTGCTGCCCGTGCGGAAGTGATCGCAGAAGGTCTGCGTGAAGCAGGTCTCACCGATGTGCACCTTCTCGTCGAACGCACCGGCCTCGTCGCGCGTCTGACCTCGCTCGCGCCGGATGTCATTCTCATCAATCTCGAAAACCCGCGCCGCGACATGCTGGAAGAAAGCTTCACCCTGTCGCGCGCACTGTCGCGCCCGATTGCCATGTTCGTCGATCAGACAGACGAGCGCGCCATTTCCGAAGCGGTGGATGCCGGCATCTCCGCCTATGTCGTCGATGGCATGCGTAAGGAGCGCATCAAACCCATTCTCGAACTTGCCGTCCGCCGATTTCATGCCTTCGCCAGACTTCAGGGCGAATTGGCGGAAGCCAAATCCGCGCTCGCTGAACGCAAAACCGTAGACAAAGCGAAGATGTTGCTGATGAAACGCCGCAAGATTGACGAAGCGACGGCCTACGCGCTGTTGCGCAAGCAAGCCATGGACAGCGGCCGCCGCATCGCCGATGTCGCCGAAGCTCTGATCTCCGTCGAAGCCCTGCTAGGAGATCAGACATGACACATTTCCGGATTGGTTTTCTCCCGCTCGTCGATGCTGTCTTGCCGATTGTCGCCCATGAATCCGGCATCGCACACAAACACGGCATCTCCATCGAGATGGTCAAAGACCCGAGCTGGGCCACCGTGCGCGACCGCCTCGTCTATGGCCAGACCGATGCCGCGCATCTCCTCGCACCACTCGCCATCGCGACCTCGCTCGGTCTCGACCAGACGAAGACAAGCACGCCGCTCGCAGCGCCTTTCATGCTGGGGCTCAACGGTAACGCGATCACTGTCAGCCCCCGCGTCGCTACCCTGCTCGCCGCCGACCGCAACAGCTTTGCCGATGTAAAACAAACCGGCATGCGGCTCGCGGCACTGGCAAAAACCTCCGCCTCCGAAGGTCAAAAACTGCGCCTCGCCGTGGTGCATCGTCATTCAAGCCACAATTACATGCTGCGTTATTGGCTCGCGGCCAGCGGCTGCGATCCGGAAACCGATGTCGAAATCATTGTCGTGCCGCCGCCCTTCATCGCCGACGCGTTGAAAAGCGGTGAAGTGGATGGTTCATGTGTCGGCGAACCCTGGAGCAGCGTCGCCGTTGCCCGTGGTGTCGGCCAGATCATTGCCACCACCGCGCAGATATGGAGCCGTGGCGTCGAAAAGCTTCTCGCCTTCCGCAAGAGCCTGCTCGATGAACGTCGAGACGAGGTGGAAGCACTGTTGCGGGCGCTCCACGAGGCCGGACACTTTGTCTCCGATCCCGCCAACGCGATGAATGTCGCTGACATACTGGCGCGACCCGCCTACATCGACCAGCCCGCCACCCTCATCGCACGTGCGCTCACAAACCGGCTGGCTCTCACACAGGACGACGCAGAGCAGCCTGTGAGAGACTTTCTTTTCCTGCATCAGGAAGCATCCAATTTCCCGTGGCGCAGTCAGGCCATGTGGCTTTATTCCCAGATGGTGCGCTGGGGCCACGCACCGGGCACCGACGCAGGCTTTGCCGCTGCTGCGGATGTTTTCCGACCCGACATTTACCGTGCTGCGCTGGAAGGTACAGACGCCGTCATGCCGGGCGCCAGCGCCAAAGTCGAAGGCGCAATCCGCACGCCGACAGGCGCGTCTACCGTCAGTGGACGTCTTATTCTTGGGCCCGACAGCTTCTTTGACGGGCGCAATTTCGATCCCGACAAGCCGATGGATTATCTGGCAGCGCAGACACAGTGACGACTTATTTTTTGTTGCGTCGCAAAATTCCCCTTGCGGTGCAACACGATTTTGTGAAACGTTTATGACGCACAGATAGCAATGTCTGAAACATAGAGGCGGACCACCCCCAATGACGGGGATCATGTCTACCTTCCGGCAATGATGCCGCCCGAACCGGTTTGTATGAACCGCCGTTCGAGGCGGTTTTTTTGCGTCCGGTGCATTGATTTGTACCCGGACGAACGAGACCTGCTGCGCGTTTTTCAAATTTTCCTTCTGCCCCGGGGGCTTCAATGAAGACACATAGACATCAAGATCAGTTCAAATCGGTGAACGCATCTGGACTACTTTCGCACCTTTCCGGTCCAAAGCTGGCCGTAGGCTTCATCGGCATACTCACAGCCCTGCAAACACCGGCACAGGCGGCAGACCCGGTTTGGACACCGCTTCTCGACGCTCGCCTGCGCTACGAAAATGTCGATCAAACCGGCTTTGCCAAAGATGCAGACGCCACCACCGCGCGGTTGCGCGCCGGATTGCAATTCACCAACGGCGATGTGTCGATCCTCGGCGAAGCAGAAGGCACATTGGCGCTCAGCGAGCGCTACAACAGCACAACCAACGGCAAGACGGCTTATCCCGTTGTTGCAGACCCCGAAAATGCCGAACTCAACCGGTTGCAAATCCAATACACGGGCATCGACAAAACCACCTTCACGGTCGGCCGCCAGCGCATCAATATCGACGACCAGCGTTTTGTGGGCAGCGTCGGCTGGCGTCAAAACGAGCAGACATTTGATGCCATCCGCGTCGAGAGCACGGCGCTCGGCCCCCTCAAGGCTGACGTGACATACAGCTGGGCCAACCGCACCATCTTCGGCTACGACAGCCCTATCCAGTCTATTTCCGGCAGCAATGTGTTTGCCACACTGAGCGCGGACATCAGCATGGTCACGCTCGAAGGCTTCACCTTCCTTGTTGATCAGGACGAATTCGGCAGGCGTCAGTTTTCAAGCCAGACATATGGTCTGCGCGCATCAGGCAAATTCGATCTGGCAACCGACACATCTCTTGCGCTCGCGGCAGGCTATGCAACGCAGGCCGATTGGAAAAACAATCCCAATGACTACAAGGCCGACTACTGGCTAGCCGATGCTTCACTCACCCTCGGCAAGTTCGGCCTCAACGCGAATTACGAAATTCTCGGCGCAGACACCGGCGCGGCGAACACCAGTTTCCAGACGCCGCTCGCCACTTTGCATAAATTTCAGGGGTGGGCCGACAAATTCCTGACAACACCCGCTAACGGTATCCGCGATCTTCAGGGTGGTGCGAGTTATGCGCCGGGCAAGATCGGCATTCTCGGGCCGGTCAAATTCGTAGTGGCTTTCCACCAGTTCGACAGCGACATCGGCTCCAGCCATTACGGCAACGAGTGGGATGCCCAGATCGTTATCAAGCCCCGTCCCGACACAACCGTCATCGCAAAATTTGCCGACTATAAGTCCGACACGTTTGCGACAGACACGCAGAAAATATGGATTGAGGTTGGGTACGCCTTGTGACGTTTCCTCGCGATACGTTGCAATAGCGGGCCGGTGCTGGAACCCCCAATTGAAAGTTCCGGCACCGGTCACCATCACTCATTATCCAAAAGTCTTTTCAGATCATCCGGCGAATTCACATTGTGCAGCGGCAGGGGTTCGGCAATCTTCCTGACCGCGACATGATCAAGCCAAAGATAAAATGCGCCACTCCCGGCTGATACAAGATAAGTATCTAGCGTCCCGCTCAGATGCGCAGGCCAATAGCCGATCAGATGCTGTTCGGCAAAAACTGCAGGCTCTGTCCCCGACAATAATTCAACGAGATTGGCAGGCAGCGGTAGGACATCGACGGGGACCGTGATCACCGCATCGAACGCATGGTCACTGGCATATGCCAATGCACCGTTCAACCCGCCGAGCGGCCCCATGCCGGCTTTCGGACGATCATCAACCCGCTCAATGTCCCGCCAGTTGCGGCCACAAATAACAAGCTGATCGACCTGTTTGGAAAAGATCGCGGTGACATGATCAAGCATAGCCACGCCATCAATGATCGCCTCGGCCTTATCTTGGCCAAAACGCCTCGACTGACCGCCCGCTAAAATTGCGCCCAGAACTTTCATTCCGCACCTTGCAAATACACAGCAGCAAAGGACCTGCCACTTTGTCCAAGATCATTTTAGCATCGATTATATTGGGCGACCATCGAACGACACGTCGCCGCTCCGGCGCGAGAAACGCACCGGAGCGGGCTTGGTTCTATCGGTCAGAGACGGCCGAGAAGGAGCAAGACAAGGAGGACGACGAGAACGACACCCAAACCGCCGCTCGGAAAATAGCCCCAGTTAGCGCTGTGCGGCCAAGCAGGGATGACGCCGACGAGGGCCAGAATAATTACGATCAGCAGAATTGTACCAAGAGACATGATCTATTCCTCAAAATGATTGAGGCACAGAATAAACCGATCCGGTAAATCATCTAAAGGATCGGGAAATACTCACGACTCCGGGTCACCTGCATTGCCGGAGGCCGCAGCAACGGCCAAACGAGCCAATGCCGGAAGCGACTTCGACCCTGTCTTCTTCATAATCGCGGCTCGATGATTTTCAACCGTTCGCTGACTGATACCGAGATCTGCCGCAATGTTCTTGCTCGGATGACCCGCCAGAACCATGTCCATGATCTCGCGCTGCCGTGACGTCAGTCCGGCCAAATGATCGACGGCGCTTTGCCGCCAGACGTGCAGCTTGGTTTCGTCCCGTGACAGTTCCAACGCATGATCGATGCCTGCGATGAGCGCGGGCGCACCAATCGGTTTCTCGATAAAATCGAGGGCTCCGGCCTTCATTGCTTCCACCACCATCGGCACATCGCTGTTGCCTGTGATCATGATGGCCGGAAGCTGATACCCCAGATCGTTCAACTGACGCAGGAGATCGAGCCCGCTCATGCCAGGCAGATAGGCGTCTACCAGCAGACAGGCTTCACCACCGGGGTGGTAGGCATCCAAAAAAGCTTCGCAGGTTGAGAAATCAACGACCGTGCGACCGTCATCCTCCAGCACACTGCGAATGGCGCCGCGAATATGAGCGTCATCATCAACAACATAGACAGTGGGCAGCGTGATATCCGAAGCGGTTGCAGCCGGATTTGGTGTATGCGGGGCGGAAACCACATGCGCAACCGGCAAAAGCCGCAATATCGTCTCAGTCAACTCGCCGAGTTTCACCGGCTTGTTCAACTGCACGCAATTCTGAAGTGCGATGCTTCGCAACGTACCGGTCGATATGTCGCCGGTCAGAATAATGACGGGGACTTCCCGACGCATCTTGGCGCGCAGATTGGCCGCCACCTGAAGACCGTCCATTCCGTTCGGCAGATTGTAGTCAGCGAGAAGCAGGTCGGGCCTGATAGCACCGCGATTGACAAGATCAAGGCCCGCCAGACCGTCTGGCGCACTTGTGACGCGATGACCTTCGCTGATAAGCAGAAGTTCAAGAAGTTCACGCACTTCGGCATCATCCTCAACGACGAGGATTGTACCGCCACGCTGAATTTCGGCGACCGGCACTTCAACGGCGACCTGCAAAACTTTCTCGGGTTCGACCGCGTCTTCTGCCGGCTCATAAGCCACATCAACAGAAAATATCGACCCCCGCCCCAGTTGCGAACTGACGTGAATATTGTGCCCGAGCATTTCGCCGAGGCGACGGACAATCGAAAGACCAAGCCCCAACCCGCGGCCACGTTCACGCGCGACATTGTCGAGCTGGTGATACTCTTCAAAGATTGCTTCGTATTCGCCTTCCGGAATGCCGATGCCGGTATCGAGCACCTGAACGCTCAGCATGTCCTTGTGGCGACGACAACCCAGCAACACCTTGCCGCTCGCCGTGTATTTCAACGCATTCGACAGCAGATTGCGGATCATCTGACCAAGAAGATGCGGATCGCTATGGACCGAAAGACCGCATGACACAACGTGGAACGACAGATCTTGCGCCTCGGCGGTATAGGTGAATTCCTCACGCAGGCGGTGCAGCAGATCATCGACCGGGAATGTCACCATCTCGGCAGAAACCGTACCCGCCTCGATCTGGTTCAGGTCAAGGAGTGTGTTCAGCATGCTCGACATGGCACCCAGCGTGCCATCGAGGCGTGCAACAAGCTTTTGCTCGGCTTCGCCCACCACAGTCTTCGCCAGCAATCCCTGAAGTAAGGCCAGTGTTTGCAATGGTTGGCGCAGATCGTGGCTCGCGGCAGCCAGAAACCGCGACTTCGCCATGTTCGCAAGATCGGCTTGTTGTTTCGCGGCTTCCAGCGCCCCCGCGATGCGCTTGCGATCAGAGATGTCGGTGAAGGTAATAACGACACCCTCGACGCCGTCTTCATGCGTGCGGTACGGCAAGATGCGGCGGATGAACCAGACACCACTCAACGCTTCGACTTCGCGCTCTATAGGTACAAGCGTTTCCAGCACCATCCGCGCGTCGGTAGGTAGCTCATGGTCGGCCGTCAGTGAATGAAGATCGGCAAGCGGGCGCCCGATGTCGCCGGGAATGACGTTAAAGAGTGACTTCGTCGCCGGCGTGAAAAACCGGATGTTGAGATGAATGTCGAGAAAAAGTGTCGCGACGTCAGTACTGTAGAGGACATTCTGCAGATCGTTGGAGGTCGTGCGCTGGCGTTCAAGTGTTTCCTGCAACTGACTGTTTAGCGCCGTCAGCTCCTCGTTGAGAGATTGCAGTTCCTCTTGCGACGTCAGCAGTTCCTCGTTGGTCGATTGATATTCTTCGTTGACCGACAAGGCCTCTTCGTTGATGGCCTTCTGGTCTTCGCTTGAGATTTCAAGATCGCGCATTGCGCCTTGCAGCTCGCCTCTGACGCCATCAAGCTCAAGTTCGAGTTCGGAAACACGCGAAGCTTCAAGCGGTGTAACCGGGCGATGAACCGACTGCTCGTGCTTCGGCTCGTCGATGAAACAGACGAGCAGAAGGTCTTCTCCATCGTTCGGCACCGGCTGCACGTCAATGCGGAAGCGGATGTTGTCGCCGTTATTGTCCACTCTGCCACCTGCGACCACAATGCTCGCATTTTCGCGGATGGCACGCTGGACCGCCGAACGAAGCTTGCTGGCCAGCCCTTGCCGCGCCATTAAGAGGAGATCATGCGACGGATGACCGGGCGCCACATGCAAATAGCGGTCGATCGGTCCGACCGAGTGCAGGCACTCATGCTTGTGATTGATCAACACAGCGGCGGGCGCATAAGTGTCCATCACAAGTCGGCGACAGAGGTCTGCGAACACCGCTTGGCGCGACGGCGCGTGGCCCTGACCGGGACGGGCGGGAACCCGCATGCCGCCACCGGCACCCAGCGAAAATCCGAAGTTCTCAAGACGCTCGTCGCCAATCTTGCGATAAATCCGTTCAGCCTTGGAGATGACCTTAAAGCGGCCCTCAGTATTGGTAATTGTTTCCGAGCCGCCGAGCAGCAGCGCCCCGCCCTCGCGCAAGGCGAAGTGGAAGATTGAAATGGCGCGGGCCTGTGCTTCCGGACGCAGGTAAATCAGAAGGTTGCGGCAGGTCACGAGGTCGAGACGCGAAAACGGCGGATCGACCAATATGTCCTGCACGGTAAAGACAACAGCAGCACGCAACTCCGGCGAGACCCTATAGCCCTGCTCCTCCCGCTGAAAAAAGCGGGCAAGTCGTTCAGGCGAAATATCCGCCTCGATCGAGTGGGGATAGAGGCCTTCTCTGGCCGTCGCCACCGCATCAGGGTCTACGTCAGACGCAAAAACTTGCAATTTCACGTCATGGTCGGCTGTCGCAATTTCCTCGCGAAAAATCATTGCGAGCGAATAAGCTTCCTCGCCTGTGCTGCAACCGGCGATCCAGATACGCAAAGGATGGTCCGGTGCCTGCTTGCTCACAAGCTCAGGCACGATCCGGTCTGCCATCAGGTCGAACACGGCCCCGTCACGAAAAAAAGAAGTAACGTTGATGAGCAAATCCTGCGAGAGCAATTCCCGCTCGTCGGCGTCGTGAAGCAGAATGTCGAGATATTGCTCCATATCGCTGATTTCGACCGACGAGAGCGTCATACGTCGTTCAATACGGCGCTTCAGCGTGCCGCGCTTGTATAGAGTGAAATCATGCGCGGTCTTTTCACGCAGAAGTTCAATGATCTCCGGCACGCGGTCACGCGGCAGATCCGGCAGTATCTCGCCTTCTTCTGCAAAGGCCAGCCGCATGCTTTGGCTATACTCAATCAGTTTCTCAGCGATTTCGTCGACAGGCAGCACATGGTCGGCAAGGCCGGTGATGATGGCATTCCGCGGCATCCCGTCATAACCCGCTTCTTTCGGATCCTGCACAATAACGAGACCATTCTTCGCCTTGATCGCCTTCAGTCCGGCGCTGCCGTCTGTGCCGGTGCCCGACAGCACAACACAAACAGCACGTTTGCCGTATTCATCAGCCATCGAGTGCAACAGGAAGTCGAACGGCAACCGCGCTCCGTGGCGCGCCTTGGGTTGCGACAGATGGATAGCGCCGCCAAGAACCGACAGGTAGGCACCCGGCGGAATAACGTAAAGATGATCGCGCTCAAGCAGCATGCCATCCGTTGCCTGCACCACAGACATCGACGTGAAGGCGGTGAGCAACCCGACCATCATGCTTTCATGGGTCGGATCAAGATGCTGAACGAGAATGAACGCCATGCCTGTATTCTTCGGCAAAGCCCGCACCATCTTACGACAGGCATCGAGCCCGCCTGCTGAGGCACCGATGCCGACAATGGCAAAGCCTTCGGATGAGGGCGACTTGCTGGATGCGGGAATGGCAGGTTTGCCAGCTCGTGCTTTGGCCGGGGCGGCCTGCGGCGGACGATTTGTCGGCATTTCATTTTTACTCAAGGCACCGCTCACCAATGGGAGGCGCTTGCGGATGTTACCATCAATTCATGGTGGCAACTAACTTGCCCAATATCGGCCCGTTCTCGCCGCTTTGGACCGCAATCGGGACCGCTGAGTAGTTTCCGATCCTGCCAGGCATGAGACATCACGCGTACTGTCCACGGAAGATACAGGGGACCAGTTCCGATAAAAGGAACGCGGAAGCACCCAACCCGCTCATCTCTATCTCTGCCCGTTTGGCAGACTGTGGCCTCGCCACGGTCAATGCCAAGCCGTAACATTAGAACTGGACCACATAGATGACAAAACTTCGCAATATTTTTCTCGCCACCTCCCTCTCCGTTGCAACGATGACAGGTGCCATTGCCACAGTCAGCACGTTCAGCAGCGCAAATGCCGCAACGGCAGAAGACCTCAACACAGATGCCGATCAGGCATTGGCTAAACTGTACAAATCCAGCCCCCTTGCTGAGCAGATCTCCAAGAAGGCAGTCGCCGTTCTCGTCTTTCCGAATGTCGTGAAGGCCGGTCTTGTTTTCGGCGGTGCTTATGGCGAAGGCGTGCTGCAGCAGAACCACAAGGTCGACAGCTACTACAATTCCGTCACGGGCTCATGGGGCCTGCAGGCCGGTGCGCAGTCCTACGGCTATGCCGTGTTCCTGATGAACTCCACAGCCGTCAAGTACCTGCATGAATCACATGGCTGGGAAATTGGCGTCGGCCCGACTGTTGTCATCGTCGACGACGGTATTGCGAAAAACCTCTCGACCTCGACACTCAAAGATGACGCCTACGCCTTCATCTTTGACCAGCAGGGCCTGATGGCCGGTGTCAGCATCGAAGGCACGAAGATTTCGAAGATCAAACGTTGATCCGATAAGTTTGACCAAACACATTGACCTCGTCCACCCTCACACGGGTGGGCGGGGTCAAGACGTTTCGGAACGACCGCAAACCCGATAACCTCAGGTTTCCAGGGAGGTGATACACCCCTCCTCCGTCAGACATCGGAGCGCCATGTGCTTACAGCCCGCCTCTTTCTCTCGTCTTTCGCCCTGTGCGGCGTAGTTGCCTGCGGGACAGTGCCGTCCTATGACGCGTTGATCGAAAAGCATGTCAGCTCTACTGACCACCCCAAGATCGCAGGCGCGCACGGTCCACTCAGCACGAGGCAGACCAAAGCCATTCTCGCCCGTCTGCGCGCATCCGACCCGAATGCCGACATTCTTCAGCGGCATCTCGTGATCGAGCAGAACGTCTCCGGCACCCCGATCGTTGCAGGCAACAGAACGCGCCTGCTTCGTGATGGACGCGAGACATTCAAAGCCATTTTCACTGCCATTCGCGGCGCTCGCCACCATATCAACCTCGAATACTATATTTTTGAAGACGTCGAGGTTGACGGTGAGCACATCGTAGATCTCCTGATCGCCAAGCGTGCGTCAGGCGTTGCAGTCAATATCATCTATGACAGCTACGGATCGGGCCAGACGCCGGCCGAAGTCTTTACAAGACTGGCGGACGCCGGCGTCATACTCATGGAATTTCGCCCCCTCAATCCGCTCAAATCCATTTCCGACTACTCGATCAATGATCGTGACCATCGCAAGATCATGGTCGTGGACGGCAAGATCGGAATCGTCGGCGGCGTCAATCTGAGCAAAACCTATCAAAGCCGCATACCCGGAGCGAAACCGCCGCCCGGCGACGCACCGGAAACATGGCGTGATACCGATCTCGAAATCCGCGGACCGGCTGTGTCGCAATTGCAGGACTTGTTTCTCCAGCATTGGGAACAGCAAAATGGACCGACCATGGATAAGGCTCTGTACTATCCGGCCCAACAGGCCATCGGCTATGAGCTCGTCCGTATCATCGGCAGTTCGCCTGACGACCCCATCCCGCGATACTATGTGACACTCCTCTCTGCGATGCGCAGTGCGGAGGAAAGCATCTGGATTAGCGCGGCCTATTTCGTGCCGACACCTGACGAAAAAGACGAGTTGATGGAAGCGGCAGGACGCGGCATCGACGTCCGGTTGCTGCTACCCGCCCACAGCGATTCCCAATTGGTTCTCAGTGTAGGGCAATCGCACTATTCGGCCTTGCTCAAAGCCGGTATCAAAATCTATGAGCATCAGGACGATATTTTACACTCCAAAACGGCCGTCATTGACGGTGTTTGGAGCGTCGTCGGCTCATCAAACCTTGATCCGCGCAGCATCCTTTTCAACGATGAAGTCGATGCCGTGGTGCTGGGTACGTCAACCGGTCGCGCCCTTCAGGAAATGTTCAAGGACGATCAGGCGTCAGCCAAACAGCTTGACCTCGAATCATGGTCACAGCGCCCGCTTCTGCGGAAATTAAACGAGCTTTATTCGCGTATATGGGAATCGCTGCTCTGAGTAACTCAGAATGAACCCTGAGTAGTTCCCGAACCTGTCCTGAATGCGGGAAATAATGCACGAATGGTGCAATGGCAAAAATTGCCATGCGACCTCAACCTCAGGACATCCCTATGAACAACATCGTTATCACCGGCGCAGTCATCGTCTTGTTGGGTATTCTCGGACTAGCTGTTCCGGCATTTACCACCCAATCAACTGAAGACATTGCGCAAATCGGCGATCTCAAAATTCAGACCACCGAAAAGACGTCACACAATATCTCACCCTACATCAGCGGCGGCATTGTCGTTCTCGGTCTCCTTGTCATGGGCGGCGGAGCGACCCGACGCAACGGACGCACCAATTCTTGACAGGTAAATGCTTCTTCGATCCACGCCGCTGCCTCACCCGCAGCGGCATTTTTCTTTGTACTGAGATGGTGCGAAAAACGTCTTCTCTTTTCTGAGTACATTCCGTGCCTGCCGGACAAGCGCACAACAACCTAACGTTCCAATACACCAATGGAACCTTCCGTCGCACCGACGCCCAGGAACATCATTGGCATCCGCAGTATTCGTCGAACATCAAACGACGATACTGCCACAGGAGACGAAGCCATGATCAGATCAAATAATTGGGACATATCCTTCGCGTCCACAGTCGGCGCCTTCCTCGGCGCGACTTACACACTCATCATGTGTGGCATTTCCAATCTGCTTTCCGTTCCGTCAATGAGCATTGTTCTGATTGCCATTGTTATCGGTGCGACGTTTGGCGCAGGCATCCTCGGCGGCATTGCCGTTCTTCTCAACTATGTGCGCTCGCTCGGAACACCTGACATCAAACAAGCAGCTTAACTACTCCTTTTGATTACCATTCATTCGACGTTTATTTTACGGGGATGACTCTGTGTCATCTGCACATTTAAGGAAAAAATATGAAGAAAATTATTCGTGCAACGATTGTGATGGTCGGTTTGGCAAGCGCCGGATTGGCAATGACAAGCACCCCTGGTTTAGCTGGCGTTTCTATCAATCTGGATTTCGGCAGCGTCGCTACCGGTTATCAGGATGGATACTGGGACAACAATCATCATTGGCACAATTGGCGCAGCGACGAAGAAATGCATCAGTATCGCGCCAAGCACGGACACAAATATAACAATTGGAAGCGCAGCGGAAAGCAAGACCGCGGACACTACAAAGTGCGCGACCGTCGCCATGAAACCCGACATGACAATGGACGCCACAATGGTTGGAAACAGTAACCATTCAATTCCAATGATCACGAAAATCCGCTCAGCGGCGATCGCGGTCTGTCTCTCAGCTTTCGCCGCGTCGGCTCTTCTTGGCGCAGCGAAAGCCGATGACCACACCCGCTACTATCAGGTCGAGCACCCGCGCTATGGCAATATCGGCACCTATGCCTATTCGATAGATAAGTCGGATGGCGAAGTGCGTACAGAGGCCCAGCTCCGTGTCGCGATCACGGTTATGGGCTTCGTCATATATCGACAGGACGCCGATCAGGTCGAAGTCTTCCGCAATGACACACTCGTCTCGTTTCAAAGTGTCACGACAACGAACGGGCAGCAGGCACTCACATATGGCATTGCCAAGGCTGGCCGTTTCCAGGTGACAACAGCCTCAGGCGTAAGTTCTGCACCGGCACACGTTCTGCCGTCCGATCCGTGGTTGCTTAAACGCGTCGGCACCGGCGTTGTCGTCTCAACCAAATCAGGCTTGATCGAAGATGTCGAAGTCACCGGCGGCGAGACAGAGATTGTATTGCTCGACGTCGGTCCGGTGTCCACACGCCACTTTCATGTGCGTGCCGGAACACAAATCAACAAATGGGAAGTCTGGCTCGATCAATACGGCTCGCCGGTCAAGTTCCGCAGTCTTGAAGATGGAACACCAATCAACTTCATCCTTTCATCGACCACCGTACCAACATCCGACCTGTTCGGTCTGGCCGGCGGTCCGGTCCGTCAGAACGAGTAGATTCCGAACGTTCCCGCAAATGAGTGAAAGTGACAATATCTTTGAGGTCACAGCTTGTTCTGATATGTGGCGTGACTAGCGAAACTCCCGGACTCAGCCCCCCCTGCCCCCCGCTGTCCGGGAGTTTCGCACTCATTTGGGAGGCACCGCATTTGGGCCACAACGTCCGCTACACACGTCCTGAAACACGCACCACTATCGCGCGCATCTTCGTTCCGACGGATGAAGAAATGCCGAGGCAAATTCGCCGCTTGAAAATGCTTGGGTATACGATCGTTGACATTGACCCGCCACTTCGTGACCTTAGACCTACACTTGTGAGCGTCACGGAGATGCGTGGTTGACATCCGCCCTGCCAAACGAACCCGAAGAAGTCGTCCAGCCTGAATCGCCAGCCCCGGTTCAGCAACGCACAGTCATACAACTTCCCGAAGATATGAAGGTCGTCACGCTGGTCGGGATATTCGGCCTGTTGCTTCTCTTCGCGCTTTATTTCACGAAGGCGATCGTCATGCCGATCGTTTTCGCCTTTATCCTCTATCTGATGCTGCAACCCGGCATGCGCGTGTTCGCCCGTCTGCACATTCCGAAATTCATAGGTGCACTCGTCATTGTCTCTATGCTCTTTGGCAGCTTGGGCACGCTCGGCTATACGCTCGTTGATCCGGCCACGAGCTGGATCGCCAAAGCGCCAGAAAGCATATCGCGCCTTGAGCAGCGTCTCTCATCAGTCAAAAAATCTGTCGCCAATGTTCAGCAAGCCACCAGCAAAGTGGAAAAGATAGCGGCGGGCCCTGCATCGGGTGTCCGCGAGGTGACCGTTGCCGGACCCAATCTCAGCAGCTTCCTTTTCGACGGCACCATGGCGCTGATCGTCGGCGGCCTTACGACTTTGGTCTTGCTGTATTTTTTGCTGGTGTCAGGTGATCTCTTCCTGCGCCGCCTCGTCGAAATTATGCCGACGCTCAAAAATAAGAAGCAGGCAGTCGATATCGCGCGCGAAATCGAGAACAATATTTCCGGCTATCTCGTGACGATCAGTCTGATGAATCTCGCCGTCGGCGTCGCGACCGGCATTGCCGCCTATCTTTGCGGCCTGTCCGATCCGATCCTCTGGGGCGCGATGGCCTTCTTGCTGAACTACATCCCGATCCTGGGACCTCTCTTCGGTGTCGCCATCATCTTCTTTGTCGGCATGCTCACCTTTCCCACGATCTGGCAGGCATTCGTGCCGGCGGGCATTTATCTCGTCATCCATTTTGTCGAGAGCGAAACCGTGACACCCATCCTGCTTGCGCGGCGCTTCGCACTCAATCCGGTGCTCATCATCGTCGCCATCGTTTTCTGGTACTGGATGTGGGGAACAGCCGGTGCGCTACTGGCTGTGCCGATGCTCGCCGCCTGTAAAATCATCTGCGACCGCGTCGGCCCCCTCATGGCACTCGGACATTTTCTCGGCAGCGATGCACGCAGCTGACGGCGTCCCGATTCACGCGCAAAACTGCTGCCGCGCCAAGAGACGCGCCACTTATTCTTTTAGTTTCAATAAGTTATGAGGAAGTTTTGGCGGAGACGGAGTCCGACAAACTAACTGTCCATTCATGTCCGCCCTCCTCCAACTGTCTCAGATTAGAGACAATAAATACAATGACTTAATAGAAATATCAATACGCATTTATCCAAATAGGTCTCTCGACTTCCGGCCAAATCCCCGTTACAAAGTGGGGCCGAAAGTGGGGCCAACAGGAAATACGTTTGACCAAACACAGCCTTAACAAACTTGACGCCAGAACGGCTTCAAACCTGAAAACACCGGGACGCCACACAGATGGCGGCGGCCTTTATCTATCCATTGATAAGTCTGGGCGACGGCGCTGGGTTTTCATGTATGTCAAAAATGGCAAACGCACAGAGCTCGGTCTCGGTGGTGGACGCGACCTTACGCTAGCCAAGGCCCGGCACGGTGCCGCTGAGCTGCGAGCAATCATTCATGAAGGTGGCGACCCAAAGCTAAAGCGATCCGCACCGGCGCATTCCACATTTGGCGAATGCGCTGATGACTATGTCGAAACCCATCGCTCGAGTTGGCGAAACGCAAAACATGCCGCTCAATGGGAAATGACGCTCACCGTGCATGCACAAGCAATCCGTCATATTCGAGTCGACCTTGTAAATACAGAAGACGTACTTCGAGTTCTCAAGCCGCTCTGGGCCGAAACGCCCGAAACCGCCAAACGCCTAAGAGGACGAATTGAAAACGTACTAGACGCCGCCAATGCAAAGGGCTTGCGTTCAGGAGAGAACCCAGCGCGCTGGCGAGGACACCTAGACCAACTGCTACCAAAGCAGCAACGCCTATCACGCGGACATCACGCAGCTCTTCCATACAATGATTTACCTAAGTTCATGGTCGATTTGAGAACTCGTGACGCAATGGCGGGACTGGCTCTTGAGTTCGCAATTCTGACCGCCGCACGTTCAGGTGAAGTTATCAACGCGACGTGGGGAGAGTTCGACCTAGAGGCGGCTGTATGGACCATCCCGGCCAACCGAATGAAGGCAGGTAAAGAACATCGCGTGCCGATATCAAAACGGGCTCTGGAAATTCTGAGCATACTAGCGCCCGACGGGGACAAAAAGCCCAAGTCCGAGGACTACGTTTTCAAATCAAACAAGCCCCACAAACCGATATCAAGCATGGCGATGGCCATGCTCTTACGCCGAATGAAGGTTGACGTGACCGTGCACGGATTTCGCTCCACTTTTCGTGACTGGGCCTCTGAGACCACCTCTTTTTCGAGTGAAACCTGTGAGCATGCCCTCGCCCATCAAATCAAAGACAAAGCAGAAGCGGCATATCGACGAGGTGATCAACTAGAGAAGAGGAGAGAGCTCATGAAGGAATGGGCCATGTATTGCGGGCCTGAAAATTAAGTTTCATGAGAACTTTAGATTGTCAGACATATACGACCAGATGGATAGTGAAACGAGAAATTGTCTGCTCACATTATTTATCATTGGGGTAAATTCAATTGAACGATGAGCACTGCATTCTTCGAGATGAATACTGGGTTCGTGTCACATATTTTTGACGATTTGGCGTCCCTTCACACTTGCATAAACGACAGGGATGACCACGAGCGTCAGGATTGTCGAAGAGATCATGCCGCCGACCATTGGC
>TARA_R110000868_G_scaffold39332_1_pt1 | contig 18585 bp, 10 predicted proteins | sample TARA_R110000868 | Tara Oceans TARA_R110000868 (sample SAMEA4397489) | marine metagenome | biome: Polar Biome; feature: [SRF] surface water layer (ENVO:00010504); material: water (ENVO:00002006), including particulate matter (ENVO:01000060) such as... | depth 5 m | reverse complement strand
ATAGAACTCGCAGGCAACGCTGATGAGATGCGTGAACTTGCGGATGAAGTTTTTCGTAATGACTCACGGGTAAACTCATCTTTCTTCGGGAATTATTTTCCTAGACTGTCTACTGCAGTCGCAAAAGGGGTTGGCATACCTACCAATGCAGAGGCTGATGCGGCGGCTGCGGCGGAACAAACAAGTGCTATGGATGCCAAGATTATGGCTATGCCTGATGATAGCTCAGTGTTTGCTGAAGGTGCGCCTGTAGAATATACACCTGCAGGATTAGCCGCAATACAAGCTAGGAAAGATGAGTTAAACCGTGAGTACGGCCCTGCAGATGAAGTAGGTAATACTATAAAAACTGATATGGGTATAAACCTTGATAACTTAATTCGTGAAGAAAACGCAGCTACTGCGCGTGAAGGTTCGTTTGGACTCATACCACAAGTCCCTAAAGAAAATGTAATTAATAACAGATTTGATTTTGTCGATAATGAAGAAGGATTACCAGCTCCAGCCCCAACATTGACTACACCTGCCCAAATGAGAGAATCGGCAGAGTTTATGTCTCGTGATGCTGCAGGTATTGGTGGTTACGCTGATGGCATACCTACACAATATGAAGGCCAAGATAAAATTGGTACTCCTAATGTAACTTTAAAACAACAAGCTGAATTATCTGATGCTTCTTTAGATAACCTTAACACTACAGCAGGAGACATTCAGCCTCCTGTACCTGCACCTGCACCGGGATTTCCACCAGACGGAAATTATTTTTTAAATAAAAACTTAATGGAAGTGTACAAAAGCCAAGCCAGAAAAGCTGCAAGAGACGATGCGTTTAAAGGCACTTCTACTGGCCCTGATGAGTATCTTGGAGATATGTATCCTGACCCGAAAAAGACCCTTAAACCTAAAGATGCTACAGATAATGCAGACGGTGCAAGTGGAACTAGCACGGGCGGTGCAGGTATCAGTGCGGCTCTTAGTGCTGGTGCTGGTAGTAAAAGCGGTTCCGCAGGTGGGTATCAAGATCGCCTTGCAAGTATCCTAGATCGAATGGAAGCCAGAAAAGACGAAGACAAGTGGATGAGTTTAGCTGATATGGGTCTGCGACTTATGGGCAGCAAGAACCCTAACTTTCTTGGTGCTGTAGGTGAGTCAGGTCTAGGCGCACTGCAAGGATACAGGCAGCAGCAGGGTGTAAACCAGAAACAAGAAATTGGTATACTTGGCAAACTTGGCGACTTTGATATGGCAGAGCGCACTCTACAGGCGCGCATGGCTATTGCTAACGCTAGTGCTGCTGGTAGAGGTGGCGCAAAAGCTAAGGACGTATTAGCCGTCTTAGAGGCAAGACGCGCTGAATTAACAGGACCACTTGCCCCGACTAACCTTAGTCCCAGTGAACAAGTAGCAAAAGATACGGCTCTTGCTGATATAGATAGACAGATAGGGGCGCTTACTGGGGTAACAATTAACTCAACTCCTCAAGTTGTGCAGGCTGACGCATCTGATGATGTTAGCTTTTTGGGTAGAATAAATAATTATATTAGCTCATAGGAGCCTTAAATGGGTACGTACAACACGGCTGGGCCTTATAGCGGCAAACCTTATTCTTTTACTATTAGTGGAAATGTTCCAACCGATACTGAGTACGGGCGGATATCAGAGTACCTACGTCAGTTTGAAGATGAGTTTAAGACAAGCTATGAATCAAAGTATGGCGAGTATGAAGGATACGATGACGGCACTGTTATAGGCCGTGCATATAGACGTGGACGTGCTGGCGGTGCATCTGATCGCGGTGAACTTGTAGAATCTGTAGGGCAGCAATCTGGTTTAGGTGGGTTATACGACTATGGTTCTGATCTAGAAGAGGCGGGTCGCCAGCGTTCTGGTGAGTTGTTACTAGAACAGTCAACAGCCGATAGAGATATTACAGATTTTAAGGATGTAGATAGCCTATCAACAGGACTTAACTATCTTGGAAACCTAGCTGGAGGTACACTTGCTTCTGGTGTGTCTGCACTGCAAGGCGGTTTGTATGGCGCAGGTGTTGGCGGTATAGGTGGGCTTGTTACGGGTGGCCCTGCAGGGGCAGTAGCTGGCGCTGGTACAGGTTTTGCTTACGGTACTGTTGCAGGGTTAGTCCCTGAGTTTGCTGGGGGTAATATTAACCGCCGCGAAGCTGAAGTTGGCGAAGATGTTGACGTAAATGTAGTATCGGCTCTTGCTGTAGGTACAGCGCAGGCTGCTGCAGAGCGGTTTGGTCTTAAAGCACTGGCTACTCTTGGACTGTCTAAACAAGATATAGCTGATAAACTTCTAGCACGTATTGCAAAAGGTGGCGCTAAGGGCGCAATCGTAGAAGGTAGCACAGAGACGTTCCAATCGGCGGCAGAGCGTATGTATGCAGGCTTGCCATTACTTGATGAAGATGGTCAGAACGAACTTCTTAACGCCCTTGTAGGCGGTGTGCTGCTTGGTGGAGGTGTATCTGCTACAGGGCGCGGTGTATTTGGTAAGCGTCCCGAAACAGAACAATTAGAGCAGACGGGGCCACAAGACCTAGAAGGACCGCAAGGGCCACAAGGAGAACAAGACTTAGAAGCACAGAACAATCTTAGAGCAGGTACAGCCGAAGAAGCTGCGGTTATGGCAGATGAGGCCTTAGCGGGTGACGATGGGACTAGACTACTTGGTGAAATTGTTGATCCTGTTACGGGCCTATTTAAAAATGCAGAGTTAGCAGAACGCTATGATGCAGATACTACCGCTGCAATCGTTGAGAAACGTAAAGTAATTTTAAAAGAAAAATCTGAAGCCACCGCTGCCGCACTACCTGATCCAGAGTTAGACGCTCCGGTAAAAGAAAATCGCGCTAACCCGGATAGCGCGACTAAAAGTACAGATAAAGAAAAGACTTCTGCAGAAGGTTTTAGTGTAGCTAATGAAATGCGCAGATTATATGCGTATATGCAGGAACCAAATATACTTAATTTTGATTTTGATGATGCAGCAGAACATATTCAATCAGGTCAAACTCTTGAGTCTTTTCTAAAGATTAAAAGAGAAGAAGCCGAGTTAGACGCAGAGGAGGAAATAGATGCCGATGCTGCAAGCGGAGATAGAACAGGCGCTGGAAGTGGTGTACCAAGCGATGCAACAGGACCAGCTACCCCCGATGTTAATAGTGCCAGTACCACAAAAGTTGACTCATCTGACAGTACGCCAGTGGAATCAAGTGACGGCGATCCTGTGTCAGGCGCTGCAGGAAAGGGAGGAACATCCGCTACAGTAAGTACACAAGGTACAGTAGAAACACCTGCTAAGTATGAGACTGATGTAGATGATGCTAGGATAGATAAACTAGGGTTAGAAGTTATACCTTACGAATCTAAAAAGTATGATGATAAAACAGCACAAGTTTCAGATGTTGCAGGTAAGTCGCCCTTTCTTAACTACTCGGGGCGTATACTGGCAATGCGAACTGTTAATGGCGTAAAGGTTCCCTTCTATTTAAGTTCGGGACAAGCGGGTAAGGACGATGCTAGTCGCGGTGCAGATAGAGTAGCGAAAGGTAAATGGTATCCTATTTTTGGTATTTCTAAAGATGGCTGGATAAATAAAGGTTCGGCTAAACAAATAAACTCTTATTATGATAATGCAGAGTTAAAAAAAGCGGCACAAGAGTTAGATCAAGAATTTGGTGATATAGCAGCTAATGCAAGTATACCTAAAATTGGTCTTTTAGGATCACAAATAAATTTTATTAACTCTAATCTTGATGTATCTCCACCGGACGGCAATAACGATTCTGGCACTGTGCAGAGTAATATTAAGTCCGTGTTAGATAGGATTGCAGCGGGGCGCAACGCTTCGTCGGTTGACGAACAACAAACAACACCGATAAAGGTTAGTACAAAAGAGGCTGAAAACCTAGCGCGTATAGCTGAAAAACGTAGGGGTCCATCTTTTGCTCAAGAAAGCATAGATAAACTTCATGCAAACTACTTAGCTGTAGGGGCAGATGGTCAGGGTACACCACGGGTCGGCAATATGTCGTGGAAAGAAGCTCACGACAGGTATCACAATGACATAAAAGATATTACCACTACAGGTGATAAAAATCGTGTCGTTGAGAATTTATTAGAAGCAGAGCTAGAACGGCCTGTAAGACCTAGAGGTTCGACTGAACAAGAGGCAGCAGATTTATATGCGGCTAAGATAAAGTTGTTTGATGACACTGATGCTGCTGTTGATGCAGATACACGCCAAACAATTACAAATAAAAAATTTGCAGATGACACTGTTGATTACGATACTCGCCGTGCAGCTAAAAAGTACTTTCAAAAATACAGAATACTTACAGGTGCTTTAGATGAGATTGCAGCAGATGTAGCGCAGGGGCGCAAGGCTGCGTCAGATAACAAAGATATAGATGATGCAGTATTAGTCCAAGAAGGTAAACTCGCTGAGATGTGGGTGCGTAGTAACCTTGATTCTAAGACTATAGAGTATCTTGATAAAAAGATAACAGAAGAGTTTAACGCAAAAAAACAAGGCACTGGGGCGTTAGGTACTAAAACTTCTAAACAAAAAGATAAGGATAATGCGGCTAAAAAACGCGCAGACCAAGACGCCGCCGCAGCAGATAGTGGGTATATTGACCCTAACGCAAGCCCACAAGACGCGTTAATTGCCGTGCAAGAGCGCATAGACGCGCAGGTAGCTGTTAATGCACAAGAGCGTGAGTTTCTTGAAGGTCTTAGGGTTGAAGGTGAGCCTAATGAGGGCTTAAATAAAGAACAATTTAATCGCCTTAAAGCCCTTAGAAAACAAGACAAAGAAAATAATGAGGCGATTGCAGTTGCGAAAGATGCAATACGTGCGCGTCAAAGAGAGCTGGAAGATAAGGCACAGCAGGGTACGATTACCGTCCTTGAGCAGGGTGAGCTAGATAGCATTACAGGGGGGCGCGAGGCTTCGTCAGATGTGTCGCTGAAAGAACCTTTAGCCATAGCCCCTGACTTTGACAGTGGTGACTTAGAGGCAGATGCAAAGCAATTACGCGAAAAACTAAACAAGTGGCGTGGTGGCGACTTACCAGAAACCATGTCAGCCGCACAAAAGCAGACAGGGTATGCACTGCAATTTGGTGGCCTAGAGCTGAACCCCACTGTGTACCCTACTCTTAGTGCGCTAACCCCTACCATGTTAGGCGCAAGATTAAGATTGAGCCGTAAGAGTGACGATTTTAAGGCACAGCCAGAAGGCACCCGCGCTGAGATATTAGCTCTGGATAAGGATACGGTTGTTAGTGGCGCAGCAAACGAGATTTATGAAAATGCTGTTGCTATATCTCTGAGTGCCGCAGAAGTAGCAAATACAGCAGAGTTTGCAGAAGCAGAAGCAGGCCTTGCCCCTGAGACGTTAATGCGAGAGGAACTACCTTACGATACTATAGGAGGTATAATTGCTTCCTTAGAAGAACGGCAAGGTATGGACGGTATGCCTGACTTTGCAGAGGGTGACTTTGCTAGTGTCTTAGACAACATCGCAGCGGGTGCAGAGGTTAATAGCCTAGTAGCAAAAGCCGCAACTCAGATGGCTAATATATTACGAGCAAGAACTAAGAGCGGCAAGCCCGTAACTAAGGTTATGATTATACCTAATCTGCGGTTAGAAACTAAAGATGATGGTAGCCTTGCCGTTTCTGTAGGTAGTAATTCAACAGAACGAGCAGGTGCTTTTGACCCTAAGACAAATACTATCTACCTAGATGAAGAAACTGGTCTAAACGAACACGTCATAATGCACGAAGCGGCTCATGCGTTCCTATCCCACAAGTTAGGTGGGAAGAGTGAACTGAAGAAAGCAATAAACTCAATTGTAACTGCCATGAAACGCATACCAGATTTCGTCGATAGCGAGTTCGACACTTCAAATATAGACGAGTTCTTAGCCGAGTTCATATCCAACGCAGGGTTCCGTAAGCGACTACAGGAAGCGATCCCCTCCCCAGAAGCGACAGATCAGCGATCAATTTACGAGCGAGTTATAGGGGCTATAAAAGCGATTTTAACCTCTGGGCAAGTGATACCAACAAAAGCAAGAGCCAAACAAGACAACATGGTGAAAGACCTTGACGCCTTGGTACTTGACCTGTTGTCAGCCGCACCAAACGAGCGCGATGCTGTTGTTATGCCGTTCACCACTGCGGGTATGGCAAGCAGTATGGCGGCAGGTGTAGGTAATGTGCAGAGGCGCGTTAACAGCCTAGCCCCAAGAGATGAACAGGCTATTGCTCACCGTGCAGTAGCAACGCTAGGTATGATGCCTAGAGTGGCACGAAAAGCGTTCTTCCAAGTTACGCCTATGGCACGTCTGGTAGAGATTGCCGAGGATGCAGGGATAAAGGGTGCGCGTAAGCTGATGGACGCCATCTCAAATAAGAACGGTGCCATCTCCCGTATGCTGGGCGAACTAGATGCTGTTAACTCCGTACTGGTAGAGTTTAGAAAAGATATGTCCGAGGACCGCTATAGGCTCTGGACAGACCTTTTAAACGAATCCAACATCTACAGCGTAGACCCTACCTTGACAGAGAAACAGGCTGAGAAAGAATACCTAAGTAGCCCCGACCCTGTTGGTATGGACATATCAGGCCAAGATAAGTTTGATGCGTGGAAGAAACTTAGCAAACAATACGGCAAGCTAAACGCCCGAGAACGCGCTGCACGTAAACAGTTACTAGGCGTATACTCTAGGCTCTACGACCAGATAAAAGACATTATCTACGCCAAGATAGATGATAACATAAGCGACCCCGCTGCCGCTGCACGGCTAAAAAACGATGTGTTTGGTAAGCTGTTTGGTAAAGGTCGCCTAGTGTCGTTTCTGCCTCTAGCACGTAAGGGAGAGTTTAAGTTAACCTTTACAGCCTCTCCCAACCCTGACGCCGTGAAGGAAGCGGGTAAACTGCCACAGATCAACGGGATACAGTATTACGGTAACACCACAGAAAGCCCCGTTCTGTTTTTTGAAACCGAGTTGGCAAGACAGCAGTTCATGCAAGACCTAGCATCTGGCAACATGGACACATCGGACTTTATCATTTCTGATATTACGCCCTTTGAGAGTTTGGACAACGCCACCTTTGGGGGTGCGCCAGAGAACGCGTTTGTTAAGGAAGTCCTAAACGCACTAGATGAAGTCGGTGTCAGCGAGGAAGCTAAGACCGCTATCATGGAACTAGCGATAGATGCTATGCCAGAAACATCTTTTGCAAAGGCCTTCCAGAAGCGTAAGTCAGTACCGGGCTTTATAGTAGACCCTCTTGAGGCGTTCTCACTACGTGCTTACAGTCTTGGCTCACAGATAGAAGATATGAAAGCGTCCAGAAACATCCGAGCAGCACAAGCCGAGGTGTATACTCGTGAGAACATGGGTGCGGGTGGGATAAACAGCGACATTTTAGATGAATTAAAGTCGGGTGCAGACTACGCGATAAACCCCCCTAATGATGCAATAGCGCGAGCAGTAAACAAGACGGCGTTTGCGTGGACACTTATGGGTAACGTATCTTCTGCTTTGGTTAACCTCTCATCTGTGCCTATTGTGGTAGCACCATACTTAGCGGGAGAGTACGGCGCAGCGGAAAGTGCAACTGCATTATATGATGCGCTTGCTATGTTCACAAAGAGCGGCTTTTCACACAACCAAAAAATGCTTGTCGGCAATGATGAAGAGGGGGCGTACCGTAAGGTTCGTGCGTTACCCTCACTAGACAATTACTTTGAGCTAAAGACACAAGTTATAAAGGACGAAGAAACAGGCGCAGAACGGGAAGTACATAACTATGTAGTCCGTAGTGACCTAGGCCTGAGTGATGCGCGGAAAGCAGAACTGCAAGACCTGTCCTATTTTGTTAAGGAAATGTCTGATCTAGGTAGCCTTAACCGATCTTTGTTTTATGATAGCCTTGGTGTAGAGGGATCGTCTGTAGGACGTAGCCTCACTGATACTATCTCAGTATGGGGCGGCTCACTGTTTCACACAGTAGAACGTGCCAACCGCCAAGCTACTCTGCTGGCTACATATAACCTTGAGCTAAAGAGGTTACGTACACAGCCTCAAGCGAATGAGCGGGGTATGTCTAACGAGCAGATGATGGCACAGGCCGTGCGTAAAGCGTCTGATGTAACCGCCAGAACGGGTGGTAGTGCGTTGATTGCGACTGCACCGCCACTATCCAAGCAGAGCTTGGGTCGGGTTGCCCTCATGTTTAAGACCTACGGTATTACGCTATTGCACATGCAGCTAAAGTTAGCAAAAGACCTAATATATAACAGTGACTTGTCCAAGCGGGAACGCACCATAGCAGCGAAGCAGCTACTAGGGGTTATGGGTTCTTCTACCTTGTTGGCAGGTGTAAGCGGGATGCCTCTGTATGGCGCATACGTGCTTATAGCGGATATGATCTTTGACGATGAAGAGGATGATGCCGACACCGTGGCTCGGAAATACTTAGGCGAGACTGTGTTTAAGGGTCTACCCTCTGCAATGCTTGGCGTTGACCTATCTAGTCGCATAGGTCTGTCGGGTCTTATCATCCGCAATAACAAGTTTAACGCAGATGCCTCAGTAGAAGAAACCATTGTGCAGGGTCTTGGTGGTCCCGCATGGGGTGTGTTTAGTAGTTGGCGGCGTGGTGCGGCTGACCTTGCTAATGGTGAGTTCCAACGAGGCATAGAATCCATACTGCCCTCTGCGATACGAAACCCTATGAAGGCGATGCGATACTCTGATATTGAGGCGTTAGGTGGTGAAGGTACAGCCAGAACACGGCGGTTTGATCCAATCACTGATGACATATCAACAGGGGGTCTTGTTGGTCTAATGTTCGGCTTTAACCCATCCAACCTGTCCTTTAACCAAGAGCTAAACCAGAACCTAAAAGGCATAGACAAGGCTATAACTTCTAGGCGTACTAAGCTGTTGAAAAAGTTTTATCTGGCGACTGCCAAAGGGGATGGTCGAGGTCGTGAGGATGCGCTGTTAGAGATACGAGAGTTTAACGAGCGTCATGGGCCAGACAGTCCGAAGGTTGTGATATCACCTGACACTATTTTGCGGTCTATCAAACAACACTTTAAGACAACTGCAACCATGCACTACGGGGTTGTCCTTAGCGGAGCCATACGGCAGATGCTACTTAACAATGCCGAAGAGTATAACAACGGCTTTAACCTAAGCGGAGAGTACGTGGGCAAATAAAAAAGCCCCGCCACTAAGGGCGGGGTTAGTAAGAGGAGAATACAGCAGTAAAGATGTATTATTCCTCCCGTATCACAGGGTTCTCCAAAAACGTACCCCTAATTTATCTTTTTCTACAACTGTGGCGGTTTTAACCTCCCACTTGTTCCGTGCGGCTATCTCTTTTATTTGGTGAGCGCACTTCTCAGTGTCCACGCATGGGATAAAAACAGACATGCTAACCTTTATGTCCTCCCAAGGAACCACAATTTTTATCCCGTCAGGATGCAAATGGTGAAGTTTCAGTATCTTCTGCATCTTGCCCCTCCACTGCAAAATCGACAACTATAACCTGTGTAGGTGGTAAGTTAAGGTGAGTACCCTTGCTCAAGCGCATCTTTTTCTTGGAGCCGCCTAGCTTCAAATTTATATCATCTATAAAAGATGAATAGTTTATCTGTTGTTTGGCGCACCACGCTTTTAGTGGTTTGGGTATCAGGTACGCTTTCTTTATGTCTGTTTCGTATCTACCCACAAGCTGACCTCGCGGCATCATATCAGGGGTTATAACATCTATATTACCCCGCAGATCGTCCGTGCTTTTGATCCACAAGAAATTGCCCCAGTTTTCACTGAAGTAATCGTTTAGTGTCTCTTCTACAGAGGCGTTCATATCAGTAGAGGCTATCTTGTTCCGCTTAACCATATCCAGCGACCACTTATAAATCTTCTCTATGTCGAAGTCTATCAGTCCCATCTTCTTAGCGATTATCAATCCTGTTAACGTGCAAGCCACATGCACGGACCAAAACCTATTCTCTGCGGTAAGTCCCGCAGCTTGGTCAACCCGCGCCTGTGTCTTAGCCAACATCTGCTTGACCTGATCCTTGTTCTGCATGACCCACTGTAGGTATGGTATCGCTGCCAATCCGTAGTTATTCTCTATGGACATACCAAGCGCGTCTGTCTCTTCTTTTGTGTCAAAGAGCTTACGACCAACCTTAACCTCAAGTATCCGTTGAGCCTCTGCTTTCGGCGCAGCTTTGGTTATAGATATACGCTCAATAATGCTAGTGTTGCCTGTGGTAACGGCTAGTAACTTCCATGAGCCACCCCTGTGTCGCTCTACATTCGCACTACTTGTCATGCGCCCCCGTTGCTTACCACTCGTAAATTGGTAGGCTATATCACTAAGCTGTTTACTGGGGGTGTTGGTTATCTCGTCCATGCCTAACATAACGCTACGCAGCCGCTCGGCCCTGTTCATCTTAATGTTATACGTGTCCCTCTCTTGCAGCATAAGCTCGTCGGGGTTGCCGTATAAAGTGAGTGCGGCCTTGAGCGTAGTTGTCTTGCCTACACCTGAGTCCTTACTGTGGATGTGCATTGTAGCGCAGTTTATGGGCGTGAACTGCACCAAGGGACTGCCGAAGGCCACACCAAAAACATACTGATGCAGTTCTAAATCATCGCGTTCATAAAACCCGACAACCTCTTTCTTCCAACTCTCAAGATCGCCTCGCGGTTCAAAGGCAGGGAACAGAGACACGGTGCCTGTAGCTGGTGGGTTAAACTCCACCCGATCTGCAAAGACCTGTTGGTTGCCTAGTATGAACGAATTAGCGTCATCGTCAGCCCACCCGAATTGTGTGTGAGCTTCGTCAGCCATGCTTGTAGCTTGCATTTCATTTACCCATGTAATTGTGTACTGCATAAGATCATCGGGTTTGGCTACTCCAATACCCTGCATAGACATGTATTTCCTAAACTCATCGCGGGACGTGACTGCCGTTAGAGGTACAGTAAACTCTCGTACCCCATCTTTCGGTAGGTGCAGACGCATAACAATAGCCTCGCCCACCTCTGGATCGCGTAGCCTACGTACCACGTAAAGATCATTGTGGTAGAGACACTTCTCGTCAATGTCCCCATCGTTGTTCGTAGTCCTATAGTACACGCCACCGCTTGCCCCCCGAAAATATGGGCGTGGGTACGTAGGTATAACGTATTTGTTCTTGGGTGCGTTAGGTAGGTTAACAGCGGGTGCTTCTACTACCTCCTCTTTATCCGCTTCCCTTACCCTGTTGCCTAGCGTTATCGGTGACTTAACCTTACCCCAATTAGGGCATTTAGGACATACGTCAGGGTTGTGCTGGTCAAACGTACTACAGAGGTACGGCCCTTTTATAAGGTTCAGCTTTTCTGCGGTATCCAACGCGGTATACCCTGCGTGTTTCTTAGATATAAGGTGCGCGGCTTTATCCGCATCGGAGCAGAATTTGGCTATGGATAGCCCCGCTCTCCACATAGGTTCAGATGTAGTCTCTTGCTCAAGCACAATGCTGCGTAACTGATCGCAGCCACGTCCCGCCATTGTCTTACCAAGAATATCCTTAAAGTTACTCTGCATGTTTTGATGAAGTAGGTCTGTGACTGAGTTGTTAGTCTGTGGTGTATACTTCTTGGGCGCAGGTATGGAGTCTCCCCCTAATAGCTCTGAGAAGGTATCGAAGTCTATCTTGATGATAGCCTGCTCATGGAACGGCTCTACTAATGTTGGCGGGTCTGTCTTATAGTTATGTGTGTTGACTACCCGTAATACCCTAGCAGCATCAGATGTAACCGCAGGGTCAGCTTTAAGCCCATGCTTCTTGCACATAAACTTCAGTCGTTCTGCTACAGGCAACCATTCTATTAGTGCGACAGGTTCAGACAGAGGCCAGTATACATGCACTCCACGACCTGAGTTTATGATTAGCGGTTTCGGTAGCTTTAGAACCTTGCAGAAGTCTTTTAGTGAAGTAAACGCCTCGGCTTGCGTGGCGTACTCTTTCATAGGGCCACAATCTAGGTCCAGAAACAAAGAGCCAAGATGACTTACGTTATCTACTTTACGGTTTTTTGCTTCTACTAAAGATGCCAGAGCAAAGTATACGTCAAATCCGTCACCGTTAAACCCATTAGCAGCATCCACAACAACATCTAAAGTAGTATAAAACTTCTGTACCCTACGTTCATCAGACGCACGGGCGGCGAATATGCAGTATGGACCCTCGGGGGGTAGCACTGCCTCTAAAAAAGTCTTGGTGTCCATCAATATCCCCAACGTCAAAAGACGCCACAACCAGACGCATAAACGCCTTATCTATAGTCTGGTTGTGGCAGTAGTAAGTTAGTCCTCCCAAGCGCCCAATATTTCGGACAACTCAGGGTCAACTTCTTTTGACTTAGGCGCAACCTTTTTCTTGGTTGTCTTTTTTGGCTCCTCCTCTGCTTCATCCTCGGATGCGACAGAGAAAGGGCTTTCTTGTACGTCTAGCTCAAACCCACTAACCTGTGGCTTGGCCTTACTGTCGTAACCGCTAACCGAACCAAATGGATTTTGTTCTTCCATAGGTTTAAGTTCTACGACTTGCACAGCACGGAGACGCAACGATACAGAGGCCTCGCGCATATTGTAGGGTACGAAAGCAATAGCAATGTTCACGGTGCTTCCAGACGTTAGCATAAAGTCATCGTCCAGCTTAACACCCTTGGCATCATACTGCGCTGGCTTGCGTGTAGCATCTTCACCATACGCACCCTTGAGACGTGCCCTACCCTCGTAAGTTCCGTCCTCACGCTTTTTAAAGGGCATCTCAAACTTTTCGGGCCAGCTAGGTTCCCGCTTCATAGTGTAGGCTTGGTGCATAGCAGCGTACAACTCTTGCGCCTGTGCCTTAGTCATAAGGAATGATGTGGTGTATGCCGCACCATCTTCAAACACACCGCAAGGTACAGATTTTCTCTCTGCGTTGTCGAAGCGATATGTCTTGTTCATGCGGGGGTACATAGCCACCACGCTGTCGATGTTATGGAACATCGGGTTTTGTTCTGCCATTTGTATTCTCCTATTCTGGCTTATTGTTGATCTTCTTTAAACAAGATTTCAGTCTGACTATCGTCATACAGTGTCTCTTTTTCATCAACTGTATCATCAACAATCATCGTGTTGGGTTCAGCGTTATGCTTAATCAGCCCCGCGATTGCCTCATCCACCAAGTAACGGTACGTCTGACCGATTTTGATGTAGGCGTTATCAGGAATGTGTCCCTGTCGTGTCCACGCACGGACGGTAGATGTAGAGACTGATAGCTTCTTAGCTAAGTCCTCTATAGGCCTAAATTGTGTTGTCATTTTTTCCTCACTGACAATGTATATTCAGATTTAGCTTTAAGACCTTCTGGCTGCGGAAGGTCGGGGTTGTCCTCTAAGAACTCTTGCAGGGCAGATTGGCTAATACGTTTCTCCAACAGCTCCAAGACGTCATGCGTTTTAACAAAGTCGTGCATGGCCTCCCAATCGCTAGTCCAGTACCGCGTTTTTACTGACCTGTAAAATATACCCTCAGAAGTGCGAACACTCTCCACGCCCTGTTCCTTGCAGTAGTTGAGCAGCGTAGTCTTCACTTTCTCCAACTGCATCTGTAGGGCGTCATCTGACTTCTTAAACTCAGACGATAATTCTGCACGTTTTGCTCTTATTTTTATATACGTGCGCGTAAGTGTATCCACTGATACATCTTTTTCTGACATAAGTATCCTCCTAACACGTCGAGATTTAATGTTTATTGTAGTTTTGTGGGCTAGTCAAGTATATTTTTATAAAGATTTATAATTTCTGAATGAACGTCTATTCTGGCGTCCAAAAGTCTATAAACATGCTTTTCTACAGCAGAGCCTTGCAACTGCACAACCGTACATTTGTGATCTTGCCCTGCCCTATGCACCCTAGCGTTTGCCTGTGCGTATGTTTCCAAAGAAGAGGTTGGCCCCCACCATACAACTGTGTCGGCTGCGGTTAACGTAACTCCGTGAGCAGCAGACTGTGGTTGGATAACCAAAACTTTAGGGTCAGGTGTGGTCTGGAATTGTTTAAACAACTCTGTGCGCCGTACCGCTGATACATTACCACGGATTATGTCTGCCGTGATCCCATCTGCACGTAGTTTGTCCGTCAAAACGTCTATCGTGTGTTTAAAGGGTACGAACACCAAGACTTTTTTGTTGGCTTCGTCTATAACCTCACGCAGAACATTGTATCTGTGCTTAATATCAAAGGCCACAGTGTCACCACCGTCAGTGTAGATAGCCCCACCTGCAATTTGCAGCAGCTTGTTCATGCCTACCGCTGCATTTACGGCAGTAACCTCTTCTCCCGCTACTTGCATGACCAACTTGTTTTTTAGCGTCTTGTAATAATGTTTCTGTTGTCGTGTCATCTCAACAGCACGTTTGACATACACCATTGGCGGTAGGTCAAGACACTCTTCTTTGGTAAACCGTATCGCAGGTTGCAGGGCTTTGTGGACTACGTTCACGGCGTTTTCTTTTGTCTCCCATTTAAAATGGGTTTTCCTAAACATAACCATGTCACGAAACGAACCGAAAAATCTAGGGACGCCCGTAGGATTTACCAGTTTCGCAAGCCCGTATGCGTCTAGCGGAGACTGCGCGGCGGGTGTGCCTGTCATCATCCACAACCACGTATCGTCTGTCATTATATTCCGTAGTGTTTTCCATCGGGTAGTCCGAGGGTTCTTGTAGTGCGTGGCCTCATCAACCACGATGAGATCAAAGCCGCCCTTGGCTATCTCATCTTCCACTATCTTAACACCGTCATAGTTTATTATGACGAACTCTGCGCCACCCCTTATAATCTCCCTGCGTTTTTCAGATGCGCCGTGCGCTACGTCTACTGTGCGATGAGAAGCAAAGCTAAATAAGTCCTCCCGCCATGCGCTGTCCATGATAGACAAGGGACAGATAACTAAGACGCGCTTAATTAGGCCTAGGCCTAACAAATAGTCAGCCGCCCATATAGCACTGCCTGTTTTGCCTGTACCCTGCTCGTTAAAGCAGAAGGCGCGTTTGTGTAATGTCAGGAAAGCGGAGGTCTTTTTCTGATGCGCAAACGGCTCATACTTGCCTGTCCACGTATATTGACCCTCAATCGGTGAGGGGGCTTTGATATCTAGCCCCTGCAAAGTCTGCGCTTCGCCCACACCCCAATGCACCAAGACATTGTTGTCCTTAACTTCTCTGCTTTTTGATATTACTTCGGTCACTTTTTTAGGGTTGCGTAACCGCATTAACAACGCCTTACCGTCGATAATCTTCATGGTATTCTCCTATAGTTAGGGCTGGGCCTAACTTCTTTTATTACGTCTTGTAGCGCGTCTAGCGGCTCTTTTTGGCCCCTTACTTAACGCACCACCAGCAGCCCTGTTTTTCTTGCGGCTCTGGACGGATACGCCATCACTATTCTTACCGCCCTTGCTTAGAGCCTTCTTGTGAGAAACATCCTTACCCTCACGCTTGTCGGCTTTACCGTTCTTGTTGGCGTCTTTGCCGTTCTTATCCATTTTAGCGCGAGCCTTCTGCCGCTCTGAACGGGCTGGACCTTCCCCCCGCGCTTTCTGCAACACGTACTCGCGCTTGTATGGGCGATCTTCTTTAGGGTTTTTGTAGGCCATATCAGTTATTCCCGTTGTGGATACACTCCGTAACTACGCAGTGACGTTTGCATAAGCCGCTAGGTCGAGGGTTCCAAACGTCTACTTCAAACGCTTTTTCCATACGAGCGTAGTCTGCCATCCACTTATCCCACAAAACAGCCTGTTCGTCTATTCTGTATGTTGCCTTCACCAAATCTTTGCTAATGACGAACAGAAGCCCTGCCCGTATTCTCTTAACATCAGGGAAGTGTTTAAAGGTTGCCAATGCCATTAGTTCTAGTTGGCCTTTGTCGGCGTACTTGGCAGACTTACTTGTTTTGTAATCCACAACCCATGCCAGATCACCGTCAAGTATAAGCAGGTCAACGATACCTCTCCACCAAACATCTTTGGCAAAGAAATCACATGGCTCTAGCCTCTCTGTAAGGCCGAGCCTACGTTCTGTTAACTTCTCACCCTGTTTAGCGTTAAGGGTATCCAAGGCTGCGGTGGCATAGCTAAACTCATCAGGGACAGGCTTACCATCACGGATAAACTCTTCTGCCGCTAAGTGAAACGCAGTACCATATCCCATAGCAGAGGTTTCGGGTTCCTCATAATCCTTGGCAACCTTTAAGTGATAGAACTTCTTAGGGCATTGCTCAAAAGATTTTATCCTGCTGTACGACCACGCGGCATTAGTCATACCCAACAGCCGCACGTAGGGGTGTAACAGTCTTACTGGATATATTTATATAGGCATTGGGGCCATCGTTTATACGTTTAACTGTAAAGCCAAGAAAGTAAGCTGCTGCGATAAACGCGCCATTAGATATATATGGGTGGGGTTTCGCAGTCTTTTCCGCAAAATGTTTTAATTGATAACTTGTATATTTACGATTTATCGTAGCCCTTCGGCGGTTTTTCTCAAGCCAATCAACAGCACCTTGCATCTCCCTTATATTTACACTAGCGGGTACGTACTCAGGCCTAGTTTTTTTCCACCCATGCTCAAACCCCTCCGCTGTTATCAGGGGGTTATCCGCAAGAACTCTATCTACGTCACTCTGAGTTATCATTCACAATCTCCATATGATTTGCCTGTGCCACTCTCACAGTTTATGGGTAGGCCGTCTGCCCAATCAGGTGTCCAGCGCATACATTCTTCTACATATGCTTGGGCTTCAGGTACTTCCTCATCTAATACACAACAAGCTAGGCTGTCGTGTACTGTTAACACGACCTTATACCGCTTGGATATTTGCAGTAGCTGTTCACCGATTATACATCGGGCGATAGCTTGGCATACGTTTTCGACTACTTTACCCCCGTATATGCGGGTACGTCCTCGCCTTGTTCTATAGCTAAACTCCGCGCCCATTTCCCCTGTTTCCATCTGCAAGTCTTCGTAACGCATTAACAGGCCAGAAGGTAATACTATGGCGTTTTCTTTAGCTAGTATGTCTAACACCCCCACCTTACCAAAGTAGTGAGTGTCATCCCTGTGCATGTTAACCAACATCATACCTGCTTCGGACCACAAGTCTGTGATACTTTCGTTCTTATCACGATATACTTTTATAATCCGTTTGGCTTCTGTCAGGGTTATATCTCTGCCCATACCCGCCAACTGCAACTGAAACTTAACAGCGCCCATACCATACCCTGCGCCTAGGATTGTTGTCTTACCCACAAACCTCTCACCACTATCTACTTCTTCCGCAGGTTTGCCGTATATGCTAGACGCCATGTGCTTATAAACATCATCGCCTACTGCAAATGCGTTAGTGAGGTCATCCTGTCCTGCCAGCCATGCCAGAACCCTTGCTTCAATCTGCGAACTGTCAGCATCAATTATGGTATACCCATCGGGGGCTACTATGCTTTTCTTCAGCTTCTTACCGTTGGCTCCACGACTAGGTAGGTTTTGCAGGTTGATCTTGTCATCGCCACCCCACCGTCCTGTGTGCGCTGCGTAATATCTTACGGGTACAGGCAGCATACCGCGCTTTGATATGTCGATAAACCTCTGGGTGCGCGTCTCTTCTAACGTACTTTTCGCCCCTAACCGCGCTGCAACTAACGCTTGCACCCGCACATCTTCATGCTCTTGCAGGGCTTTGAACCCTTCGTCAGACTTAGCAAATGCGAATGTTTCCTTGCCTGTGGTGGGGCTTATTTTCTCAGGGGGTTCAACACCAAAAGACATTAGCACGTCAGCGAACTTGTGGTTGCTCATCAAGTCTTTCTTATCGTTTACGTCAGCGTCTACCATGAGTTTGTACTTACGATCTCGTACATCCTCTAAGTGCATTTCCAGTAGGCCCATGTCTAGGTCCAGCGTAGGCTCAGTAAACATACGCAGTGTAGCATCTATTAACGCCAACTCCTTTTTAGGGAAACCCACAGACATCTTATTAAACAGGGCGTAGGTCAACTCCACATCGTTAATGCAGTAGCCAGCGTATGCCTTTATTTCCTCGGGGGTAAAATCATCTATCCGTTTACCCTTGGCCTGTAACACCTCAGTGCCCTTAGCACCTAGTCCATACCTCTCAGTAAGAGCTTTGAGGGAGACACTATGCTCTACCCCACGCGCCGCTCTAGCCATGCAGAGTGTGTCTAATAAGAATTTCGGCTTGGCGTTATAACGCCAGCTTAATATAGCACCATCAAACATCATGTTATGGGCCAGCGCCGTAGAGCTTCCCCAATCCACAGAGGCGATAAGTTCTCTTACTTGATCTTCACCTTGCGCCCACTCGGTCGGATTGGGGCCGTGCTTCAGCCCCAATCCAATCACTTCAAACCTACGATCACGTATATATTCCTCTGTCGTTATCTTCGACAAAGAGAAATCT
>TARA_R110000868_G_scaffold383578_1_pt1 | contig 18597 bp, 13 predicted proteins | sample TARA_R110000868 | Tara Oceans TARA_R110000868 (sample SAMEA4397489) | marine metagenome | biome: Polar Biome; feature: [SRF] surface water layer (ENVO:00010504); material: water (ENVO:00002006), including particulate matter (ENVO:01000060) such as... | depth 5 m | reverse complement strand
ATCTTTCCCAAAAGCTTTAGAAATTGCATTTACAACACTCTTGGTTTCAAAACCGATACGAAGTGATCCTTGTCCTATAATTCGGATGAAATACTTCACTTCCAGTGGACTCATTCTCGTCCACACTTCTAGAATCAACGCCTGCTTTTCATCTCTTTTTCGAAGAAGATGTAATTGCTCGTAAATCTCATTGACTTCCTGAAGCGTAAGCTCTTCTCCATTAAACTTGGCATTGGCTTCCGGGATATTCTCCATTAATCGCTGAATAGTTTCGGAAGAACTTCCAGTCGCTGTTCGGCTGGGTTTGAATACCAATTCGTAATCTATTTCACAAAACTCAGCAGCCAGTGTTGCTAAAGTCCGATAACCTACCGAAGCTCTTTTCCCCGAAACAGATGAAAAAGCTCCTTCACCTAAATACTGAGCAGCTAACAAAATATCCTCATCCGATACCAGTACTTGAAAGTATTCTTTGCATAAAGCAATTTTCGCGTTATTCCCACGAGTTGTCGAAATAGTTTGGGCGAGTTTGGCGAGATATTTGAAACTATTACTTTGCAGCATTATTAACACACCCCTAAATCCCCTCTCAAGAGGGGACTTTTTACTGTCATGTCGAATGAACATGAGACATCTGAATAGTTGTATGATTGAAAGACACTTTTTAGATTTCTCTCTCCAGTCGAAATGACAAAAACCTCATTATTTGTTATTCCTAATTCACCTATTCTCATATTCCTAATTCCCATCACCCTCAAAGTCTAAAAAAGCCGAATCAATTCCCAAATTTTCCAAATAATGCTGAACTACTTTCGGATTCGGAGTATGGGTCACCCACACTTTTTTAGGATTAATTTTCGAACACAAATCAATCAATTCAAAGAAATCCAAGTGATCAGAAATAGGTATCAATTCATCCACAGTTAGTTGAGTTTGTCGGGATTCATTAGCTGCCCAACCCGAACAATAGGCTACTTTCGTTTTCTTTAGGTTAGATGCAAAACCTTTTCCCAACGCAGAACTTGGACAAATCAGAATCTTTCCTTCGCAATTCTCCCGTTGATAAGTTTCATATTCTCCGAGTGGATAGCCAAACTCTTCATACACCGAACACAGTTTAAATCCGGCGCCATGAATTTGCATAGGGTGATTGAGTTCCTTCAGCATAAACATTAACTCCTGAGCTTTCCCCAAGTTGTAAGCTGTAAAAATAGGAGTAAATCCTTCTTCTAGTGAAGTGGAGGCAAAATCCTGAACCTGCTTAGTGAGCGTTTCCTCCGATTTCCATTTATAAATAGGAAGACTAAAAGTAGCCTCGGTAATAAACTGATCGATAGGAGCATCCGGTAACAGAAATCCTTCGGTAGCAGGAGCAGGAGGGGTGCGATAATCACCAGTGTACAAAACAGAACCCAGTTCACTTTCCACAAAAGTCATTGCAGAGCCGAGAATATGTCCCGCAGGGTAGAAAGTTACCCGAGCGTTTTCGGTTTCTATAGGTTGATGGAAATCCAATTTGGTGATCTCGCCCTTAAAACCACGAAGTCGCATAAAAGCAGCAGTAGGAGGAGTTGCAAACACACTCAATTTTCGATTGGTTGGTATATGATCGGCGTGAGCGTGGGACACAAAAATATGCTTTGCTTTAGCGCCAGAATAATCCAATCCAATTCCCACTTCTGGGAGCAAAATTCCATGATATCCAGCTTTAGTTATCTTGAGCATAGTGTTTTGTAATACTTTTTTATGCTGTCATCCTGAGGCTACCGCTGAAGGATCTGCAAAACTATTAAGAGATATAAATTCTTTAATTTCAATCAGAATGATATGTTATTCAAATAATGTACTGAAAGCTGTCATCCCGAGCGCCCGAGTAATAATCGCGGGTAAGTTCGTTTCGCGAGGGATCTCAAATGTTGCATAACCCATAGCTGACTCAGTATTTGATACTCTTCGCGAATCACTCAAAACCTCAAAACATTCCGTTGCGCTCAGAGTGACAGTATTCACGTTCAATAAACAATATTCAATGAAAAGATAGGAAGTAGGACTGACAACGTTATGTCATCATTATTTCGATTTTTTGAACACATAGTATTTGCTATCATCCCGAGCACCCGGAATAAATTCAGATCGGGTAGGTTTCGCGAGGGATCTCAAATGTTGCATAACCCATAACTGACTCAGCATTTGATACTCTTCGCGACACACCCGAAGCCATACTACATACAGCAGCGCTCAGAGTGACAGTATTCACGTTCAATAAACTAATATGAAATGGTGACAGTTAACCTCGTTCCGTAGCTCTGCTGCGGAATGCATTCTTGAAGCTCCAGCTTCTCTCACCGTCCCCAATCTCCTAAGTTTGTGACTTAAAAAGATTCAGTTTAGCAAAACTTAGACTTGTAATAAGGTTTAAGACCTTTGAATCAAAATTTCTCATCCCCATCTTTAACTTCTTACAGGAATGTATTCTAACTCTAAGTACAATTCGTTAAAGTTCTCCTGAGGGAAAATAAAAAAGATAGGTATCATTTTAACTTTAGATACCTATCTAAATTAATTCTGATACGTATCATTTTTTTAACCCTTAAGCAATTGTAGTCTGTGGTTTTTGCTACTTTTGTCCAAACAATAGTAGAGAAGAAGCGAAAGTGAAGAACCTTTTGGGTATTTAGTAAGATTCTTTGGAAGTATCCGATAGCATGGAGAGATGATTAAATCATTAGTTCCTGATTTAATCTGAGGGGTGTTGCGTAAGCAGTAACTTATCACTTACACAACTCATACTCACTTAATAAGCATCATTTTTCGAGTCTGTTGAAAATCCTCAACGGTTAACCGATAGAAATAGACTCCACTCGATAATTGGGAAGCATTAACATCAACTTGATGTCTTCCAGAATTCAATGTTCTATTTACCAACTCCAGGATTGCTTGTCCTTGTACATTATAAATGCTTAAAGCTACATGAGAAGCTGTGGGTATTTCAAAAGCAATTTGTGTGGTGGGATTAAATGGATTTGGATAGTTTTGCATCAGTTTAAAACCTTGAACCTTCGACTTATCTTCATTTGCATTTGCCGTTAACAATCCAATATTTGAGTCGATCCAGTTCGCTCGTTCTACAATCCAATTCTTTGTTAAAGTAAGTTCATCTTCATACGATTGAATCTGATTATTTCTAGGGTCATATGGAAACCATCCACCACCTAGATTATTTGAACCGGGAGCAGGGCGTACCTCAAAATTTCGAGTTCGTGCTTCTGTTGTGATGTCAGCAAATCCATCAATAGTATTATTTAATGAATCAGAAGAAAGAATACCTTGTCGTAATTGAAACCAACGTTGATTTAGTCTTTTTGTAAAATCTCCATCATTAAAAAGTATTTTCCACCAAAATGGAACTTGAAAATTGTCATTCCTCAGGAAGTTTTGATCATCATTAAAATATAATAGCTGCCAACCCTCAGTACGTTCAGCTTCATAATAACCCGCATTTCCGTAACTGAAATTATAATCCCAAGCAGGTCCAGCTATGAGTTTGCCGCCATCGCTATCTTTTTGTTTAGTTAAATAGGAGCTAAGACGATAGCCATCAACATTTCGACTAAGCTCATTCAAAATCAGATAGTCAACAAAAGAATCGACATTCAAATATTTCGAATAACCGTTTATTGGATCTGTATAATCACCATCGTGCATCAATTCTTCAAAGTCTTGTATAAATCCACCAATATATTCCTCTTGTTCGGGAGTAATTTCATCTGCCTTCGGATAATAGTATTGATATCTAATAATCACATTAGAGTGTTCAGTAGTGGGAAATGAAGAGTCAATTCCAGAGCTCCAACCTTCTTTATCAACCCTAAGTATATAACCTCCAGTAACATCATCTCCTGATATTTCTTCAGGGGATAGGGTAGCAATATCAACGCGGTTTTTATCTTTTTTGATCTTTTCCATCAAGACATAAATTCCTTGATACTCATCGTTAAGAATGACCTCACAATAAACCGTTCTTGATGCATACCAACCCATTTCGCGAGACAAATGATAACTTAGCACATTACGGAGCAGTGATCGATCAAAATAAGGTGCGTGTAAAACCCAATCATTGTCTTCAGGCAATCCTAATAATGAAACATTACGGTTACTGCCGTCTTCATTTTGAGTTTCAAATCCATAACTTTTTATATCCCAAGTTGCAGAACTTTCGCCACGGATTTCTAGGCTTATATTTCCAGAATAATTATTAGCAGAATCACTTACTAAATTACGTTCCCCATTTTCTTGATAGATAATCTGCATCTCAGCGATTATTCTGGGGTCATCATATGGGATATCTTGATCATTTGTATTAATAATAACAATTGGAAGATTTGAGCTTGTAAAGTCTCCTGAAGTTTGCCAACCAAATACCGATTGCGAAATCAAAAAAATGAAAAGAATGATTCTTACTGTCACTATACTAAATTTAAAATATTTGGTAAGGAGATACTGCTGATTGGTAACTCAAAAAGATTATACAGAAATAAAAGGAGTTTTTTACAATATGTACTTTTAGCTATCAAAAATGTAGAACGCTAATATTTTAGGCAACTAATTTACTTTACCTTAACTTATCTAGATCTCTTTATTCATTACAATTTTAATTCAAATCAGATCATGAAGACGATTAGGCTTTTTTTATTCATCGTAACATTAGGTGCTCTTTTAACTATTAATATTCAGGCTCAAATAACAGTGCTAAACGCAAAAGGGTATGTGGATGTAAAAAATGGAGAATTGATTTCTCCAGCAGTAATCGTTATTGAAGCTGGTATTATTACTGATATAAACCCGTCTAGGATTCCGAAAGATGCAGAAGAAATTGACTTAATAAATAAATATTTGATGCCGGGAATGATGGATATGCATGTCCATTTAGATTTTGATTTTTCATCGGGATTTGATGTTGTGGTTAAAGAAAGTGCAAGTAAAGGAGCTATTCAATCTGTCTATAATGCTGAAAAAACTCTAATGGCAGGCTTTACTACGGTTCGTACTATTGGTCAAGTTCATTATACGCTGGAATTGATTGATGTAGCCCTAGCGGAAGCTTCAGAAGAAGGTATTATAAATGCACCGAGAATTATTCCAGCAGGACATATGATCACTATTTTAGGCGGTCATGGTGATTTGGCAATGGGCGAAGGACTTAAAGAGGGAATGATTGAAGCAGGTCCGGAATATGGAGTAGTCAGCGGAGTAGATGACGCAATTAAAGCAACTCGTTTCCAAATCAAACATGGTGCTAAGACTATAAAAATTCATGCTACAGCAGGAGTACTTTCGTTGGAAGATGCAGTTGGAGCTCAACAACTTAGTGACGAAGAAATGGTGGCTATTATTGAAGAAGCACATCGACACGAAATTCCGGTTGCAGCACATGCACATGGTACGGAAGGAATAAAAGCTGCAATACGAGCAGGTATCAATTCTATTGAACATGGCTCTATTCTAGACGATGAGGCTATTCAGATGATGATTGATAATGAGGTAGTTTTGGTTCCAACTTCTGGTTTAATGGAAGTAATGGACAAGGAAATGCTTCCACCAAAAAAGAAAGCTAAAGCAGATTATGTAGATCCTCTCGCAAAACAATCGTTATCAAATGCCATTAATGCTGGTGTTAAAATTGCCTTGGGAACAGACGCACCCCTTATACCACATGGAGATAACGCGTTTGAATTAGTAGCAATGATAAATCGCGGAATGTCCATTGCTGAGGCTTTACGGTCTGCAACTACAATTCCCGCAGCGTTAGTAAACATGGAAGGAGAAGTTGGAGAAATTGAAGAAGGTATGTTTGCAGATATAATTGCTACAGATTCCAATCCATTAGAAGATGTCAAAACGTTACAAAATGTAGTATTTGTGATGAAGGGCGGAAAAATTTATAAGAATGTAGAATAGGTTGCTCTGATTTAATCCAAGAGATGTTGGTTCGATCAATCTGCCCAAAACTGACATTTACCTGCATCTTGAATTTATTTCAATTTCTGTAGCAAATAGCATTGGTTAAACAAAATATAGAGACAAAAATAGTTGCTAAGGCGGAGTTCATTGTGGGGAAAATTCGAGATTTGAAATCCCTCAACAAAAAGTAAATGTATTCGTAGATATTCGAATGATTCAACTTCAGGAAGGGAAATATTTCGGCGAGGATGTTAAAACCATACAAAATGATTGGGTAAATCTTAGTTTAACTAGATATGACGAGTTCACAATTATTGAAGATCATCATCATGAAAATGACTATTTGAGTGTGTTGGTAAATGGGGAATATATAGAAGAGTCGTCCAATCATTCAGGAATAGTTCGACCTGGTGAGTTATTATTTCGACCAAAGGGGTACACACACCGAAATAGTTTCAGAGAACAAAAAGGAATGTGTTTTAATATTGAGCTTAGACCAGACTGGGATAAGTTTTTCGAAGTCAAATCGACACTTCCAGCAAAGTTTCATCATTTCCAAAACATACATTTTTCCACTTTATATAAACTTTTATTCAATTTTAAAATTCAGAATCAAGAAGACGATTGTATTGAGTTTATTTCTGAATGGCTTGATACGTTTAGTGAAAATCGATTGTCTAAAAACCAGTCATGGATTTCAACTATCGTCTATATTCTTGAAAACGAGCTCAATCAATTCCATTCTTTAGCTGAACTATCAAACAGAGTAAATGTACATCCTGTATATATGGCAAGAGTTTTTAAAGCTAAAACGGGAAGAACTATTGGAGATTATCAACTTAAAGAGAAGCTTAGTAATGCCGTGCCAAAGTTATTAATAGCTAAGAATTCCATAAGCGATATTTCATTTGCTCTCGGGTTCTATGATGATGCTCACTTCATAAGATCGTTTAAAGCCATGTACGGAATCTCGCCTCATCAATTCCGTCTAAAAGTAATCAGTTAATCTGATACAATTTTTAAAAGGTTCTTACTCGTAGATTTTTTTTAACTAAATAAGAAAAGTTATGAAAAGAGCATTTTTCACGCTGTTATTGTTGATTGGGATTAATTTTGTATTGCTTGCACAAAATTATGATCTATCCTCAAAAGTATACTCACATTCACTTAACGGAGATATCCCTTCTGCATTAAAGTTATTAGAAGGTTTGGGAGAAAACCTTTCAGAAGAAGATCAATTATTCAAAGATGAATTTGAACTACGATTTAAAGAGGAAATGGACCAAAGTGATTATCTAAAAGATGAAAATACGCCACTAACAGAATTACATGCTATGTTCAGAGATTATTGGAGAAAGTCACTTTTAAATCCTGGAGAGAATTATATGGGAGAACTAGGAGGGAAAGTGGTTCCTTTTTTAATGACAAACTATCCCCCCATTAGAGAAGTTCAATTTAATCGAGATAGTATTGGTTTCTATCTAAGTGGATATATACATAGCCTTGGTCTGTATACTCAGGAAGAGGTGGATGTTAGCGGACATCTATTAGATTTGATGGTATGGCAAAACCAGTCTGATACCTTGTATTCGTTTGACGTAAATGGAAAGGAACTAGCAATTAAAGTTCGGAGAATGAGGGGTTTTAAAACACTTGGATGGAGAGAGTATGCAACATTAGGAACCCATTATCCGGGTGGTTGGGCTACAACAGAAGCGTTATATATGGTAGAAAAAGCATATGATACAAACAGTGAGGAATTTAGAGTAAGCTTTTTGGCTCATGAAGGGATGCATTATTTGGATTTAAAGGAATTTCCAGATTTGGAGAATGTAGATTTGGAGTATCGTGCTAAGCTTTCTGAACTTTCTTTAGCAGATTCTACAATGTTTGAGCTGATTGAGTTTTTTATCAATAATTCTGATCCGAATAGTGAAGTTCCACATTCCGTAGCAAATCACAGACTCATTAACCAACTTTCTTTGGGCATCTTTAAAGATGAATTTAATGATGATATTGAGGTCTGGAAAAGAGTCAGCAAATCTGAAATAAATAGAGTATCTAAACAATTACTTTTTGAAGATACTTCAAAAAAGAAAGAATTAAAGAAATAGTAGAAAAGCCTTATTCAATAATTTTCTTAGGCGTATTCAATTTTTATAAACTCAATCAATCAATCAATCACCAAATCTTCTTTTTGAGTCTTAAGAACTTCAGGAATTGAATTTTTGATAGTAGTACAGAGTTCGTCAATAAAGTTCTTTTTTAGAAACTCCCGACTATATACCAAGCGTATTTTTCGGGTTGGAACAGGATCATTGAATTCTTTAATAACACCATTCGCACAACGTGTATCATGTTCTTGCATAGAAAGATAAGGCATCAAAGTTACTCCAAAATCTTGTTCAACAAGACGTTTAAGAGTTTCTAAATTACCACTCTCGAAACTTATATTCCCTTTACTAATTTTTTCATTATCCTTTTTACACAACTTTATAGCTTGATCTCTGAAACAATGACCTTCGTTAAGAAGCCAAAGATTTTCTTTATATAAATCCGAAAGTTCCAACTTTTCCTTACTACCTAACTTATGCATACTGGATACATAACCCAGAAAAGGTTCTAAAAATAAATCTTCTTCAAAAAAGTGTTGGTCGGTAGAAGTTGCGATAATACCAACATCAAGTTGATCATCATGTAAGCTTTCAAGTAAATCTGTAGTAAGCATTTCCTGAAAAGTAAGTTCTACCTTTGGAAATTTTTCTGAGAATGTTCTAAGAAATAGAGGAACTAAATATGGAGCAACGGTTGGTATAATTCCGACTTTAAAAGACCCTTTTAACTCTCCATCATTTACAGCGGCTAAATCATGTATATGCTTGGCATCATGTAGAATTACTTTAGCTTTTTCAATGATTTTTTCGCCAATGGCAGTAGGTATAACAGGTGTTTTTGATCGATCAAAAATTAATACGCCCAATTCATCCTCAAGTTTTTGTATTTGCATACTTAAGGTTGGCTGGGTGATGTATATTTTCTGTGCCGCCGTGGCAAAGTGTCTATACTTATCCACTGCTACAATGTATGAGAGTTGAGTTAGGGTCATTTAGTTTGGAACAAATAATTATGAATTGGTTTCTTTAAGAGAGTCGTAATACTCAAGTAATTTGTTGGCATCACTTTCACTTTTCCCTTTAATTTTATATTTCTTAGCAAAATCTTTCAACTCTTTTTCATATTCACCAATATCATTAATAAGATTTTTAAGTCTAAGACGTGTTTTTACGAATTCACCATCACTTTTACGTAGATAGAATATCTCATTTTTCTTGTATTTGGCCGTTTTTCGGTTTGTTACTGGGTCTCTAAAATTCCCTCTATCAAAAGTTACTGTATGATGAACGAACATTTTTATTTCGCCATTATAAACAACCCTAAGTGGAGTGTTTTTATTTATATCATTTTCTTGACTTACGAAACCTGTTACAAAAAAAGCAGTTGTATTTCCAAGTTTATCTTTGAATTCAATCCCTTTAATAATTGATGGATTAAAAATATTAAACTGCTCACCTTCTTGATAAATGAGTTGGTTCTCTTCTAGGTTAAGAGCCAAATTCAGAGATTCTGTAGTCTTTTTATTTGGTAGATGAACAATACCAGTCAAAAGTTGATTCTCGAAATATGGACTTCCTTCAACGTTTGTTTCATTGATAGTTTGTACAACACCAGTAATAGTAATGGCAATATTGTTATTTTCTCCACCAACACTGTACTGAGCGGTTAATTTACCGGTAAGTAATAATATTATAGTTATGGTAAATAGTGCAAAGTTCTTCATAGTAATATTTCTTTGGTTTGAATTCTAATTGATGTACTTACCCAAGTTTCAAGAATACTAAAATAATTGGTATAAATCTTATTAACCAATTTAGAATGACACCTTATCTTAATTTTAAGTTAATGAAATAGAATCGGGTTTATTTTTTCCCAAGTACAATCAGTTATTATTTTAGCTCCTTTTTCATTTGGGTGACTATCCCCAGGAATTTTTAGTTCAGATAAAGAGGAATCAGTATTACTTTGAACACATTCATTGTTATCAAAGTATAGACCTTCTGTTTCTTCTCCATTTTTTTGAATCCAATCGTAAAAATTTTGATCATATATCGACATAGTTTCATTTTCAAAAAATCCTGTATTTATAATAAGAAACTCACATCCATTTAAATCACACCAATCTTCAATTTTATTGAGAATAGAATTGGCTAAATGAGTTGAATAGTTCGATTCTATCTCAAATGAATCTAAAGTAGGGATGGAGACTTCTGATTTTTCAGGATTAAAATTATGAGTAAGGTCTTCAAAGAAAACATGCTTCCAAAGCACTTTCACGATAATATTTGCTATCTCAGAATTGCCTTGTAGCCAACGATACCAGCCTTTTTTTGAAAGCTTTATTGTGAACTCTTTCGGTTTCCACCTTTGAGATTTAATTAGAGAATCAGGTGAATTTTCATCATAAATAAAAAGATTTTTGGAAAGTGCTCGATTCACATCGTCATAATTCATGAAGTAAATTAGGTAGTCAACATCTAGTTCAGTTCCAAACATATCTAACCATAATGCCCAATCCGCTAGCCCCGAGCCACCTACCGCAGCATTTAGGAATTGTATCGAATCAGGATAAACAGTATCCGCTTTTCTTTGGAGAATATTTACATAAGTATCTTCCTCATTTAGTAAAAGACCAAAAGTGAAAGAGTCGCCAATCGTTAGGATATTTAAATTTGAAGAGGTTACGCTATTCCCACGTAGTCGATATTCATTAAATCTATATTCTGCTTTTCTATTCCCATATTCTTGAAATGCTGTTCCTCCAGATTGATTCATTACAAATCCTTCATTGTGCATTTCAATCCAAGTAACCATCTTATTTTGAGGCAGAAAAACTCGTACTAATAACTCGCCAATTAAAAGGGTGAAAATTGAAATGATGACTACAACTAAACCAGTTTTAAATATTTGGGAAAGCTTATTCATTTTCTTTCCATTCTTCTAAAAATCGTCTGACATATTCTTTCATAAAAAAATGTCTTTCTTCCGCCATTCTTTTTGCAGTATCTGTGTTCATTCGATCCTTTAAAAGGAAAAGCTTTTCATAAAAGTGATTTATAGTATGACCGTTATCATTTTTATATGCCTCAAAGGAAGTGTGCTGGATTGGAGGAATATCAGGATTATATAATTCCCTGCTTTTAAATCCTCCATATGAAAAAGCTCGGGCTATTCCAATCGCCCCAATTGCATCCAATCTATCAGCATCTTGAACTACTTTACCCTCAACGGTTTTCGTGGGTGTTTCGACTTTTGCCCCTTTAAATGAAACATCTCTTATAATTTCACAAACATGAAGAATAATCTCTTCAGGGAGAAATAGACTCGATAACCACTTTTCAGCGACTTTTGCCCCAAGTGTTTCATCACCCTCATGAAATTTGTGATCAGCAATGTCATGCAATAGGGCTGCAAGTTCTACAATAAATAGGTCAGCCTTTTCTCGTTTAGCAAGTGTTAGAGCAGTATTTCGAACTCTGTAGATATGCCACCAATCATGCCCAGAATCACCTTCTAGCTTTTCTCTAACAAAAGCTTCAGTTTTTTTAAGTACTTCTTTCTTTAAAAGTTCAGACATGTACAAAGATCTTCAATAACATCTTTTTTGAGCTTTGCAATTCTATCTAGTGCTTTCTGAATGGTATCCTCACTCACCTTTCCTTCTGATATTAACTTTTGGATGATATCAATAGATCGGCGAGCAATGTCGTCTTCAAATATAAGATTGTTTCCAAAAACCAAAACATCAACGCCAGCATTGAGTGTTTGTTCAATTGTAGTTTCTAAATCATATTCAGAACGTATCGCCTCCATTTGTAGATCATCTGAGAATACAACCCCCTCAAAACCGAGTGAATCGCGCAGTAACCCATTAATAATTTTCTCAGAAAGAGTTGCTGGCCAATCAGGGTCTAGATTAGTATTAAATACATGTGCAGTCATTACTCCATTAATATTTTTTTCGGCAAATAGGCGTTTATATGGAATTAATTCATCAGGGCTCCAAGTATTTGTTACGTCGGATACACCTATATGAGGATCTTTAGTTGAGCTTCCTTGTCCTGGAAAATGTTTAAGCACACTTAGAACCCCTTCTTTATCAAATTCATCTATTACGAAACCTGCGTGTTCAGCTACTTTATATGGATCGGAAGAGTAGCTTCTCTGATACTTAGCAATAATAGGGTTATCAAGATTGGTGTTTAAATCAAGTACAGGAGCAAAATTTGTGTTAACACCAACAACCATAAACTCTTGCGCAATATTTCGTGCATAAAAACGAGTAGAATCTTCATCATCTAATTCCCCTAAATACTCAGCTGTTACTGTTTTGGGGAATCCCATACTTTGTTTTAAGGGGGATTCGTTTCCTCCTTCTTGATCTATTGAAATAAATGGAGGGTTTGACGAATAAGCCACTAATGAGCTGGAAAGCTTTAAGAGTTGATCATCCGAAGTAATATTTCGTCCGAAGCTTTTATTTTCAATATCATAATCAAAAAGAACAAAACCACCCAGATTTAGATTTTTAATGTCTTTTACAATATCACTTTCTGGATTTATCTCAGTACCTCGAAAGCCTAATACTAATAATTGACCTAATTCACGATCTGTGAAAATAGTTTCTTTTTTTTCTTCTACTGGTTTTGATGAACAGGAAAGAAATAATACAGAAGCAATTAAAAGACCTAAAAATTTCATTTTAAAGATGCAGTTTTGTTTTTATAGGTTAGAAGTAAATCGTCTAGTACTTCTCTTAAGTTAAATGATGGAGTAATATCATTATATCGTGCAATATTACCGTCAGGATCTACAAGAATATAAAATGGAATGCCCCCACCTTTATAACTTTTAAAAGTTACTTGATCTGTTCCATCCCCTCCGTATAATTCTGGCCATGGATTTTTAAATTGTGTGATATCTTCAATCCATACTAAACTATCAATTTCTGTTGAGATTCCAATAATTTCAAACTCATCTCTTGAGTAATCTTGGTATAGTTCATGCATATAGGGAAACTCTATAAGACAAGGTTGACACCATCCCGCCCAAAAATCCAAGAGCACAAACTTGCCCGAATAATCTTCAAGAGTGTGAATTTTACCTGATCTATCTGAGATATTAAATGGAATAGCAGGTTGCCCTGGTGAAACTGATTTAACTTCATTATAAAAATAATTAATAAACTCAATATATGAAGTATACTCTTGATACTCATTAACATAAGATTCATAAGCAGGTTCAGAAATAGCAATAGGTTGTTCTCCAATTCTCTCGGCTACTATAAAAAGTTCTGCGTAAGCCTTCGCTTTTCTATCAACTATATTTGGTAACACTCTCATCCGCTTATCATCTAATTCTTCGTAGGCAATTTGTTTTATATCATATTCGGATAATGATTTATCATAAACCGAATAGAGACTATCATATATTCCAAATGTGCGTGAATAATAATGAGTAAAATCTCTAATACCTGCACGTTGGGCTATGAGGTATTCAAGTTCAAAAAAACCTTTCGATTTAGCTTCATCTATAACTTTTTGTCTTTCTTTGTTACTATCATATTCAGAAATAAATCGGGCGGAGTATTCTACAGCTCTGAGTTTCAGAACAAGGTCTTCCCCTACAACTTTTTGATACAGTGGTTTCAGTGGAGTATTTTTGAAGTTCGATTCTGCACTTTTAAGTTTTTGTTGACTATATGAAATAGCAGAATTCTTTTCACCTATTTTGAATTTGTCCATCTCTGCTGTGATGATGGCATCAATTCCCTCTGTTTCTGAAAGAAAATTTTGATAAGCTGTATTCCAACTAGATGAATTAGCATTAATGGTTACATTAAAAGGAAATTTTGCTCTTATAATGTCGATGTCCAAGTTATTACCAGGTTCTAAATACAAAGGATATTGGATATCTTGAAGAACAAGCCAAATTATTTTAGGAGAATCTAATTGAATACTAGTTTCAAATCTGCCATTTTTTACTTCTAGTTGTTTTTGCTCCTTTATCGAATACTTATAGTGAAGTGGAGGGGTTTCAATATAAAAATAAGCATCTCCTAAGTAATCAATAGTGCCAGATATTTTTGTTGTAGAACTTGGAGAGCAAGCAATGAATAAAAATATGAATATCATTAAGAATAGAATTGAAAACTGATTTTTCATAATAAATTTAGAGTATGAATTAATTGTGGCTATCTCTTTTATTAGAATAAATTTAAGTTTGTGATATTAGTATAAAAGAAGACTCCTTTAGTCAGATTAAATAAATAAATAATTTCGATAAGGAATGTAACAAAACGATAACATCCGTCTCTTATTAAATGATAGCAACTAAACTAATGAGATTATAGTTGTGTTGTTGGAATTGTTTTACGGTTATGATGTCGAAGTAAAAGAAATAGTGATCAAAAAAGGCGGTATTTTTTGCTTACTAAACATCAATTCCAGTTATCGAAATTGAAAAAATTATAACAATTTCAAAGATCAGAATATGATTGAAAGCAATGTTAAAAAAGACTTAGAGCATAAAATTGATCTATATATCAATGGTAAGCTCAATAAAGAACAAGTCGACGAATTATGGACAGAATTAATTCAAGATGGCTATTATTTAGATTACACAAAAAGCGTAGCAAATATTAAAGCTGTTATTGAAAAGCAACAAAGTAAAAACCAGACTACACCTGTTTATCAACTTCGTAAAGTAATTAATTATGGCGCTGCAGCAGCAATAGCTATCATTATAGGTGTAATTGGCGTTCTCAACTATTCTGGAACAAATAATCCTCTAGAAATAGCGCCACAGGAACAACTTGATTTGGGTGGTATTAGAGGTTCTGGAGAAGATATACCTACTAGTAATATTGACGCTATAAAAGAAGCAATACAGTTAGCATTAAATGGAAATGTTGAGCAAGCTATAAGTTTATTAGAGACTGAACTTAATAAATCAGAAAATTCTGAGCGTATCGCTGAAATGTCTCTCACACTTGGTTCTATTCAATACAATTATGGCGAATACAATTCAGCATTGGAAAATTTTGAGCGTGTTGTGAACCAATCTTCAATAGATAACGAAACACTCGAGAAAGGATACTGGTATCTAGGAAATGCTTATTTTCAACTTGATAGATTACAGGAAGCTGAATCAGCTTTTCAGAAGACTTTTGAATTGAATGGTGGATTTAGTCGTTTAGCTAAAAGTTATCTTGAAGCTTTAAAGAAGCGCTAAATAGTTTTCTTCCTGAGTTTATAGCTACTAAAAATAATTATTAAAAGTAGAACAGGGTATAAAAAACCAGCTTTAGCTGGTTTTTTTGTTAATGGACTTGAATTTCCAATTAACATATATGATCCCCAGTAGTAAGGGTTAGCGTTCCCTGTTTTTAATAAGCTAAGTTTTGCAGTCCTCATTGCTTCCCATTTTGATGATCCTTCGTTAATTGCTGTATAAAAACTGGTAGCAAATTCAGAAGCCGCTTTATCATTTACAGACCAAAGATTCAAAGCAAGACTTTTTGCTCCTGCATATCGTAAAGCTCTACTAATTCCCATAATTCCACTTCCCTGTAAATAACTACCAGAACCTGAACTACATGAGTTCAGCATAACCAATTCGCTATTCATTTGTATATCAAACAGCTCATAAGCATATAAGGAAGTTAATTGATCATCAGAGTTATTATTCAAATAAATAGTTGAAAATAAAGGGTCTTGTTCAGAAACTTCGCTATGTGTTGCAACATGTACAATTCTAGAGCTTGAAGCACTTTTTAAAAATGCAGATTTATCGGCATCACTTTCTAAGAAAATTGATTTACTATTAAAATTATCAAGCTTATTATTAATTGTTCTTACTTCTTCAGTAGCAAAAGGGAGAGACTGAAGGTTTTTATTGTCGAAACCACTAAAGTTTGAAAGTGCAAAAGCAGAAAAATCTAATTCATACTTCTTTTTAACTTTTCTTGAGTTTGTAATCAAATTATTAATAGATGTGTAATATCTAATGTCATATTTTTCTATCAGGTAATTCGTAGATCCGTAACTGTTAGAACTTTCGGGTTGATTTACTGGTAGAATGCCGAGAGGTAGTCGAAAGAGATAGTTATCGGGTATTACAGTTAGAGAGTTTACCGTACTAGGAATATGCCTTTCAATGCCCAATTTTTTATAGACTTCGTATAATTTGTTGAGATTAGTTTTTGATGAGGCGAGATTATTTGCAGTCTCTTCAAATAAGAGTTTTGTTTTAGCATCGAACTCTATGATATCAATTGTAATAAACTCTCTTGTTATATAACTCGAATAAAGCTCTTCACCAATTTCTGTAAAATGAATTATCATTTCGTCATCGGCTAGTTTTTTTTGTAACGACCAGGACGATATGGAATTATTGTTAATATCGGTTCGTATCTTGCTAAGTATTTGCTCCCTTTGTGCTGATAATTGATCAATTTCAGCTTTGATATCAAACTTTTCGGAGGATGGGCTATTTAAATATTCTGTCCTAAGCTTAAGAATTTGTGTATTTAGTAATTGGTCTTGTGCTAAATCCTCTTCAGAAAGTCTCTTAGCTCTTAAAATGGGACTATTATAAAGCGCTACATCATTGATGGTTTTAAGTTCATCTAATAATTGTAAGGCTTTTTCTTCGTCTCCAAGGCTAATCAGCATCCTAATGATGGTATTAAAGGCATCTACATATTCAGGCTCAATAGACCAAAACCCAGTTTGAGAATCTATACTTGTTTTGGCACGTTCAATTACTTGTTGAATAACTGGAATAAGTTCATTGTAAGCTTTTCTTTTGTATCCGATATTAAAGAGTAAAGAAGACTTAACCGTGTTATATTTAACTAAAAGCTCAAAATCTAAATCATTAAGAGGGTAGATTTTTATTTCCTCAATAATCTTAGAGGCCTCTTCAAAATTGTTTTCTAAGAGTTCTATTTCTGTAAGTCCTATTAGTGACTCTAAATAATTTGGAGTGTTTGAACTTTGAATTGAAAGTTGTTTTAATTCCTCAAACTTACTTCTTGCTCTATCAAATTCGGAAATAGCTACGAGTATTTCAGCTTCTTCTTTTAATGCGTTAACGAAATCCACAAAATCAGTATTAGGATCAAATTCGTTTTGAGCGATATTTAATTCATCAAGTGCTTTATCAGAATCCTTAAAGTTTTGCCAATAAAATGTACCAGAAAATGCATGAATAGCAGCTAATTCGTAAACATCATTATTGGAAACTGCAATCTCTTCCGCTCTTTTTAAATAGGTAAGTGCGGTATTAGAATCTTTAATTGACGAGTAATAGATAAAGAGGTTTCTTAGGATAATTAATCTTCTTTTATAGGAAGAACCTAATTCAGCTTCAGCTAATGCGTTTAGCTGTAGATTAATATATTTATTCTTTTCACCAAGCTTGAAATAACAAATACTAAGATTATTAAAAAGTTGTGACTTTTCAATGGAGGATGTTGAGTCAAAATAAATGGTCTCAAAAGTTTCTTTAGCTTCTTCAAATTTACCAAGTGAATAAAGGTTTACACCTTTTGTAACTATAGATCTTTCAGTTAAAGACTTCATCTTTAAGTATGATGAAAGTGGAATTAGGTGTTGTCTGAGTATTTTTAAAGACTCATCGTATCTTCCGATTATAAATAGAGAATAACTTGTTGCATTCAAATGTCTTGTTTTCTCAGAAGAATAAGGGAAGTACTTATTTGTGAGTATATTTGGCAATATGTTTTGAAGTGCAAAATATTTATCCAAGTCGTAAAATAGATAGACTAGATTGGCAACTTGTATTGAATTAGTAATAGTGGTATTCGATGGTTCAAAATTCTTAACCCATTCAGAAGAAATAATCTCTAGTGTTGATGCTTCAAAAAATAATTTAGATTTATCACTATATAGGAAAGAGTAGAAGATAATTTCTTTCTCAAATTCAGGTATACTTTTATAATCAATAGTATTTTCTTCGAAAATATTTACTAGAAGCTCTTTCTGTGATTGAGATATTTCATTCTGCCATTTTTCAATAAAAATATCTAAGAATTGGCTTTTATTTTCTAGCGTTTGTTCATTAAGTAAATAATTAACAGCTAGACCAACTAAACCTTCATTTAAGGAAATTTCTTTTATTCTAATGAGACGATTTTCGAGTCTTTTTTTAGAAGACTCTTCACATGGTGTTTTTCTGAAGTAGTTTCTTACTTTTATTGCATCAGAATTAATAATTACTCGAATTACTGAATTGTTTAAAGAACAAGACGACTTATGTAATTCATTTAAAGCCCAATAACTTTCAGAAAGATGAACATTGTTAGAAATATTTTCTAGATAATGACTAGCTTGGTCTACAATTTCATTTTCTATACTTGGCTGGAATAGTAAAATCCCAAAAATTAGATTTATTAAAAAGTTCATAAATGAATGTACTACAACTTGAACTTTCTTTCACAATTGGATAGAAGAACTTAGATTTTTGGTTTTTCAAGAATAGGTTTCATGTCATTAC
>TARA_R110000868_G_scaffold8986_1_pt1 | contig 18611 bp, 18 predicted proteins | sample TARA_R110000868 | Tara Oceans TARA_R110000868 (sample SAMEA4397489) | marine metagenome | biome: Polar Biome; feature: [SRF] surface water layer (ENVO:00010504); material: water (ENVO:00002006), including particulate matter (ENVO:01000060) such as... | depth 5 m | reverse complement strand
AAAGAAGCTGTAAAAATAAAATTAGGGTTATCAAAAGAATTAAAATTAGGTAACTTAAGTGCAACAAGAGATTGGGGTCACGCTAAAGATTACGTTAAGGCAATGCATCAAATTCTTCAATTAGATAAACCAGATGACTTTGTATGCGCTACAGGAATATCCCACTCTGTACAAGAGCTGTGTGAATATGTTTTTTCTAAATTAAGTCTAAATTGGAAAGATTATGTAAAACAAGAAGAAAAGTTTTTTAGACCTGAGGAATTAAATAATCTTAAAGGTGATGTTACAAAATTAAAAAAATTTACTAATTGGAAAACTGAATATACGTTTGAGTCTATGTTAGATGAAATGATTGACTTTTGGATTAAACATTATACAATATGAGTAAAATATTAATAACAGGAGGTTCGGGTTTAGTTGGTCAATATCTACAAAAAGTATTAGACGGTATATATGTGAGCTCTAAAGATTACGATCTAACATCAGAAAGACAAGTGTCTGAAATGTTTAAAATCATACAACCTGAAATAGTAATACATTTAGCAGCTAAAGTTGGAGGTATAATAGACAATATTAAAAACCCTTTTGAGTACTACGAAGAAAATGTATTGATGAACACATATATGATAAAACATTCACGATTAAATAATGTCAAAAAGTTCGTAGGAGCATTATCATCATGCGTATATCCAGACACTTCTAATCACTATCCATTAATAGAATCTGATTTACACTTAAGTATGCCTAATGAAAATAATTTTGGATATGGATATGCTAAAAGATTATTAGGCGTTCATATAAATATTGCTAAAAAACAAGGTTATAATTATTCGTATATTATTCCATCAAATTTATACGGTGAATATGAACACGGACATTTAGATAGAAAGCATTTTATAGGAGCATTATTACAAAAAATAGCTATAGCAAATAAAAACGAAGATGATAGCATTGTACTTTTTGGAGACGGAACTCCATTAAGACAATTTACATTCGCAGAAGATATAGCAAAAATTATAAAATTAATTATACAGTATGATATAAAAGAGAATATGAATTTGAGTATAGATAAAAATCTAAGTATACATGAACTCGCAATGATAGCACTGAAAGCAACGAATTCAGAGCATCTTCAAATAAAGTACGATGTGACTAAACCAAATGGACAATACAGAAAAGATATTGATTGTTCCACATTTAAAAATATATTTCCTAATTACGAATTTATTTCTCATATTGAAGGAATAGATAAAACATATAAAAAAATAAAACTAAAATATGGATATTAAAAAACAAGCGATTTTAGATCTGGTATCAGATTACATAAAAGAAAAAAAATCAAATAAAACATGGAGACCTGGAATAGATTGGGTTCAATATTCTGGTCCTTACTTTAACGAGAATGAATACACAAATGCTATTAATTCATTATTATCAGAGTGGTTCATATTAGGAGAAAAAGGCAGAGAGTTTGAATTAAAATTCGCTCCACTTTTAGGAAAAAAAGATGGAATAGTAGTCAATTCTGGTAGTTCTGCAAATCTATTAATGGTATCTCTACTAAAAACAAAACGCGGAGGTAAAGTACCTGAAGGTTCTAAATTCATTACTCCCGTAGTATGCTTTCCAACCACTATTAATCCATTAATACAAAACGGATTTAAGCCTGTTTTTGTTGATGTGACTTTACCGGATTTAAATCTCAACTTAGATGAAGTTGAAAAAATTCTTCAAGAAGACACGAATAAAGAAATTAAGGGGCTTATATTTGCTCATGTATTAGGCAATCCTCCAGATATGGATAGAGTTATGGATATCGTGAAAAAATATAATTTGATTTATTTAGAAGATACATGTGATGCTTTAGGTTCTACTTGGGATGGAAAACCCTTAGGGTCTTTTGGAGATATTTCTACATGCTCATTTTTTCCTGCTCATCACATGACTATGGGTGAAGGTGGATTCGTAGCTATTAATTCACCTAAAAAAAGAATGGCATTAGCATCATTAAGAGATTGGGGTAGAGCTTGCTATTGTAATACTGCAAAACCTGGAAATGTAACTTGTGGTACAGCATGCGGTTGTAGATTTGATTCGTGGTTTAAAGAGCAACAAGATATAACATTCGATCATAGATATGTATTTGAAGAAATTGGATATAATCTAAAGCCTACTGAAATGCAAGCCGCTATGGGTCTTGCACAACTAGATAAATTAGAAGAAATGCATTCTAGAAGAAAGCATAACTTTAAAAGATTATACGATATTTTTAGTAAATACTCAGAATATTTTTATATTCCGACTGTTCATGAAAAAGCTGATCCATCATGGTTCGGATACTTAGTTACTTTAAAAGATGGAACTCCATTTTCAAAAGCTGATTTAGTTGATCATATGGAATCGTGTAAAATACAAACCAGATCATATTTCACAGGTAACGCATTATTTCATCCAGCTTATGAGGATTTGGCTAAAGATTATGAAGATCCTAGAAATCAATTTCCTATTGCTACAAAAACAACTTTAGACACGTTCTTTTTGGGAGTGTATCCAGGAATAACAGATGAACAATTAGATTATATAGGCGAAATGTTAGAGCAGTTTATAAATTCTAAAAAATGAGTTATATAACCATTAAAGGATTAGGAAAATCTGGAGATCTCGGTTCTCAATTGCAACAATATGCGTCTCTTCACGCGATAGCTAAAGAAAATAACAAAGTAATTGCCTTTCCAGAATCGAGTCTTATTCAAGGTTGGGGATTTAAATTTTCTAAGTTAATTGATATTCCATTAACTATTATGCCAGAAGATTTTTTTTGTGATTTTGTAGATATAGAACCTAACGGAATGATGATTAAAGATCCGAATATGTTTAAATTAGATTCTAATATAAATTATAATATTAGTGGTTTATTTCATTTGTTTCATTATTGGCATCCTAAATACTCTAATGATATACTGAATATGAGTTTGAATAAAGATTATGAAAATGCAGCTAAAGAATTATATAAAAAAATAAAAGTTCAAGATAAGGAGTTAGTTTCTATACATGTTCGTAGAGGTGATTATCTACTTCCTCAACATCATCACTTTTGTAAATTAGATAACAATTATTATGAGAGCGCTTTACAATATTTCTTAGATCATATAGAGAAATATCATTTCGTAATTTTTTCAAATGATATAGAATGGTGTAAAGAAAATTTAATTGAAGGAGAAATGGTAACATTTATGCAGCAAGGACAAGATTGCGTAGATATGATATTAATGAGTATGTGTGATCATAACATAATTGCGAATAGTTCTTATAGTTGGTGGGCAGCATATATAAATAAAAACGAAAATAAAAAAATAATATGCCCAACTAATTACTTAAAATCTTATAGCGAGTTTAATTTTGTAAATGGAAATTATTATCCTAATGCTTGGAAAAATATAGATAATGAATCATAAAATAGCATTTTTAACAGAAATGGGATTTTCAGGTAAAATCCGTGAAGATCACGAAAATATGCGAACTGAATTTGCATGGATGAGTGCTCTCAATGCAGATCATTACCCAATTAGTCTATTTTATAAAGTAGAAAATTATGATCACGTTTTTTTGATAATACCAAAAGGCGAAGTATATTTGAATGCAGTAGGAAGTAGGCTAGTCGATAAAACTAATTCAATAAATGAACTACTTAAATCAAATTTTCATAAATGTCTAAAAGAGAAGAATAAAAAAATCCACTTTGTTCAAGAGGGTCCTCACTGGCTTTTTAATGACTATGAAATAATCGACCAAATAAATTTCTATAATATAATTAGTGAATGCGATACAATATTTGCGCATAATGAAATAGATGTAAAATATTATTCTGGAATGTTCCCAAATAAGCCTATTCACGTCATGCCTACTCTGATGATAGAAACTCTTATAGAAGATATAAAGCCTAATAAAACAGATCTGGCAATCATCGGAGGTAATTTTTCTAGATGGTACGGAGGATTTGAAAGTTATACAGTTGCTCAAGAATTCGGTGTACCTATATGGGCCCAAGATTCTCACTCTAAAAGAGAATACGAAGATCAATTAGATAACTTAAATCATTTTCCAAGATTGATGTGGAATCAGTGGATGCAAGAGCTATCAAAATTTAAATATGCAGTGCATTTAATGCCAACAGTGGCGGCAGGAACATTCAGTTTAAATTGTGCCTATTTTGCAATACCATGTATAGGAAATAAAAAAGTAGATACACAAAGACTATGCCATCCAGAATTAAGTGTTGATGTTCATGATATAGAATTAGCAAGAAAATTAGCTAAAAAATTAAAGGAAGATTCAGACTTCTATAAAGAGTGTAGTTTGAATGCGGAGTTATATTATAATCAACATTACCATAAAAATATATGGTTAAATTATATGAATGAAATATTAAGTTAGTTATATGAAAAAAAATAAGTTTAAAATATTAATAGCATCATATAATAATGAAGAATGGGTAGAGTATAATTTAGCAAGTATACTAAATCAAACATACGATAATTACGAAGTAATATATGTAGATGATTGCTCTAAAGATAACACTTTTGAAAAAGTAAAAGAAATTGTTGGTGACAATAGAAAATTTACATTGATAAAAAATGAAACTAATTTAGGAGGAACTTATAATCATATTAGATTTTTTGACTCTGTTGAAGATGACGAGATAATACTTTTAATTGATGGAGATGATTGGTTTTTTGATGATAATGTTTTTGAAAAATTGAATCAATTTTACAATGATAAAGATGTGTGGATGACATATGGAAAATTTTATGCTTGGGATGGAGAAAATGCTACAGAAGCATATCCTCAAAATAGTCCATTCCCAGATTTTGTACATGATCATAAACTATATCGTTTAGACACATGGAGATCTTCTCACTTAAGAACATATAAAGGATTCCTAATAAAATCAGTAGATAGACAAGATTTTATTTCTAAAATAGATAACAAATTATTTTGGCATGCAGCAGATTTAGCTTTAGCATTTCCATGTTTAGAAATGTGTCCAAAAGAAAAAATCGGTGTTTTAGATTTTCCTAGTTACGTATATAATGCGAGTAAAACATCTCATGATAGAACAATACAAAGAGAGACAGCTGATAATGCTAAATACGAAATAGAAATAAGAAATAAAAAGAAATATAAAGAATGCGGTTTTGGAGAAAAACTTCCCCAAGTTAATGTATTTGGTGATAATGCAGAAAGACATAACATACCCACAAAATTTTCTTATACATATTTTCAAAATATTGGTGAATTTGACATTGTTTTTTTACAAGACGATACTATTGTGGATTTTATAAATGGTAAATTTGGACCATTTTCAGATAGCATATCTATAGTTGCAAGAGTTTGTGAAAATAAAAACTTTTTTAATCAAAAGCTTGTTATAGATTATATAAAAAAATATTATAATAAATTCAATTTGATTTTAACATGGAGTGAAGAGATTTTAAAATTACCAAATGCTAAATTTTGTCCGCTAACAGATTTATCTCAATTTAATACATTACCTATTGAGCTATCTATAGATGAATTAATGATTTTTCAAAAATCAAAAAACATATCTTGTGTAGCTTCTACAAAAAGTTTTTTTCCTGGTCATATAAAAAGATTAGAGATAATAAATCAAACAAAACACAGATATGATTTATACGGTAGAGGATTTAAAGAAATATCTTCTAAATTAGAAGCATTAAAAGATTACCGATATAGTATTGCAATAGAAAATGAAATCACAAATAACTATTTTACAGAGAAAATAAATGATTGTTTTTTGACTGGTACTATTCCGATTTATTATGGATGCCCCAATATATCCTCGTTTTATAATGAAAAAGGTATTATAATATTTAATAGCGTAGAAGAGCTTAATGAAATTATAGATAATATATCTGAAGAAGACTATAATTCTAGAATTGATGCAATAAAAGAGAATTATGAGAAAGCTAAAAAAATGCCTTTAACAAGCGATATGATATTTGACATATATTATAAAGATTTAATAATGAAATAATGAAAAAAGCAACACTAGTAATAGCTGCATATAAAGCTGATTTGGGTTGGATTGATAAAATTGATAATGATGATTTAGATATTATCATCATAAATAAAGGAATACATAGTTCTCATCCAAAAGCTAAATGTATAAGTGTAGAAAATATAGGTGTAATAGATCATTCAGTAATATACTATATATCTAATTTTTATAATGAACTATCAGAATATACTATTTTTTGTCAAGATTATCCATTCGATCACTATTCTCGAATGATAGAATTTTTAAATAATAAAGATTATGAAAAAAGTTTTATGCCATTAGCAGATAAATCTATTCATATTCCATGTGGAGAAGGAACTACTAATTTTATTGAAAATATGTTTGATATTCAATTTAATGGTATTGATTTTCCTTGCGGCGCACAATATTCTGTTCCAAAATCGCATATTCAAAATAGACCCGAATCTTTTTGGAAAGATTTATTGACTAGACTTCCATGGAAAACTCATAAGTTTACTGCTTATTTTATGGAAAGAACTTGGATGTTTGTTTATAACACAGAAATTTCTTTAAATCCAAATTATTTAGATACAGCTTATTTCAATAGTGTCAACGGGAGGAAAAGATTAGTGATAGCTAATTTATATAGAGCTAAAAATAAAACATCGTTTTTTGCAATTCATCAAATCATGAAAAGATTATCAGATTATTATTTAGAATTTCATATAGTTTGGGATGATAATGAATATAGAGATGAATGGTCAGATAAAATAGATAATCTAGATTGCAAAATAGTTTCATACACAAAAGAAATGTTAAACGATTATTGTAGAGATTATGGAATACCAGAAGATAGAATAGAAAAGTTTAAAAAATTCTATAATATATACTATTTAATTCATGCACATTATCTCAAAAAAAATAAAATAACAAATTATTATTTAATATATGATGATGATATCATACTTACTGAGAATATTGACGAATTTAAAGCATGCTTAGAAAATGAGATACCGTGTCTCATATCGGAACCTATGAATTCTAATTGTGATAAAGTTTTAGCAAATACTTTATTTTCTTTATATGAAAATTCTTTCGAGTATTATAGAGAGATTAATCCAAGTTTTCTAGGATTTAATGCTGGGATACAAGCTATGAGCTTAGATATATATGAAGATTTTATAGACCCAAAATATTTTTTATTTTTATTGGACCTATTTAATTATAATGGCATATATGACGCAGAAGGAAAAGAAATAACAGGACCAGAAAGATCTACCATTGACACTCAACAGCAATCTTTTTTTGGAATTATGAATATTATTAGATCAAAAACAAAACCAACAATATTAGACCCTAAAGATTATTTTATATGTCCAAATTGGGGTACTCATCCTACTTATGGATACATAGATCACACTAACGAATATGAAGGTTGGGATACTAATATGAAATCAAAAATAATTCATTTTATAGGACACACAGTTTTTAATGGAGTGTATTATGGAAAAGCAAAAGTATTTAATCAATATGTTGACAATTATTTAAAAGAAAATAATCTAATATGAAAATAGTATATATAACAGGCTGTTTAGGATTTATAGGATCATATATAACAAGAACGTGCCTTGAAAAAGGATGGTATGTTAAAGGTGTAGACAAAATAACATATGCAGCCAATAAAGACTTATTAAATGAGTTTAAGAAATATCAAAATTTTTCATTTGTGCATTGCGATATAAATGATTTGAAGTTCTTATATGATTGTGATTATGTTATCAACACAGCTGCTGAAACACATGTTGGTAATTCAATAGCTAATAGCGATGAATTCGTTCATTCAAATATTAATGGAGTCCACCATTTATTAGAATTAATTAAAAATCACAGGGGTGAGAATAGTGAAAAACCAACATTGTTACACTTTAGCACAGATGAAGTTTATGGTGATATAGATAATGGAGCGCACACAGAAACAGATATTTTAAAACCAAGTAATCCATATTCTGCAACTAAAGCAGCAGCTGATATGTTAGTATTAGCTTGGGCTAGAACATATAATTTACCATATATCATTGTTCGTCCAACTAATAACTATGGAATGGGACAATATGTTGAAAAGCTTATCCCTAAAGCATGCAAATATCTTAAATTAGAAAGAAAAATACCATTGCATAATAATGGAACGCCTGTTAGAAATTGGTTGCATGCACAAGATACTGCGAATGCTATTATCACAATAATTCAAGCAAACATTCAAAATGAAATATATAATATATGTGGAGGATTTGAGCAAACTAATTTGGATGTTATTAAAAAATTACTTACATTTAATAATATACATAATATTGAAGATCACGTAAATCTTACATATAGTAGACCAGGACAAGATGTTCGTTATGCTTTAGATGATTCTAAATTAAGAGCATTAGGTTGGGAACCTAAAGCTGAATTTAATACAGAACTTCAACATATAATTAATTATTATAAAAATAAATTTATATGGTAAATAAAGAAGATTTAATTCTATTTGAAAAAGAAATCGCCGATATTTTCAATGAAGGAAAAATCAAAGCTCCAATACATTTATACTCAGGAAATGAAGATTTAATTATTGAAGTATTTAAAGATATTGATATTGAAAATGATTGGGTTTGTTGTACTTGGAGAAATCATTATCAAGGATTATTGAAATGCATTCCTAAAAATATTATGAAGGAGAATATTATAAGAGGCAAATCTATGGTTATGAATCTACCAGAATATAAATTTATTTGTAGTTCAATAGTAGGCGGTATTCCTTCAATTGCCGCAGGAATTGCTTTTGCTATAAAATTACGAAATAAATTAAATAGAGTATGGTGTTGGGTTGGAGATATGAGTGCTGAAACAGGAGTATTTCATGAAGCATACAAATATAGTTTAAATCATAATTTGCCTATAACATTCATTGTTGAAGATAATAAAAAATCTGTTTGTACTCCTACACCTGATGTATGGGGTAGAGATCAACCATATTACCTTGAATCTGAATATAAAGGGGGTATTTTAAAACAAAAGAACTTATACTATTATCAATATATAAACAATAAATATCCCCATGCTGGAGCGGGTATGAGAGTTCAATTTTAATTATGAAATATTTTGATGAATTAAAAAAAGCAATGAGCTTATTAGCTGATCATCCTAAAACAATGTTTATAGGGCAAGCAGTAGAATATGAAGGAACGGGATTATATGATTCCCTAAAGCATATTCCCAATGATAAAAAAATAGAACTCCCAGTAGCAGAATATTTTCAAACAGGATTAGCTAATGGAATGGCTATTGAAGGAATGATTCCTGTATCTACTTATCCTAGATGGAATTTTTTATTAATGGGTACAGATCAAATAGTCAATCATTTAGATAAGTTTGTAACAATGTCTGATGGGAAATGTATTCCAAAAGTTATAATTAGAGTATCGGTTGGAAGCGAATATCCTATAGATCCTCAATGTCAACATAAAGGAAATTTTACAGAAGCATTTAGAAAAATGACTCAAAATATAGAGATAGTTGAATTGATGGAACCGAAAGATATAGTACCATCATATTATAAAGCTCTTAGTAGATTAGACGGTATAAGCACAATATTAGTAGAATTTGCAGATTTTATAAAAACAAAATAGTAAACACTTAAAATTAATTCTTTAAAAAAATTAAAAAATGTTTTATTTTAAATACATCCGCTACAATAATAATAACTAAAAAATAAAATTATATGGTAATATACATTGATATAGATGAAACTATTTGTAATAGTCCTAATAAACCTAATTATTCTAAAAGTACTCCCATAAAAAAAAATATTGAAAAAGCTAATAATTTATATGATGAAGGACATATCATAGTTTATTGGACCGCTAGAGGTTCTGAAACAGGAATTGATTGGACTGAGATCACTAAAAAACAATTTAAAAAATGGGGAGTTAAATATCATGATTTGAAATTTGGAAAGCCGAATTATGACTTGTTTATAGATGATAAAAATATGAATGTAAAAGATTGGAATTAAAAAATAAAAATATTATGAATAATAAAATTTTTGAAAATTTGTTCGTATTAGAGTTAGCGAACAATCATTGGGGGTCTTTAGATAGAGGAAAACAAATAGTAAGAGAATTCGCTAAAGTAGTTAAACAAAATAAAGTTAAAGCTGCTATCAAATTGCAATTTAGAGACGTTGATAATTTTATACACAAAGATTTCTTAAAAGAAGGAAAAAGTATAGATCTTTTAAAACTTCCAAAAAGAACTAGATATATTCAAAAAACAGCTAAAACAAAATTGACATATGAAGAGTTTCATGAATTAATTAATTATATAAAGAAACACGATTGCATACCTATGTCAACCCCATTCGATGAAAAATCAGTAGATTGGTGTGTTAGTATGGATTTATCAATAATTAAAATTGCTAGTTCAGATATTAATGATTGGTTATTATTGAATAAAATAGCAAGTACTAAAAAACCAGTAATAATTTCTACTGGAGGAGCTAATGATAAACAAATAGACGATGTCATTAAATTCTTTACAAATAGAAATATATCCATTGCAGTTAATCACTGCGTGTCAAAATATCCAAGTGAAGATAATGAACTAGAATTAGATCAAATCGATTATTTAAAATCCAAATACCCAGATCTAATAATTGGATTATCTACTCACGAATATCATGATTGGCATTCATCTATGTATATATCATATGCTAAAGGGGTAAGAACTTGGGAGAGGCACATAGATATTCCATATCCTGAAAATCATGAACAAAAACAAGTTTCTAACTATTGTTCATTACCACATCAGATAGACGAATGGTTTAAAGCTTATAATAAAGCAATAGTAATGTGTGGAACATCATCAGATGTTCGTAGAGTAGTTGATGAGAAAGAGTCTAATTATTTAGAATCTTTATATAGAGGGTTATATATAAAAAGAGATTTAAAAAAAGGGACAAGAATTGAATTGGATCATATATATAGCGCTATTCCTTATCAAAAAGAGATTGATCATATTACATCTAGACAGTATTTTGATAATGATTTTATTTTAAAACACGATATTAAAAAAGATTCTCCATTAACTAAAAATGATATTATCTAATGAAAGTTTCTGACATTATAATCGATTTCTTAAAGAGTAAAAATATAGATACAGCATTTACTATATCTGGCGGAGGTTGTATACATATCATAGATTCTTTAAGACGATCTAATATGAATATAATATGTCCTCATCACGAACAAGTTGCGCTTATGGCTAGCGAAGGTTATTATAGAATGTCAGGGAAAATATCAGCAAACATAGTGACCACAGGACCAGGAAGCACTAATACATTGACTGGATTATTGGGTCTTTGGTTGGATAGCATACCATCTATTATTATTTCTGGACAAGTACCAATTAACCAACTCTCTGAAAATACTGGATGCCGGCAAATTGGAGATCAAGAGTTTGATATTATAAGTGTGGTAAAATCAATGACTAAATATTCAAAAATAGTTAAAGATAAAAACGATATTCTACTAATATTAGAAGAAGCATATCAACAAGCAATCTCAGGTAGACCTGGTCCAGTTTGGATAGATGTTCCTTTAGATATTCAAGGCGCTTTAATAGATGAGAAGGATTTAAAAATACTAAAAAATAATGTACAACATAATAATCAAATAGATTCTAAAGATATTGATAAATTTATTGAAATAGTTAAATCTTCTAAAAAACCTTTAGTAGTAATAGGCAATGGTATAAGATTATCAAATACTTACAACCAATTAAATGAATTTCTAAAAAAAACGAACATACCAGTAGTAACTGGTCCCCATTCAGGAGTTGACGCAGTTGATAATACAATATCTAATTATTGCGGGAGAGTTGGCATATTAGGACAACTCACATCAAATAAAATCATACAAGAAGCAGATTTATTGATAGGATTAGGAACTAGATTACCTGTTAAAATGACTGGATATAACATATCGGAATTTTCTCCTAAGTCAAAAAAGATATTTGTGGATATCGATATCAACGAAGTACGCAAGCACAAATTTGAAATAGAACAAACTATTATAACAGATTTAAAAGATTTTTTTAAATCGATAGAAACCATAGACTTCAATTTAGAAATTGATCAGTGGATAAAGCACACAAAAGAAATTAGACAGGAGCAACAGTATTATCATGCAAAGCATGAAAATATCGAAAATTATGCATCTTTTTATTATCTGATAAGCAAAGCTCCAAAAATATTCAAAAATATTCCAATAATAACTAGTAATGGAACAGCGCATGTGATTACATTACAGATGTATCAATTAAATAAAGATCAAAGATTATTCACTAATGTTGGATGTGCAAGTATGGGATATGGATTACCAGCAGCTATTGGAGCGTGCATAGGCAATAATAAGCAAGATGTTATTTGTATTGAAGGCGATGGAAGTATCATGATGAATTTGCAAGAATTAGAAACAGTAGTAGGAAATAAATTGCCGATTAAAATAATAATTATCAATAATGATGGATACTTGTCAATAAAATTATCTCAAGAAGCATTTTTTAATGGACAAGAATTTGCAAGCGGACCTTCAACAGGCGTAACTATACCAAATTTCGAAAAAATAGCAAACGCATTTGGAATTCGTTACGCTAGCATTAAATCAAATTCTCAAATTGACAAAGTATTAAGTGATATGATTAATATAGAAGGCTCATGTATTGTAGAAGTTTTTACGCATCCAAAAGAAAGACACGAACCTAAAGTAATTCATAAAGGCATAGATGAGTCAGGCAAGATTATCCCAGGAACTTTAACAGATATGTATATATCAAACACATTTTAAATATGGTTATTTTTTTAACAGGAGCGAGTGGAGGAATCGGATTAATAATTAGTAATACTTTAAAAAATGCAGGCATTGAAGTAATAGAACCTACATCTATGCAATTAGATTTAAGTAAAGATTTTACTGTGAATTATCAAGTTGATGGTTTTATACACTCCGCGGGAATAAATATGATTAGAAATCACAATGAACTCAACCAAGAGGAGTTAGACAGGATCTTTAATATTAATACGTTCAGCTTCTTAAAGCTTTGCAATCAGCTTAGTTTTAATCTAGGATCAAATATAATTGCTTTAGGGTCTTTATATTCTACTGATACAAAAGATGGTCGTATTCAATATACTATGTCAAAACATGCTATGCTTGGTGCTGTAAAAACACTGGCTTTAGAAAAAGCAACACAAAGAATCAAAGTTAATATGATATCACCAGGATTTGTTGATACTAATATGACTAGAAATAATAATACTGAAGAAAGAATTTCTTATTTAGAAAAAAATATACCATTAGGATTAACAGATCCACAAGAAATAGCTAACTTATGTTTATACTTAATTAAAAATAATAATGCAATCACTGGTCAAAATATACAGATTGATGGTGGATACACATTAAAAAGATTATGATGAATAAATTCACAATACAAAATACTGAATTCGAGATTTCAACGAATATAAAAAATAGTATATCAATTAATTCTCATCCTGAAAAGTATGAAGTAGTTTTTCAAAAGTTAAATAATTCCTATACAGAAGATCAAGTATTGATAGTAGATAAAAACGTACATAAGCTTTATAATATAAATCACTCTAAAATGATTGTTATAGATGCGATAGAGCAAAATAAATCTATAGAAACAGTACTTGACATATGTGAAAAATTATTAGAATATAATTTTAATAAAGCTCAAACTTTGATAGTAATAGGGGGAGGGATAATACAAGATTTAGGCGCGTATACTGCTAAAACATATAAACGAGGAGTTAATTGGATTTATTATCCTACAACTTTATTATCTCAATGCGATAGTTGTATTGGAGGTAAAACGGCTTTGAATTTTAAAAATTACAAAAATCAACTAGCACTATTTTCTGCTCCCCAAAAAGTAATTATTGACATTGATTTTTTAAAAACATTAAAGCCAGAAGATATAACTTCAGGATACGGAGAAATTGTTAAACTATTTTTAATTGGAGGATCTTATTATATAAATAATATAAATGAGTTCGACTATAAAACTTCGATATACCACTCTCTATTAATCAAAAAAGCTGTGATCGAACATGATGAATTTGAATTGATGGAGAGAAAATCTTTAAATTATGGACATTCTTTTGGTCATGTTATAGAACCTCTTTTTAACTACGAGATTCCTCATGGAGAAGCAGTAATGTTAGGCATTGAAATAATCAATAGACTTTTTACTAAAGATAAATCAATAACAAATATAATATCTAAATATACCAATCTTGAAAAGATTAAACATATAGATATAGAAAGATTAATAAACGGATTGAAAACAGACAAGAAAGTAAAGAACAACATTATATCATTAGTAGTATTAATGAATCCAGGAAACACAATATTTGTAGAACAAGAAATAAATGACGAATTGAAAAAAAGAGTTTATGAAATATTTGCTAATTGATTTTGGTGCATCCTATATTAAAACTATTGTTTACAATAAAAAAGAAGATTCATATAGTAATAATTTACAAGTTCCATCTCCATTTCTAAATAAGAATATTATTTCTAAAAAAGAAATATTAGAGATTTTAGAAAGTATAGTGTCTCAAAATAAAGATATTTTTGCAATAGTCGCATGTAGTATATTAGGGGGTTATTACAAAAATGATATATATTATTCATGGAAAGAATTACGGCAAGAAAAAAACCATTGCTTAATAAGTGGATTATTTTCAAAGTTAGAGACTTATCATATACATGATCATCATAAAAAAACTACTGTATCTGAAACATATGAAATTGGATTAAAAGTTTTAGGCTCTATATTAGGAATTCCAATATATAGTGCATTAGGAGATACTATGTGTGTTATAGAATCTTTAAATATAGGAGATAATGATATTGCAATAAATATGGGAACTGGTTCTCAAATTATTACAAAAAATAGTATTAAAAGTTATATCCCGTCTGGAAGGGCATTTTTAACCTTTAATGAATTATTTAAGTCAGTAGGATTAGATATATTCGATTTATTAAAATCAATATCTATTCAAGATGTAATCGATAGTAACTTAACATTAGATCTAAATGTATTTGAGCAATCTCACTTATATTCTAATGGAGGATCTATATCTAATATAAAAGAAGGTTCTTTTAATATTAAAAATTTATTAGGATCGATTTTAAAAGAGTATGTAAATCAGTATAAACAATTCATATCTCAAGATAAAAAAAATATAATATTAACTGGAGGTATACCAAAAAAATTAATTATAATAGAATCATTATTTAGATTATATTATCCTAAAATGACAATAATATGTGATAAGTCAAATATAGAAAATACGCATATGGGTTTATCTTCTTATATAAAAAAATACTTATGAACATATTAATTACTGGAGGAAATGGATATATAGCGCAAGCATTACTATATGCTTTAAAAGATAAGTATGAAGTAATGACTATAAGTAGAAAAGATTTTGATTTGACTAATAAAGAAGCTACAGACAATTTTTTTAATGGTAGATTATTTGACACTATTATTCATTGTGCAGTTAAAGGCGGAAGTCGATTGAAAGAAGAAACATGGGAAGACATGGATGATAACTTAAAGATGTATTATAATTTACTGGGAAATAAAGATCACTTTAATAAATTAATTCATTTCGGTTCAGGAGCAGAATACTATGCTAAAAATACTCCCTATGGTTTAAGTAAGCGCGTTATAGGAGAATCTATGAAAGATAAGCATAGTTTTTATAATCTTAGAATATTTGCTGTATTCGATCATAATGAATTAGATACTCGATTTATTAAATCAAATATTAAAAGATACATTAATAAAGAATCTATTCGCGTACACGAAAATAAGTTTATGGATTTTATGCATATGGCAGACTTAGTTAAAATAGTCGATTATTATATTAATAACGATAATCTTCCTAAAGAAATAAATTGCAATTATGAATCTAGTTTTAAATTGAGTGATATAGCTAATATAATTAACAGATTAGAAAATCATACAGTAGACATAATAGTAGAAAAAAATTCTGAATACGAATATATAGCAAAAACGTATAATTATTTACCAATCGATTTCATTGGATTAGAAAATGGAATTAAACAAGTTTATAAAAAACTAAAAAAACATGAAATTATTTAAAAGCACAAAAAAAGAAAACTATTTTTATAAACCAGAAAAAAGCTTATCTGAATTAGCGAATTTATATGAAACTGATAAAGGAACAGAAGATTCTAAAAATTTATCATGGGGAAAAGAATATAAAGATCATGTGTGTATGCATTACACAACAATTTATGAAAAATACATGAAAGAAAAAAGAGAAGAAGGAGTTTCTATTTTAGAAATTGGAGTGTGCGATAAAAGATTCCCTTACGCATCTATAAAAATGTGGATGAGTTATTTTAAGAATCCTAATTTTTATGCTATGGATAATTTTTGGGCAAATTCATTAGAGAATAAATTACAAGATATAATTGATTTAAATAATAGTGGTGTAAATTTTATATATTCTGATCAAGGAAGTTTTCAAGATTGGGATAAAATAATAGATTTAAATCTAAATAAATTTGACTATATAATAGAAGATGGAAGTCATTGGCCAAATCATATGATGATAAGTTTATGGAAATCTATAAACATAATGAAATCAGGCGGATATTATTTTATGGAAGATATTCAAAATCCATTAAAATCTAGAGGTTTATATAAATATGATAATGCACTAATTGGTCAAGAATTATTAGAAACATTATCTACAAAAAAATTAGAATCTAGCTTTTTAAATGATAAACAAAATTTATATATTCAAAATAATTTAGAATTAGTAGATCTTATATTAGATCCAAATAAAATAAGCTATTTAGCTGTATTAAGAAAAAAATAATTTAAATCATATGAAAAAATACACTGTAGAAAAATACTGTTCTTCATCCACTTACAGATGGGATATAATTAATCATATTATAAGCAAAAATAAATTTCTAAATTATCTAGAAATAGGTGTAAATGATGGAGCTTGCATAAGAAGAATAAACGCTGCTCACAAAGATGGTGTCGATCCATATCCTGGATCTGAACATGGATTTTACATGGATATACCTGAAATAAATTATCCTATCACATCTGATGACTTTTTTAGTTTAATAAAAAATAGCGATATAAAATATGATATTATTTTTATAGATGGATTACATCATTCAGAACAAGTAGATAAAGATATTGAAAATTCACTAAATCATATTGTAGATAATGGATACATAATTCTTCATGACTGCAATCCTCCAGAGTATGAAATGCAACTTGTACCTAGAGTCACTAGTATGTGGAATGGAGATGTGTGGAAATCTATTGTAAAATTAAGATGTTTAAAAGAAGATTTAGAAATATGTGTAGTTGATACAGATTGGGGAGTTGGAATAGTTAGAAAAGGAAAACAATCTTTATATAAAAAAACATCATTAGATAATTGTTTAACTTATGAATATCTAGATGAAAATAGAGACGATCTATTAAATATAATATCTGTAGAAGATTTTTATTTAAAATATTAATAAATGAAAAATATAACATTTGCAACAAATCCTGGAGCGGGAAGTTTAGATTATGTTAAATTACTTATAGAATCGCTAAAACATAATTTAGATAATAAAAACCATGAAATATTAGTATTCGTGGATAATGATACAGACGGAATTGTTAATTATCTTAGATCAGAAAAAAATAATTTCCATGATCTAAAGATAGTTACTCATTTAGTAAAACCATTAATTTCTTATCAAAGGAATTCTAGCTTAATAGTAGATCTTGCTAAATATGATATAATAAGCTATTTGCATAGCGATATGGTTATTTCTAAAGGATATGATACAGCGGTAATATCTGAACTAGAAGAAAATATGGTATTAAGTTCAACAAGAATAGAACCGTCTTTACATCCATCATCATATATAACTATTACAAAAGATTTGGGTTTATCGCCAGAAGATTTTAATTTCGATGAATTTAACTCATTCGCAGAATCCGTAAAAGAAAACAAATCTATATCGTATTTTTTTGCTCCATATACTTTTCATAAAAGTACTTGGAATAAATTAGGAGGATATGATACTTTATTTAGACGAGCGAGAGAAGACTCTGATTTTGTTCAAAGATGTTTGCACGCAAATGTAAAATTAAAGCAAACATACGCAGCAAATGTATATCATTTCACCTGTGTTACATCGAGAGGAAAAAATTGGTATGATAAACAAAATCAGCAAGCACAAAATAAAATACATGTACAGTCAATAGCTGATCAAATAGAAATTAGACGATTTATAAAAAAATGGGGTAATTTTAATCATGGAGAAAGTTTGCTTAAAAAATATGATTGTGATTTAGTAATAAAAGGATCAAATAAAAATTTGGATTTAGCTTATCAATTAGAACCATTTTTTAGTCGAGTTTGGGTACAATCACAAGAAGATAG
>TARA_R110000868_G_scaffold411318_1_pt1 | contig 18630 bp, 18 predicted proteins | sample TARA_R110000868 | Tara Oceans TARA_R110000868 (sample SAMEA4397489) | marine metagenome | biome: Polar Biome; feature: [SRF] surface water layer (ENVO:00010504); material: water (ENVO:00002006), including particulate matter (ENVO:01000060) such as... | depth 5 m | reverse complement strand
TGGCGCCAGCTTCTTCTTCGTCGCGGTCTATATCCACATGTTCCGCGGCCTCTATTACGGCTCGTACAAGGCACCGCGCGAGGTTCTCTGGATCCTCGGTGTTGTCATCTATCTGCTGATGATGGCGACCGGCTTCCTCGGCTATACGCTGCCATGGGGCCAGATGTCCTTCTGGGGCGCGACCGTCATCACCAACCTGCTCGGCGCTCTGCCCTTCATCGGCGATGCGCTGCGTGAATGGCTGTGGGGTGGTTTCTCCGTCGGCCAGGCAACGCTCAACCGCTTTTTCTCGCTGCACTACCTGCTGCCCTTCGTGATCGCCGGCGTTGTCGGCCTGCACATCTGGGCCCTGCACGTGCCGGGCAATGGCAATCCGGTTGGCATCGAAGTCAAATCGAAGAAAGACACCCTGCCTTTCCACCCGTATTACACGGTGAAGGATGGCTTCGCGATCGTCGTCTATCTGATGATCTTCGCGCTCTTCGTCTTCTTCCTGCCGCGCGTTCTGGGCCATGCCGACAATTTCATCCCGGCCAACCCGCTCGTGACGCCGACGCATATCGTTCCGGAATGGTATTACCTGCCCTTCTACGCGATCCTGCGCGCCGTCACTTTCGACATCGGCCCGATCGACGCCAAGCTCGGCGGTGTGATTGCGATGTTCAGCGCCATCCTGGTCCTGTTCGTCCTACCCTGGCTGGATACGTCGAAAGTGCGCTCGATGCGTTTCCGCCCGGTCACGCGCGTCTTCTTCGTGCTCTTCGTCATTGCCTGCCTGTGCCTGGGCTGGTGCGGGGCGAATAATCCGGACGATCTCGTCTTCGCCTTCGGCCATAATGCCGAAGGGGTTGCGGTCGGCCTGAAATTCGTCGTCTTCGCGCAATTCCTGACTTTCTACTATTTCGCCTACTTCCTGATCATCCTTCCGGTGATGGGACTTATCGAAAAGCCGCTGGACCGGCCCGCTTCCATTGAAGCGTCCGTCCTCGGCACGGCCAAGGCATAGGGGAGCGATGACCATGAAGATGACCCGCATTATTGCTGCGGCTGTCGCGGCCCTCAGCCTGACCGGTATCGCCTATGCGGCGAACACCGTCCTGCAGGAAACGCCGGAACACCATCACTGGCACCATGCCGGCCCGTTCGGCACGTTCGACCGGGAACAGCTCCAGCGCGGCCTGCAAGTCTATCAGGAAGTCTGCTCGAGCTGTCACTCGATGGATCACCTGCGCTTCCGCAATCTGGGCGAAACCGGCGGCCCGTTCGAGTCGGCCGAATATCCCAATGCCAATGACAATCCGATCGTGATGCAGATTGCGCGTGCTTATGAGCGCAACTGGAATCCGGCCGAGGTTGACGATGGCGGCGATCCTGTCGTCCGCGCCGGCCTGCCGAGCGATCCCTTCCCGGCGCCGTTCGACAATCCACAACAGGCCCGCGCTTCCAATGGCGGTGCCCTGCCGCCGGATCTGTCGCTGATCGTCAATGCCCGTCACCATGGCGAGGACTATGTCGCCTCGCTGCTGACCGGCTTTGGCCGTGAAGTTCCTGCCGATATGACGATCTCGGCCGGAAAGCACTATAATCCCTACTTCCCGGGCGGTGTGATCGCCATGGCGGCACCGCTTTCCGAGGGCCTCCTGACCTATGCTGACGGCACCGAGCCGACGGTCGAGGAAATGGCCGAAGACGTGTCCGCCTTCCTGGCCTGGGCCAGCGATCCGCACATGGAGGCGCGCAAGCAACTCGGTGTGATCGTGCTGATCTATCTCTTCATCTTCGCGATCCTGGTCTATCTGGCCTATCGCCAGATCTGGTCGAATGTGAAGCATTGATCCGGTCCTGACCGGTCTGAATTGGGGCTGCGGACGAAGGTTCGCAGCCCTTTTTCGTCTCTGGAGGCGGTTATGCCCGAAACATCCCACTGGCGGCTCGGCATTATCGGAGGCTCGGGCCTTTACGCACTCGATGGCCTGGAAGACATTCGCCGCGAGAGCATCGAAACGCCCTGGGGCACGCCGTCGGAGGCGCTGACCTTCGGCACCCTCAACGGCATCGAGCTGGTCTTCCTGCCGCGGCATGGCAGTGGCCACCGCCTCTCGCCTTCAGACATCCCTTACCGGGCCAATATCGCGGCGCTGAAAATGGCGGGCTGCACCGATATCCTCTCGGTCTCGGCCTGCGGTTCGCTGCGCGAAGCGCTCGCGCCCGGGCATTTCGTCATCATCGACCAGTATGTGGATCGCACCCAGGGCCGCGAGAGGAGCTTTTTCGGGCCCGGCTGTGTCGCCCACGTCCCGCTGGCCGATCCGGTCTGCAGCCGCCTCTCACGGCTCGCGTTTGACGCCTGTGTGGCGGAGGGCATCGACGCATCGCCGCGCGGCACCTATCTGGCGATGGAAGGCCCGCAATTCTCCACCCGCGCCGAGAGCGAGCTCTACCGGCAATGGGGGCTCGACGTGATCGGCATGACCAACATGCCCGAGGCGCGCCTGGCCCGCGAGGCTGAGCTACCCTATGCCTCCATCGCCATGGTCACGGATTATGATTGCTGGCGCGCCGGGGCTGAGAGCGTCGATGTCGCCCTGGTGCTCGAAGTGATGCGCGGCAATACGCTCAAGGCCAGACGGGCGCTCGACCGGCTGACGGCGACCATGGCCGCAACGCCCCGGACGCCCTCACCGGACGGGATCGAAACCGTGCTCGATACCGCCATCATCACCGCACCGGCGGCCCGCGACCCACTCATCATGCAGAGGCTGTCGGCGATTGCCGGGCGCGCGCTGGGCTGAGGCGGGGATTGGCCTGCCCGGCATGGCAATAGACAGACTGGGTGGCGCGGCCTAGGCTTCCGGCATGTTGTCGCTCCGCGCCTTCGTCTTTCTGACCTGCCTCATCGCCTCGGCGCCGGCCTCTGGCTCCGACGAAATCTCCCTTGGCGCACTTGATGACGAAACCTATCACGACACCCGTAATGGTGTGGTTCAGCTGGTCTGCCAGGACGAGGCCAGCGGGCAGCGCTATCTCAGCCGTGCGGCCGTGCTCTCTCTGCCCGGTTTCGAGGCACACTATGATATCCTGCTGGCAACACGCCATGCGGTGATGGACGGCAATGTCGAGCGCAATTGCCATATTCGCGGTGAGCGCCTCCAGGTCGGGCAGATCACCCGTATCGAAACGTCCGTGCTCACCGCAGAGGAAGCCGGCGACTTCAACCTTGACTGGGCGATCATCCGGACGCATGGACGGCTTTCGCCCCGCATTCCGCGCTTGCGTGCCATCGCCTTCGATGGAGAGGCCCCCGGACAGGTTTCCCTCTTGCGGGCCTCCGTCGAGACCGACCCTTGCACGGTCAATCGTGGCCCGGGCCCGCGCGATGAACCCGCCCTGATCTTTCATGACTGTTTTTCCCGGCCGGGATTGTCCGGCTCGCCCTTGCTGGTGGAACTGGACGGGGAGGCCTTCGTGATCGGTATCCATATCGGCGAGTACATCATGCTCGATCCGCCGGCGCGTCATTACGGCGTAGCCCGCCGTCTCAATGATGCGTTTCTGCAGGCACTGATCGATTTTATTGCGGATGAATCAGCGGGCTGAAGCCAACGAGCCTTTTCCCGGCACCTGTGCTCGTCCATAAAGACGGGCAATGTGTGGGAGAGTTGAGCATGCTGATTTTTGCCCTGGCCGTGCTGATGGCTGATGACCTGCCGCAATTGGGGGCGGTCAATCAACGGCCCGCCTTTGAATGTGCCGAGCATGTCACGGATGATCGCGCCCGGCGCTCCTGCCTGGATAGCCTGCTCAGGGAGGCGGAAACCGGTCTCGCTGGCGCCCACGAACAGGCGAGCGAGGATGCCCGCGAGTTCGACCTGGATTCAGGCGGCATGTTTGGCGCTGAAGCGGCGCTCGACCATGCCCAGGAAATCTGGATCCAGTATCGCGATGCTGAATGCGCCCGCCGCGGCGCGCTGATGTTCGTCAACGAAGCCTCGCGCGCGGAAATCGTGCTCGATTGCCGCATCGCCCTCGATCGCGCGCGCGCGCAAGAATTATTGGAGAACTAGCGTGGGTCTTCCTGTCCTGCATATCGGAAACAAGCGCTTTTCCAGCTGGTCGCTGCGGCCCTGGCTGGCCCTGCACAAGGCCGGTGTCGGCTTCCAGGAACACATGATCCCGCTGGATCGCGAGGATACGCGAGCAGCCCTGCTCGCGGCCTCTCCGGCCGGCACCGTGCCGGTCCTGCAGGCTGGCGGCATCGCCATCTGGGACTCGCTGTCGATCTGTGAATGGGCGGCCGAGCGCAATACCCAGATCTGGCCATCAGGCGCCAATGAGCGCGCCCGGGCCCGCTCCGTTGCCGCCTCGATGCATAGCGGTTTTGCCGCCCTGCGCAGCACCTGCCCGATGGATTTGTGCCGCCCGGTTGCCCCTGTCGAGCTGGACGATGCGACGCGGCGCGATATTGATCAGATCCAGGCCATCTGGGCCTCGGTTCGCGCCAGCCGCGGCCCCTACCTGTTTGGCCGCTGGAGCATTGCCGACGCCTTCTTCACACCGGTCGCCGCCCGTTTCCACCATTATGCCGTGGAGCTGGACTCAGCCTCGCAGGCCTATTGCGACACCCTTCTGGCCGACCCGCTCTATCGCAAATGGCATGAAGCGGCGCAGCGCGAAGACCTGCTGCCCGCCGATCATGTCCATCCCTAACTCCCAGCAGGACTGACCCGATGGATCTCAAAGCCGCTATTCGTTCCATCCCCGACTTTCCCAAGCCGGGCATCATGTTTCGCGATGTCACCACGCTGATCGGCGATGCGCGCGCCTTTCGAGGCGCCATCGACCAGATGGTCCAGCCCTGGGCCGGTGCCAAGATCGACAAGGTGGCTGGCACCGAGGCGCGCGGCTTCATCCTTGGCGGCGCCGTGGCGCACCAGCTCTCCGTCGGCTTCGTCCCGGTTCGCAAGAAGGGCAAGCTGCCCTCACGCACGCTGAGCGAGGACTACCAGCTGGAATACGGCACTGACACGATCGAGATACACAGCGATGCCGTGCGCGAAGGCGATCGTATCCTGCTGGTCGATGACCTGATCGCGACGGGCGGCACTGCCGAAGCCTCGATCCGCCTCTTGCGGCGCGCCGGCGCGACCGTGGTCGGGGCGACCTTCATCATTGATCTGCCCGATCTGGGCGGAGCCAAACGGATCGAGGCGCTGGGCGTGCCGGTCTCGGCGCTGGTGTCCTACGAGGGGCATTGAGGGGAGGGAGTGTGATTTTGGCAGCTTGCATCCTATGAAAACACCATCCGGCCGCTTCGCCGAAACGCCAACGCCGCCCTATTACGCGGTCATCTTCACCAGCCTGCTGAGTGAGAATGATGAGGGTTATGGCGCTATGGGGGAGGCGATGCATGCGCTTGCCCTGGAGCAACCCGGCTGTCTGGGCGCGGAAAGTGCCCGGGATGCGGACAATCTGGGGATCACGGTCTCCTACTGGCGTGACGAGGAGAGCATCGCCGCCTGGAAGGGCCTCGCCCGGCATCTGGTCGCTCAAAAGCTGGGGATTGATCGCTGGTATACGCACTATGAGCTACGAGTGGCGAAGGTGGAGCGCGCCTATTCTGGCCCTGAAGGGCGCTCTGTTGATTGACCCCACGGGTAACGTGAGCGGTGATCGGCCCGGTTCCCCGCACCCCGTAGCGATGCGGTCGCTCAAAAATCGCTTTCTTCCCGCCCGCACCGCCTGATAGCCTTCCGGCAAGTTGAACGGGGGAAATCACCATGTTTATCGGTCACTATGCGCCTGCCTTTGTCGGCAAGCGGGTCGCGAAGTCGGTGCCGCTCTGGGTCTTGTTCGCGGCCGTTCAGCTGGTCGACATCGCCTGGGGCATCTTCATCGCGACCGGTGTCGAGCATGTGCGCATCATTGAGGGCTTTACCGCCTCCAACAGTCTCGATCTCTACGACATGCCGTGGACACACAGCCTGGTCATGGCGCTGGTCTGGTCGCTCGGGGCGGGGCTCGTCTGGGCTGCGCTGGCGCGACGGGACAAGAAACTCGGCGGGATCGTGGTCGGTGCAGCCGTGTTCTCACACTGGCTGACCGATCTGATCGTGCACGTGCCCGATCTGGCACTCTATCCGGGTTCGGACATCAAGTTCGGCTTCGGGCTCTGGAACAATTTCCCGGTCGCTACCGGTCTTGAGGTCACGCTCTTCCTCGGCTCGATGCTCTTTTACCTCGCCGGCACGCGGGCCAAGGGTGCGTTTGGCCGCATCTGGCCCTTCATTGCCGCCGCGTTGATGTTGGGCCTGTATTATGTCGGGATGACCCTGACACCGCCGGAGGACCTGGCCGTAGCCGGATCCTCCGCAGTGGTCATGTATGTCCTGCTTTGCATGATTGCCGGTGTCTTCGACTTCACACGCGAGCCGAAAAGACGCTAGCGGTCGGTGATTAACCCCCGCACATCGTCGGCCAACGCCGTCAAGGAGGCGTCGTTGAGATAGACCATGTGGCCACCGTCATAGTAGCGCATATGCACCCGGTCCTGCACAAAGCCGGGCTGGTTGAACATCAGCTCCGCACCCATGAACGGCGTGGCCAGATCGTAATAGCCTTGGGCGACCAGCACCTGCAGGTCAGAGTTTTGCCGCATGGCACGAGCAATCCACGGACCGGTATTGATGTAGCTGTTAACGCCCATGCGGCCGGTATCCCAGTTCCAGTCCCCGACATCGCCGAGGGTGGCGTAGGGCCGGGTCAGATCGACCCCGAGGGTGCGTCCGAAATAGTCCTGCATCGCGGCAGTGTATCCGCCATCAATGCCGTAAAAGCTCGGATCCGCATCGGGCCGTTCGCCGACACCATCAATCTCGACGCCGGTATAGCGGGCATCGAAGCGACCGACTGAAAGGCCCTGGTCGCGCAGCAGCTCGCGCTGGAACCGGCTGAGCGGGACGCGCAGATTGGAACGTTGGAGGTAGACCGCTGGCAGGCCGATAAACTCGGACAACTCGCCGGCGATCTGTGCCTGGCGTTCGGCTGGCAGCGAAACGCCATACATCAGCGCGGGCATGTAGTCTTCAATGGCAAATGTGCGCGCATCGGCGAGGAATGTTTCAAGGTCATTATTCCAGGCCGAGCGGTCGATACGGTTGTGATGCCAGGCGGCCGCCGCATAGCCGGGCATCAAGGCAACATAACCGACATCATTGCCGTCCGACGTGTCGTTATAGCGGAAGTCGAGAACGGTCGAGATCAACACGACGCCGTTGATGGCGACGTCGGTGTAGCCGCCTTCCAGCTGGTTCAGCAGGGCGCCAACGCGCGTTGTGCCATAGCTCTCGCCGAGCAGGTATTTCGGGGAGTTCCAGCGTTGATGCTCGGACAGCCAGATGCGGATGAACTGGTCCAGGCTTGCGGCGTCCTCGTTCACGCCCCAGAACTCAGAGCCTTCATGATCGCCGAGTGGGCGGCTCCAGCCCGTGCCAACCGGATCGATAAAGACCAGATCGGTCACATCCAGAATGGAGCGGGTGTTCTCAACGATATCATAGGGCGCGGCGCCGTCATCCCCCGCATCCGGCAGCACCAGGTGTTGAGGCCCGAATACGCCCAGATGGAGCCACAGGCTGGCCGAGCCCGGGCCGCCATTGAAGACGAAGGCCACCGGGCGGGTGCGCGGATCGCTGGTGCCGTCGGCGATATAGGTTGTTGCAAAGATTGAGGCCGTTGGATTGCCGTCACTATCGCGCAGATAGGTCTCGCCGGCTGTTGCCGTATACCGCACGCGCTGCCCGTTCACCGTCACCTGACTGCGGGTTTCATAGCTGCGCGCCTCGGGAATTGGCGCTGCCTCCTGGGCGATAGCACCGACGGAAATCATGGCCAGGCCGAGCGTGGCGATGAGTGTGCGGATCATGGTGTGTCCTTCCAAAACGTCGCGTCGGTCTAAAGCGCTGGGGCCATGAGGGAAAGTTACAGTTTGGTTGGCTGGAAATCCGCCTGACACGCGGAAAGGGTCGGGAAGCTGCTTCGTTTTGCCGGCGGCGCGCATGAGGGAGGCCCTGACAATTGGCAGGGCCGCCTTTACAGGCGTGCAAAGAAGTCAGCGCGCCTCGCGGTGGCAGCCGAGGCCTACCGCGATGCGCGAGGTCCTACCGGCCGGTGATCAGACCGCGCACATCGTCGGTGAGGGCGGTCATCGAGCCGTCTTCGAGATAGACCATATGGCCTGAGTCATAATAACGGAAATGGACCCGGTCCTGCACGAAGCCGGGCTGGTGGAACATCAGCTCCGCACCCATGAAGGGTGTCGCCAGATCATAATAGCCTTGGGCGACCATGACCTGCAGGTCTGAATTCTGCCGCATCGCACGGGCAATCCACGGGCCGACATTGATATAGCTATTGCCGCCGGACTCGCGGGTTTCCCAATTCCAGCTCTGAACGCCGCCAATGGTGGAATAATACTCGGTCAGATCGACGCCCAGCGAGCGGCCGAAATAGTCGAGCATCGCTGCCGTGAAGCCGCCATCAATGCCATAGAAGCTGGGATCCTGGTCGGGACGCTCGCCAACGCCATCGATTTCAACGCCGGTATAGCGGGCATCGAGACGCCCGACCGAGAGACCCTGGTCGCGCAGGAGTTCACGCTGGAAGCGGCCGAGTGAGACGCGCAGATTGGCGCGGTCGAGATAGTGTTGCGACAGGCCGGTAAAGCGCGACAGCTCGCTGGCGATGCGGGCGCGGCGTTCGGACGGCAGCGTCACGCCATACATCAGGGCGGGCATGTATTCCTCGATGGCGAAGGTGCGCGCATCCGCGAGGAAGGCCTCGAGATCATTATTCCAGGCCGAACGGTCGACGCGGTTATGGTACCAGGCGGTCGCGGCAAAGCCGGGCATCAGGCCGATATAGCCGATATCATTGCCTTCCGAGGTGTCGTCGAAGCGGAAATCCAGAACGGTCGAGATCAGCACGACGCCATTGATCGAGACATCCGTGAAGGAGCCTTCCAGCTGGTTCAGCAGCGAGCCGATGCGCAGCGTGCCATAGCTCTCGCCGAGCAGGTATTTCGGGGAATTCCAGCGCTGATGCTCGGACAGCCAGATGCGGATGAACTGGGCAAGGCTCTCGCCATCCTCGTCCACGCCCCAGAATTCAGAGCCTTCATGCTCGCCCAGCGCCCGGCTCCAGCCGGTGCCGACCGGATCGACGAAAACCAGATCGGCGACATCAAGGATGGAGCGGGTGTTTTCGCGGACATCGAAGGGTGCAGCGCCATCATCCTGGGCATTGGGCAGCACGAGGTGCTGAGGTCCGAAGACGCCCATATGCAGCCACAGGCTGGCCGAGCCTGGCCCGCCATTGAAAACGAAGGCGACCGGGCGGGTGCGCGGATCGCTCGTGCCGTCGGCGATATAGGTGGTCGAGAAGATCGATGCGGTCGGATTGCCGTCCTCGTCGCGTAGATAGGTCTCGCCAGCGGTCGCGGTATAGCGGATGCGCTGCCCGTTGACGGTGACCTGGGCGCGGGATTCAAAACTGCGCGCTTCCGGGATCGGGCTCGCAGCATCGTCAGCAAACGCGCCTCCGGTCATGCAGGTCACGGCGAAGGCCAGGGCCAGTGTGCGTATCATGAGTATCTCCCCAAAATCATTCGACCGGACACTAGGACGATCGCTGATGGAGGGGAAGTTACCGATTGTACGGGTGCCAGCTAGCGCTTCTTTTCAACCAGCAAGGTCTTGGGCCGCCGCTCGCGCGCCGTCTTGAACAGCTGGAAGCTCTGATTGACGAAATTGGTCACATCGGTGAGCGAGGCGATGAAACTGGTCAGCTCCGGCGTCTTCTCCGCCTCGACCAGACGCACGGGCGCAGACGGGTCCGGCGTCTCGAAGCGGACATAGAAGAGGGGCTCACCGCGTTTCAGGATCAGATCCTTGGACAGGTCATGCCATTCGAAAGCCCACATATGAGCGCGCGGCCAGACATCGATCGGGAAGCGTCCGCACAGCATCACGCCGGGGCGTTGCTCCGGCATGTAGTGCAGGAAGGGCGGGAACTGGTTTACATAGACCGGATCGTCGGAGACGAAAATGAAGGGCGTCACGATCTGCAGCATGGGCCGGCTGGGATGGCGCCATTCATTCTGCGGCGACAGCATCATGATGGACTGCAGCCCGGCAGGCCGCGTCGCTGACATCGGGCCGTCGACATTGGTGATCTGCAATTGACCCTGGGCGTTCTTCTGCATGCGGAGATGCAGATCGATCGGGCAATTGATCGCGAAATGCCGGCGGTCAAATTCGACGGCGGCGGGACATACCGTTGCCGATTTGGAGGTGGTCGGCTTGGGTACGTCAAAGCTGACGGCTTGCGGCGCATCCCAGATCAGGCTGGATTTCTCCTGCCCGAACAACCAGCCCACCTTGTAGCGACGGTGTGTGTTGGTCTCGGCGTCCTGCTGCAAACGCCGGTAAAGTCGAACGAACATGCTGGCTCCACCCTTCCCCGAGTACTGTCCAGCCTAGTGCATACAGGCCGCTGGATCGACCGTCGATTCAGCGCCAGCTACCGCCAGCCGGGATAGAAGTCGCGTCGTGTCCGCGCTATAGGCGTGCCATGAATTATCGTCACGCCTTCCACGCCGGAAATTTCGCCGATGTCGTCAAGCACGCCATCCTCGCGCTCTGCCTCGATCACCTCGGGGCGAAGGATAAACCCTATCGGGTGATCGACACCCATGCCGGTATTGGCAGCTATGACCTCACCTGCGATGAGGCGGTCCGCAATCCGGAATGGTCCGAGGGGATCGGCATCCTGCTTGGCGCCGACATGCCCGAGGATGTGGCGCTGATCCTCAAGCCCTATCTCGATATCATCGCCGAGACGAATCACGGTCCGCTGACCGCCTATCCCGGCTCGCCGGAGATTTCGGCCCGCATTGCGCGTCCCATCGACCGGATCCAGCTGTGCGAATTGCATGAGGCCGATGCCGAAACGCTCGGCCGCCGCTATGCCCGTGATGGCCGGGTCAAGGTTGAGCATCGCGATGGCTACAAGGCGCTCACCGGCATGGTGCCGCCGAAGGAGAAGCGCGGCCTGGTGCTGATCGATCCGCCCTTTGAGGATCGCGACGAACTCGCCCATATGGCCGAAGCCGTGATGCCGGCCCTGAAGAAATGGCCCACCGGAACCTATATATTCTGGCGCTCGCTGAAGAATCTCTGGGCCGCTGACCGCTTCGACAATGGCCTGTCGGAATGGCTGATCACCGAGCAGGGCTTTGCACCGGAGAAGATCCTGCGTGCCGACCTCTGGGTGCGCGACCTTGCCAGTGAAGGCAAGCTGGCCGGTGCCGGCGTGATGGTCATCAACCCGCCCTGGCAGCTCGAGGAAAAACTCCTCATCGTCCTGCCCTGGCTGGCCGATATCCTCGCCCAGGGCGATGGCTATGGCTGGCGCGTCGATGGCGGCCTCACCGAGGAAGACGTCGAAGCCGCCGAGGAGTAGCGCCATCCCGGCATCCCCCGTTCTCATCGGAGCCCCCGCCATGCCGCATCCCTACCAGATCCTCGACGTCTTCACCGACAGTGCCTTTTCGGGCAATCCGCTCGCCGTGGTGTTTGAGGCCGATGATCTCGATGATGTTGCGATGCAGGCCATCGCGGCCGAATTCAATCTCTCCGAGACTGTCTTCATCACTGAGCCGAAAGGCCATGAGGCCGATTTCGGCCTGCGCATTTTCACGCCGAAAACCGAATTGCCCTTTGCCGGCCACCCCACCGTTGGCGCAGCTGTGGCGCTGGCCCTGAAGGCCGGCGGGGAGCCTGGCAAGCGGCGGCGCTATGTGCTCGAGGAGACGGTCGGCGATGTCACCAGCGATGCGCGCTATGACGGTCCGGTGCAGGGCTCGGCGCGCTTCTTTGCGCCGAAGCTTCCGGAATATCTCGGCGAATTGCCCGATCTCGATGCGATCTCGGCCGCGCTGGGCCTCAAGGCCGGCGACATGCTGCAGACCCCCGTCGAGGGCGGAATCTGGTCGGCCGGTGTGCCCTATGCCGTCGTGCCATTGCGCTTTGCCGAGACACTGGCGGATATCAGGATCGACCTGACAGCCTTCGACACGGCCTTTGGCGGTGACGAGCCGATCGGTGCCTTCGTGGTCGCGAAGGCCAGCTCGGTCGAGCATACGCGCGACTGGCGCGCCCGCATGTTTGCACCCAATCTGGGCCTCTACGAGGATCCCGCCACGGGCAGTGCTGCGGCGGCCTTTGCCGGCCTGATTGCGGAGCAGGGCGGGCTGGGCGATGGCGACCATACGGTCAGCCTCTATCAGGGCGTCGAGATGGCGCGGCCGAGCCATATCCGCATGCTGCTACGCATTGAGGGCGGCAAGCTCACCGAGCTGATGATTGGCGGCGAGGCGGTCAAGGTCGCCGAGGGCGTGCTGCTGTAGAGTATTTTCAGCAAAAGTGGGAGCCGGTTTTGCGGTTCGAAAGTACGTAAAAACAAAGAATTAACCCAGTGGCCGGACGGTGAAGACATCATCGTCCAGAACGCGCGGCACGATCACGCGCAGGAAATGGGTGGAATAGCGGCGCAGGAAGCGGTCGCTGCCATCGATCTCGGTCGGTGTCTGCGCGCGCAGCGTGATCAGGCCCGAGCCTTCGCGGGCATCCTTGGAGAAATAGGCGATCTTCTCGCCCGGCGAGACCGCGGTGATCGCGGCCGCGAGGACCGGCGCATAGCGGGCGGTGAGCGTCTTGCGCAAAAACCCCTCCTGCTGCAGCAGGGCGCGGCGGTCGAGATGTATGACCTGGCGCTCCGGATTGCGGCGATTGTGATGCAGCGCCTTGACCAGATTTCGGCCCGCTGAGACCTCGATATGGCTCAGTGGCTCGCCGGTGCTGACACTGTTATCGCCCGACAGCTTCGGTGCCGTCAGCCAGAGCTGGTAGTCCTCAATGGGCAGGCCGGTCTCATCCACGACGTCGATGACGATCTGGTAGAATTCATTGAAGCGCGCGCCATCGGCATGGGCGCTCCCCAGTATCCGCTCGCGCAGGGCATCGGCTTCGGGACCGTCCTGCGCCAGCTTGCGGGTCTCGTCGCACACGGCTTTCCACTTCAGCGCCAGCCAGTCATAGGCCGTCGCGGAATTGACGGCGAGGGCGGAGAGGATGAGGTGCTCAAGCCGCTCGGCGGTACCGGGGTCATTCGAGCTGCTCTTGGCCGGATCCGGCTTGAGGATGGAGAGATGATGCCGGTCAGGCAGGACGGCGAAGGGCGTATGCTCGGGACCGCGCCGCGTCCAGGGTTCGAGGCGGGGATTGTTCAGCGAACCGGCGGTGAAATCGACTGTCAGCCCCTGGGGGTCCATATTGGCGCTGGCGATGCGCACCGTGCCGTCCCAGGCTTCCTCGCCGAGGATCTGCGTGCCCGGGATCTGGCTGGCGCCAACAATGACGAAGAGACGCGTGCCGTCAGCCGAGAAGGGGCTGGCGGTTTCGCCATCGGGGGAAAGCCGGTCGGCGAGGGCGAGGTCCTGTTGCAGGTGTGAGCCGAGCTCGAGGGCGTGCAGGAATTCCGTGCCGGTCTGGAAGCCGCGATTCCAGCCCTTGATGAGGCGCGCCAGCAGGGAGCGGCCGAGCGTGGCGAGGGGCGAGCCGAAATTGGCCGGCGCCAGCATGAGGAGATTGTCGACCGGGCTGCCGCCAGCGGGCCAGTTATCGGCCAGCCAGCGCCGCGCCACCAGTGCCCCGGTCGAGTGGACAATCACATGAAAGCGATCGGGCAGCCGCCCATCGGCCTGCATTTCGCCAATCACGGTGCGCATGCGCCGCGCCGTGTCACCGACACGCACATCATCGGCCATGGAGGGATAGCCGCCGAGATAGAGGTCAGCGGTCTGGTAGCCGCGCGCCGCCAGCAGCTCGCCGACATCCGCCATGGATTTGTCAGCGGCACTCCAGCCGTGGATCAGCAATACGTGCTTTGACATGCCCCACCTCGCGCCTATCAACTCGGCGAGGCTATCACACCTTCAGGATGTGGTGGAGTCTGATAATCGCGTCGATGGGGAGCGCCTAATACTCGTCTTCCGCGGCATCCCACCAAGGGTGCCAGTCCGGCAGGTCTTCCGAGACCTTCATGGGGAAGTCCGGCGTGCGTTTCTCCAGGAAGGACATCACGCCTTCGCGAGCATCCGCACTCATGCCGGCATGGAGAATGCCGCGACTCTCGATCCGGTGCGCTTCCATCGGGTGCGCCGCGCCGAGCATGCGCCAGGCAAGACGCCGCATCATGGCGACCGAGACCGGCGCGCTGCGCTCGGCGATCTCCTTGGCCCGTTTGCGCGCTTCCGCCATCAGATCGGCGGCCGGCACAACGCGCGCCACCAGCCCGGCCTCGAAGGCTTCGGCGGCAGTGAGGGTGCGGCCCGACAAGCCCCAATCCATGGCGGTGGAAATCCCGACCACGCGCGGCAGGAACCAGCTGGCGCAGCCATCCCAGACAATACCGCGCCGGGCAAAGGGGTAGGCGAATTTGGCATCAATCGAGGCGATGCGGATATCCATCGGCAAGATCATCGTCGCGCCAATACCGACACAGGCACCATTGACCGCAGCGATGACGGGCTTGAGGCTGTTCCAGATGCGCAGATTGAGCTTGCCGCCGCTATCGCGCCATTGCGGATCGGTCTCGTCGAAATCCTCGCTGGCCTGCGCCTGACCGATCAGATCGAAGGTCTCAGCCCCCATGGACAGGTCAGCGCCGGCGCAGAAGGCGGGCGGTTCACCCGTGACGATCACCGCGCGGACCGCGTCATCGGCATCAGCCCGGTCGAACGCCGCGACCAGCTCATCGCCCATCTCATGCGTGAAGGCATTGAGCCGGTGCGGCCGGTTGAGCGTGATGGTCGCGACATGCTCGTCGAGATCGTAGGTGAGGGTGTTGAAGGACATGGCGTGCTCCTCGGCCGATTTGCCATCAGGCTAGCAGACCCGCACGCAACGGCCAGCCTGCAAGATCAGGCCGCCGGTTTTGCCGCTGCCTCATCATCATCGCCGGAGCCGAACAGCTTGCCGCGTTCGGTCAGCCAGACGCAGCCAATCGTCAGCGCGCCCATCAGCGCCTGGCCGACAATGAGCGGCACGGGCGTTCCATTATACATCTGTCCGATCACGCCGCCGATCACGGCGCCAGCGACGCCGGTGACAAAGCCATAGGCGGCCGAGGCGGTGCCGGCGATATGTCCGACAGGCTCCATCGCGATGGCGGAGAAATTGGCGCCGATCAGGCCGAGCAGGCACATGGCGGCGGCGAGCATGATCATGAAGAGGACGAGATTATCGATCCCGGTCATGAGCAGGCCGGCATGCAGGATCGAGATCGCGGTGAAGGCCAGCAATGCGCCGTGCGAGAGGCGCCTCTGCCCCCAGCGCATGACCAGTTTCGAATTGGCATAGCTGGTAATGCCCATGCCAAACGCGATTGCAGCAAAGGCGAGCGGGAAGCTGTCGCCCAGATCAAAATGCTCGGCGAAGATCTGTTCCGACGAGCCGAGAAAGCCATAGAGCCCGCTGAAGAAAGCGGCCCCGGCGAGCGTATAGCCCAGCGTCAGCCGCGTCGTCATGGCCTCGACATAGGTCTTGAAACTGCCCGACAGGCTCAGCTTCTGGCGGTATTCCGGGTGCAGGGTTTCCGGCATGCGCAGCATCAGCCACGCGACCAGACCGCCGCCAAACAGCAAGAGGAAGCCGAATATTCCGCGCCAGGGCAGGACAAACAGGATGGCCTGCCCGAGCCCCGGTGCCAGCACCGGCACCGCCATGAAGACCGTCATCACCAGCGACATGACTTCCGCCATGCGGCGGCCCGATGTCAGGTCCCGCGCGATCGCGGTCGCAATCACCCGGCAGGCCGCCGCTGCGGCGCCCTGGAAGACGCGCGCCACCAACAGCATCTCAAAGCTGGGCGCCAGCATGCAGGCCGTGGTGGCGACCAGGAAGAGGCCGAGCGCGCCGAGAATGACCGGCTTGCGGCCAAAGGCATCCGAGAGCGGGCCGTAGAAGAGCTGCGCCGCGCCAAAGCCGAAGAGATAGGTCGAGATGACGTATTGGCGGTCATTGGGCTGGGCGGTGCCGAGGTCGGCCGCAATGTCGTCGAGCGCCGGCAGCATCATGTCGATGGCCAGCGCCACGACTGCCGTCATGGCGACCAGCAGGGCGACCAGTTCGCCGAGTTTCATGCTCGCAGGGGCCGGTGAGGCAGGGGAAGGTGCCGGATTGACCGCAGATGTCATCGGAGCCCCCCTTGAGAATACATGCGCTTCCACAGGCACACATGCGCAAGCTTGCCGCGTGGCGCAAGTCGCAAACTGCTATCGGCTGCGTCAGCCGCGGGCCGGATTGTAGAAGATATTGAGCTGGAAGCTCTGGGCGATGCGCTGTGCGCGGTCCATGAAATGCGCGTGCGCCGCCTCGCTGGCACCGATCTCGCCGAGGCTCCGGTCGAACAGGGCCAGCCAGGTGGTGAAATGCTCCGGCGTCAGGCCTGTGAGCTTCATGTGCACCGGCATTGGGCGCCCGGAATAGCTGCCATCATGCAGCATGATGGACGACCAGAAGCGCTTCAGCTTGGCGAGATGCTCGTCCCAGCCATCGCCGATCTCGCCATCGAAGATCGGGCCCAGCGCCGCATCCTTGCGGACATGGCCGTAGAACACATCGACCAGCTCGCTGATAAAGGCCGCATCAATCCCGATCTCCGCCGCTGCCGCGCGGGCCTGGTCGCGCACGTCTGTGGGGCGTATGGGACCGGAGACACTCATGCCTTCTTGACGAATTCCGACTTCAGCTGCATCGCGCCAACGCCCTCGATGCGGCAATCAATATCGTGATCGCCTTCCACCAGCCGGATATTCTTCACCTTGGTGCCGACCTTCACGACAAAGGACGAGCCCTTGACCTTGAGATCCTTGATCACCGTCACACTGTCGCCATCGACCAGCACCGCGCCATGCGCATCATGCCACACAGGTCCGGTCTCTGTCGCAGCCGTCGCCGGCCATTCATGCGCGCACTCCGGACACACCAGCAGCGCGCCATCCTCATAGGTGTAGGCGCAGGCGCACTTCGGGCAGGCGGGCAGGTCTGACATGGGTAGGCTTTCGGGCTGTGTGCGTTGGGGAGCGGCTTAGGGTGTTTGGGCGGCGTTGTCGATGCGACAGGGTGTGGCGGGACATGCTCCGGCTTTAGCCGGTGCGTGTCCCGACTTGGGTGAGCCTGGCAGTACGCAAAACGGGACACGCACCTGTTTCGGAGAAACAGGATCATGTCCCGCGCCGCCTAGCCCCGCGTGAAATAACGGCCTTCGCCATCGGTCTCGGCCTGGCCGAGGGCTTCCAGCACGCCGAGCATTTCGCCGACACGGGCGATCTTGGCGGCGGTGTTATTGCCGGCGAAGCCAGCCGCGACCGAGCGGGCATTGAGCGGCTTGCCGGCCCGCATCAGCGTCTCGCGCAGGAGGCGCGCCTGGGCGGCGCGGTCCTTCGCCGGGAAGGCGGGCAGTTTACCGGCCTCCGCAATGACCGCATCTGCGAGCACCATCTCGCCCTGCTTGCCAGCCGATTTCGGGGCAAAGCGCGGGATCTGGAAATCCGGCCGCAGCCAGCGCACATGCCCGGATTTCTCCTCCTCATGCCGTTCCAGATTGAGCGCCACCAGGCGTTCGAGGATTTCCTCCTCGCTCAGATCAGCCGGCCAGCCATAGGCCTCAAACACACACCCATCGATCTCGTCATGGATCGAGCGCAACACACCCACCAGCCCGGCATCATAGATGTCGCGCTCAGCTTCGGTGAGCGGCGGCGGGGCGCCCGTCATCTCCACCAGCTCCGCCCGCTTCGCGGGCACCTCTTCCATCAAGGAAGAGGAGGGTGCCGGGTCAGGCTGGGAGCGATGATTGCGAACGCCCTCCTCCCCCTTGATGGGGGAGGTGTCCCGGACAGCGTCCGGGACGGAGCGGGTGGGGATCACAGAGCTCACCGCCTCCAGCGCCCGCACCCGCTCCAGCACATTGTAGAGCTTGGTCATGGTGAGAAAATCATGTTTCGCCAGTACGGATTTGCGATGCGCATCCAGCCGCTCGCCGAGCTCATCGAGCCGGGCCTTCAGCGCCGGCTTGTCGGAGAGGTCGGGGAAGGGGAAAGGGTCGAAGCAGCGACCTTTATTAAATCGTGGCCGGTCCTCAAGCGTTCCGCCCGTCGCCAGCGCCCAAACAAGGTGCGGACGCGAACTAAGAGTAGCAATGTCGCTAGCTTTCGCCGACGCGATACAGACAAGCATATTGTCTGGCAACGTGCCTGCAGGGAGAAAAGAAAAGAACCGGTGCTTGGATGTCTCTGTCGTCGCGATCGAGCGAGAGAGACCTGCAAGTGCTGGACGAAGCTGATTTCTCGGCTCCCCGAATATCCACCAGTTTTCGCGATAGGTGTCGCGCCTGTTCTGATCTCGTTCCGGCTTCACTTCCGCCAAGACGTGCTGGTAAATCGCCGGAAACCGGGTTCTCACGTCATCGGCGTCAAGGCCGAACAGATCGATGACCAGCACCCCGCGAGGC
>TARA_R110000868_G_scaffold140583_1_pt1 | contig 18636 bp, 19 predicted proteins | sample TARA_R110000868 | Tara Oceans TARA_R110000868 (sample SAMEA4397489) | marine metagenome | biome: Polar Biome; feature: [SRF] surface water layer (ENVO:00010504); material: water (ENVO:00002006), including particulate matter (ENVO:01000060) such as... | depth 5 m | reverse complement strand
ACAAGATACGACGTGGCGTCTTCGGGGGTCATGGCGTGGTTCTCCTATGGTGTTTACACGCCTTGACCCCGGCCACCGCGTTCTGCGGCTCCGGGGCGTGGGCGGGTCATCCGCTTGGGGGTAAGGGCTACGCTTGCTCTGCCGCCTCCTTGGCCGCTCTGGCCGCTCTGGCCTCTTCAAGGGCCTCAATGTACTGGACGGGAGTCAACACCCTGCGGCTGACTTGCTCCAAAGACAAAGTTTCAGGCTTGTCGAGAACGTGGATTATGCCCTCTCCGTCCACCCAGTCGCTATCCACCGAGATGGCCCCTGCGAGGGTGTCCATCACCTTAGCGGCTGAGGCTGCATCCATCAGCCACGAACGGTAGCCGATGGTCAGTTTGAATTTGGGATAAGTGGTCATGTGATCAGGTTCCTTCAGGTAGGTGCCGGGAGCGGGATTGCCCCCGGCGGGTTAAGATTAAGCGGCCAAGCGCGAAATGCGCAGGACGGTGCGCAGGGTCAGGACCGCGCTGTCGGGCTTGCGATACTGGTCTACGGGGACGCCAGCGGCGATGAGCGCCTTTTCGTCCAGACCGCCCTTGCGGGTGGTCAGGGACTGCTCCGCGATCCACTCGTCACCGACGAGGGACGATCCGTCACCGATCTCGCGGCTGATCTGGGTTTTGAGGGCCGACTCGACCTCTTGGAGCGCCTTGATCTGCGCGCGGATGGAGACCAGTTGGTCAACGGCGTGGGTGTTGGTGGTCATTTTTAATCTCCGATAAGGTAGGTTTGATCAGGTCGATGAATGCTTTTAGGATGATACTTCCTGTGTGTAAAGCCCCCTCCACAAATAAAATGCAGAAGGGGCTATTTTTCTTTACGCCGCCAGCGCCACCTCCTCAGCCTGCGCCTGCAGGATCAGGTCTGCCGCCTTCTGGGCCTTCCCAGCGGCTGTGATAAACGCCTTCTTGTCGTTCTTCAGAACCTTGATCCAGCCCTGCAGGTAGGCGGCGTGGTCGTCACGGGCCGGGTTGTCGAAGCCCAGAGCGGCGCAGACAAAGCTGGCGGTGAGTTCGGCCACCAGTTCCTCGACAGCGTAGGCTTCATCGCCAAACCGCTTGCCGAAAGTCCGCTTCAGGCGTTTCTCAGAGCCGGTCCAGTGGGCGATCTCGTGGAACGCCGTGGAGTAATAGCTGTCGGACTGGCTGAACGACTCCTTGTGGGGAAGGCAGATCACATCCGTGCTAGGGACGTAGCAGGCGCGATCGCCACCGTGCTTGATGACGGCCCCGGTGGCCGCGATCAGGTCATCAGCGGCAACGTTCCGTTCAAAGATGGTTGGCCGGGCCAGAGGGTTGGCGGCCTTGTGCTCGACACCCTCGCACTGGTCGAGGTTGAACACAGTGTAGGCCTTGGCCCAGACCAGCTTCTCGACTTTGCCGGTGGCCTCATTCTTTTTGTCGGTGAATGACCAGAAGAAGACGGCGGTGCCCTTCTCGCCCTTCTTGACGACGCCACCGGCGGCCTTGGCCTGATTGAAGGTCAGCCAGACCGGCTGGCTGTAGCCCTTGGCGTCCTGCAGGAGCGACAGCCAGAAGCTGTTCGCGCCGCGATATGTGCGCCCCGAGAGGTTGTGGGGGAGGGCGGTTTCGGCGGTCCAAGGCTTGTGCCAAGGCAGGACGCCAGCTTCAATCTTAACCAACAGCGCGTCGGTGATTTGGGCGAAGAGTTCGTCGGTTTTCATCGGGGTAGCTCCTATAAGATAAGATCAGGTGATCCCCTTATAGGAGCTTATTTCCGGTAGTGTCAAACGCTTTTATTCAGTTCCTTTGCCCCGTAGAGCGCGATCAGGGTTGCGTCCGATCGACCGTCATCTTTCTTTCGGGCGAACAGGTCTGCTTGAGCCGGGAACTGCTGCATGGCTCGCTCGCGAGAGCCATCCTTACCGCCACGCAGCGAGACGCCCTTCTGCCACGCCTGCGGGGTCACCAAGGTCGTGGGGATGTCATAGGCGGCCAAGATGCCCTCTATGATACCTGACGATCGACCGAAGCTGAAAACGCTTGTGACGCCCTGCCCGGCCATTGCGTTGACCCGCTCCAGAAAAGCAGCGTCAGGGTGATGCTTTACAATCAAGTTGGACGCCAGTTGCGCGCTGACCTCCCGCTTGTTCTTTCCGTTTCGGGAGACTTCGACGGTTGGCATGTCCTCAATTGATATGAGGCCAGTTTCGGTGTCGATGAACGAAAAGGCCCCTGACAGGCCGGGGTCGATGCCGAGGACGATCACAGGAGACCGTCCATGGTTTCTGCGTATGAGAATTTTTTCCCAAAGCAGTCATGTACCCAAATCAGTTCGTCGTAAGACATATCAACCACGTCGTTGTTGTAGGAATAGGCAAACTTTGGAACCCGAATGCGCCCGTGTGCAAACAAAATCCCCTTTTCAGTGGGACGCCAAAGGCCTGAGTGTTTTTGGTCAGGATCATCCGTTCCAAGGCGCTCAACCAATCCCCACCAGCGCAAAGTTGGAAGTTGATTTGACCTGACAAGCCAGCGAGGCCCTTTGTTTGGGACATCTACCCAACCACCCGACCCAGCCTGCGTGCGCATCAACCAAATAACCGCGCGAGCCATGGTTTCGTTAATGGGGCGCTTATAAATTCTCCCCCATCGCTCACAGCACGGGCAATGTCCGCCCTTGTCAGAAATAGTGGATTTCCAACTTTTAACAGCTTCTGAAAGTAAAGTTTCCATGTGATCCTTAATTTGTAAGTTTTTGAAAAATTTGATTAAAAAATAATGGTTAGATGTTAATTGGGATTTGGAGCCCTTTTCTCAAGGACATCGATCCGGTGGAAAAGCTCCAGAACTTTCTTCTGCTCGTTAACAAGGGAAATTTGAAAATATTCGTATCGATTCCGCAGGTGGTCGATCTCTTTGTCGCGCGCTGCAACGTCGTTCTGGAGTTTTGATATTGTTGTAAAAGGCCAGATTTTCATAAGTTGCTCAATATTTTGTGGATATTGAGGGGAATATTTTCCGTTTGACGCTCTCTGTCAAGCTGACTAAGGAGGGGTCATCAAATCGATTTTATCAGGAAAATATTATGCAAACCCAGTCTCAGCACGACCTGTTCGCGGCCATTCAGAGCATCGCCCTTTCTGTTTATGAGCAGGGCCCGATCGGCCTTTCCCTGTGCGATCTGTTAGAATCGTCTCAGACGCTCGTTGATCTGCCTCAAGAGTTGCTCGACAGCCTTAACCCGGATGAAGTGGAATTTTAATGAACCCTTTTGCCGCTCACGGCATCGAGCATCTGTCTCCTTCCTCTTGCAACCTGTTCACGGCCTCACCGGCCATGTTCGTGCTGCAGAAGTGCCTCAAGCACCCCAACAAGGTTGGCGCTGCCGCTCACCGTGGCACGTCTACCGAGACAGGGATCGCACACGGCTTGATGAACCCGTCAGCACCAGTCGCTGAGTGCATCGAGGCGGCTATGTCGCAGTTCAGTAAGCTGACGGCCCTGAGCGGAGACCCTCGCCTTGAGAAGGAGCGAGACGCCGTTCCTGAGATGGTCAAGATTGGTCTAACTGAACTGCGCCCTTACGGCATACCGTCATCGGCACAGGGATCGATCAGATATGAGGTCGAAGGTCTGGCAGTCCCTCTTATAGGGTTTTACGACTTTGAGTGGGAGGAGAAGGGCGTCCTGACGGACCTTAAAACCACCCACGCCCTGCCATCCAAGATCAGCATCAATCACGCCCGTCAGGTGGCCCTCTACAGGGCTGCCAGAGGCGATAACCTGAGCGCGAGGGTGACATACGTTACGTCTAAGAAGACGGCCACCTACGAGCTTGAAAACGCCCGTGAACACGTTGATGCTCTAGCGAAGATCGCTCTGCAGATTCAGAACTTTTTGGCTATCAGCGAAGACCCTATGAAACTGGCATCGATCGTCGTTCCTGACGTGGACAGCTTCTATTTCAATGACCCTGCGATCCGCCAAGCGGCGTATGATCTCTGGGGCATTTAACAAGTTTCCCCGCAATGGGGTGAGGCAAGCGACTGGCCAGATAGTCGCATTTGAGGATTGGTAAAATGGCACTAGGTTTTTCTTTTGGCGGCGGTGACGGCGGCGAGATTATCCCGATCGTTAAGTACGACGCCCGCGCTGGCCGCATTAGCCGTCGTGACCGCGTTAACGGCGAATACGAGACGGTGGACATCACAAACAACTTCAAGGCTGTTTTCGACTTTGAAAACATTGAGGTCGGTTTCATCAATTTTGACACCGGCTCTGCGCCTGATTTCCAGATGGTCCCCCTTGGAAACATCATGCCGCAGCGGCCTAGCGACAAGCATCGTCAGGGTGTCCGCATGCTGATGAAGCTTCACGCCGACTGTGGTGGTGATGTCCGCGAAATGGCCTCGACTGCTATTTCATTCCTTGGGTCGATCGACTCCCTCCACAACGCCTACATTAAGGGTGCTGAGGAAAATTCGGGCAAATTGCCTGTTGTGGTTCTGAAGGGCGTTTCTACCATCGTCTCAAATGGCGGAGGGCAGAAGTCCACGAATTATGCGCCAAACTGGGAGATCATTGGCTGGGCTTCTCGCCCCTCCGATCTGGTCGCCAAGCCGCGTGGTGGTTCGGCTCCTGCTGCTGCCGCCCCTTCTGGCGGGCCGCCCTCGACCGGATCGACCAAAGTGTCGGCCCCGGCCTCGGTTGCTGCAGATGATGATGACTTTGGTTAAATAGTGTAATGGGTGGGCGGGGCTTTGCCCCGCCTATCTTCTGGAGAACCTAATGCGATTTCAAATCACGATGAACATGCCGTCTCGTAGCGGCAATTCAGTTCATCAAATTATTGCCGATCATCCAGCGGAAAGCCTTAGCGAGTTTGCCGAAGATTTGGGTAACGACGAATTTATCATTGTTCAAGAGGTGTATAAGGATAACGAGGCTGGCAAGGCTTCCAATTATTACAATGTTGGTTTTATTGCGATTAACCGGCGCTTTGTCGGAAAGGTCAAGGTGCTGATGACCTAGGGCGGTGGAAGGCCCCAGTAGGCGGCCATCTTTTGCCTCGCCCAAAGCAGGACGTTGGGGAATAGGTAAGTGTTTACCGCCCCCGTCCAGATCGGGTGCAGGCCATCGCTGTTATCCGTAAGCGCCAGCGGCAACGGATTGATCCAACCCGGATAATTATCCAGCACGGAATCCCCTAGAGCGGTCCCTGTAGCCATGCCGTCGTTGTAATAAGTGGCAAGGTCTGGACGCAGGGACGTGTTTGAAGACGAGATGCTACTCATCGACTGCCAAGTGATATTGACCATGGGGTCTGCAGCCACCCAGACCGCCCGCATGGCGGCCATGTTGGCGGCATTATCCACAAGAGACACCGTGGGGGTGCCGTTTATTAGGGCGCAGTCGTTAATGGCGAACGTCTCCGACAGGATGTGGGACGGGCGCATAACCGCACCGTATTTCGCATTTTCCGCGCCCCATACGGAGGTCGTGGAGCCCTTCCCAAGGTTATAGATGATCACGGGTCCAATAGACTCCGGAACGCCCAGAAGGGCCTGCTGGAGACGCTCCGGCCAAGATGCGGACAATCTTCCGGTTGTCAGAGACGTGCCGTATGTGACCAGCGTGAATGGCTTTGGAACCACAGTCGTCATCAGTATGAGGTTCCGCGCGAATCAACCCAAGACAGGACGCCGCCACCGATAACATCTCCAGTGTCGTTGGAGGCGGTGTAAACTTGAGCCGCCGTGTTGGACCACTGTTGGACAATGCGCGTTTGATAGCGATCGTTGCTGTTGCTCCAAGCCACGCGAATTTGCGCCCATTGGGTACTGGTGTTGAACGTCGGGACGCCAACATCTGGATCGTAAACACCGGAGAAAGCCGGATTGGCGGCATTACCTCCGACGTTTGTGCTTTGGTAAAAGAAGCTTACCAGAAGCTTCAGGCCTGTCGGGACACCAACTGTACGAAGGTAGCTGGAGGCCGGGCCATTGGCCGTGCTCGACCATTCAACCCCACGAACCGTGAGAGCGACGTTGTTACCTGTTTGAATGAACTGCCTGATGCTGGTCGAGGCCGCTTCCAGAATGATCGACATAATGCGGCGGAAATAGACGTAACCAGATGGCATGGTTGGCGATGTTGGGCTTTGGCTGAACAGGACATCAACTGCCAAGGTGGACGAATTTAAGATGGCAAAGACGTGCCAAGTTTGACCGGCAGCTAGGGCCGTGGACAAATCTCGACCGCCGTTGTTGTTCCCGGCGGCCCAGACGGCTGTCAGGTTTTTTGCCATCGCTGAAACTAACTGAATGTTTCGAACGTTGGTGCTGTCGCGGCAGATTCCGGCAGCGACAGACAGGAACGTCAGCGGGTAAGTGACGTTGTTCGTGCAGGTGTAGCCACTGAGCATGCCCGGATTGCTGGGCTCGTAGTAGGCCGCACCCGTTCCACCCTGTGCCGCCGACAGGGGGGTCGTCAGGCCATTGATCGAGGTAATGTCGTAGTTGGCACCAGTGCTGGCCGCAGAGATCAGAACGTTGGTCCCATCGCACAGGATGTTGGTGCGGCTATCCCGATACGGAAGCACCGTAGAGCCAGCACCGGCAGACGAAATGGTGACCGTGAAGAGGCCTGTGGTGTTGTTATAGACCACCCACTGGCCACCGACCCCAGCCGGGATTTGATAATTGACGTTGGCGGTGAGCAGGCCTGAGATAACTATCATAGGCGGACGGTATTGAGCCGCCGTCAGGGTGACTGTGCCGGAGACGGAAACGACGTTCAGCGAAGTAACGGCACCAAAGGCTGCATCAATGACATCCCAGTCGGCGTTAACCGGCGCAGCCCAAGCATCTTGATAGTCCCCTGACGCGGGTTTTTCGATGTACTTGTTGGTTGTGAAGGAACTGGCCATGGTCTGTCCTTAGATTGCCTGCTGCGCCACATCGAGCGCCTTAACTATAGCCTCATCCGGAGCGTTCAGGAGAGGCTCTGTGGACTCGTCTGTCGCCTTCTTAGCCTGCTTGGCCATGGTCATAAGGCGATTGACCAACTGCTCATGGTTCTGGCCTGTGCGACCGCCAGAGGCACGTTGGATGCGTCCTCCTGTGGCCCTCTGCCCGTATGGGTCACTCGCTATGCGGCGAGCGTAGTCTTCGGTTTTGGTGCCAAGAGGGTCACCCGCGTTCGCCGCCTTAGCCACAGAAAGCGGACGTCCAGAATGCCACATGGAGGCAACATCAGCGGCGTTGCCGTATTGCCTATAATATTGCTCAATTTTGGCCCTAGCCACGCGATCTTGAGCTTCTTTGCTGGCAAGAAACTCTTGTGGATTCATTGCCCTGCCCAAAACCTCTTTTGTCCAAGAGGGAATGTTGTTGCCCATGATTTGATAGGCACCGTAAGCGCGGTCACCGCTCTTTGGTATGACAATGCCCATGGCCCCGTAGTTACCTTCGTAAGAACCGGATTCTGGCTTCTTGATTTTAGCGGAAAGACTTTCGATCGTTTCCGGAACAGATTGCTCAAAAGACTTGTTCATTTCCTCAAGGCTCATGGGCTTGTCGATCGACTCATACTCGCCTTCAGGCGCGGTCGAACTCGCTTTATTTTTTTCTATAGGGAGAAATGGCGTCCTGCTTTGTACGGGGAATGGACCGGCGGGTTGGTTCATTTCCTCTAAGCTAATCGGCCTGACTTGATTTGCTATCTCCACTTGCCGCATGGCATTGACGCCTGCTTGCGCCTCTGGGCTCCACTTGGTGGCAAGTTTAGACGCCTTACCGCCAATAAGTGAAGACGCCCCTATGTAGCGCGGAGACGTCATGGCAAGTCCGTGAATAGCGCCAGCAGCGGCACCGGGGTGCGCAAGGGCAGAGAAGCCCAAGGCTCCAGCGCCAAAGGCCGTAAACGGCGACATATACATACCTATGCCCTGCGGCAGAATTTTCTGCATGTGACGCCCCGCAATCATGGCAGGCAACGTCGGTTCTGATTTTGCAAGCTCCTCAAAAAGCTCATTTCCCTTTCCGCCCTTAAAGGCGCGGGAAAGCTTTGTGATGCCAGCAGAATATGCATTTGAGTTTCCAAGAGATAGAGTATCCCTCATGTCTTTTATGAGTTCGCTCGCTTCCCCAAAGTCTCCCATGTATTTTTCATATTCTGGAACCTGTGTTTTGATAGAATCTTTTACAGAATTATATATTTTAGATTTAGCAGCAACAGATGCGCTACTTCCTCTTGGAGTTTCAATATTTCCAATAGCTCTTTTTAGTTCATCAAATTCAATTGGAGTGTGAGTTGAATTTGGATTTTTATACCATTCATCAATTTTATTTCTAAGGCTAATAGACATAGCCTCAGCTTGAGGGTCTATAATTGAACCGTTTGTGGCCTTATACAGGCCCCCCTTCCCCGGCTGGTCAATTTCGTCAAGAGCTTTATAAATTTCTGTGTAAGAAATTGGAGTGGTCGAAGCAGCCATATAAGCTTTGTTTTTAGAAAGCTTTTGATCTCTTTCAGCTTTAATTCCGGCCAAACCCCTGTCTGCCGTATCCACGATATCTCTATCAACGTTTGGAGAGTCTGGAGATTTCTTCATGGCTGAGGAAAAGGCGTTTCCGGCAGCCCTGTCGCTACTCAGGCCAACTTCTCTGGCGATCCTAACAGCCCTACCAGTCACCCCAGCCGTAGCTGGAGAGATAAGGGCTGTTTTCGCATTCAAGATGGCGGTAGGTGCCCGCACGGCGGCCCAGCCAAGGGCGTTTGTGGGGTCTGCAGCCCTTGAAGCTGCGTTAGCTATTCGCGCAGCTTTGCCGACTACGCCGGGAGCCCTGACCAAAGCTCCGGTGCCAAAAGATGCAATTGATGCGGCGTCGGCAACAATGCCAAAGGGGTCTGTTTCTATCGCCCTCTTAACGCCCTCCACGCTGCCGTATCGGTCTTTGTAAAAACGACCAATGGCGTTTGCTGTGCCTTCTCGCCTAGCCCTTTGGGCTGCCGTTTGTCTTACGCCAGCAAGGTTTTCGGCCTTTGATAAGAGGCCATCCCCCAATTGCTTAAACGTATTCGCTGTAACGAGTGGGTGCAAAAGTGGCTGCAGCGGCGCAAGCGCATTGTCCTTTAACGACCTTCCGGCGTTTGCTTGGACCTTTTGCCAGTCAATGGGTTTTGAATTGTTAGCCATTTTACAGCCCTACGAGACGGGAATGAACGTTTGAGTTTCTTTGTCCCAGCGAGCCGTGCGCCCGCCCGGAACAACTACAATTTCGTTTGGTTCAGGCTTCATTCCGGGCGTGTATGATCTGTAAGTAGGTTTATTCCTGTCTTTTGGGGGGGCTGAGGGGGCTCCCGCGAATGGCGGGAGCTTCTCCTTCGCCTCGGCAATTTGATTGCTGAGAGGATTTTGTTGGTACCAATCGTTCTCCCACTTTCGAACATCTGCGATCGAATCTCGGGAATTGAAATACGACTGGTTCTTTTGGTTCTCACGTTCAAGTTTGGCAAGATTCTCAGCAATAATTTTTCTTTTTGCTTCTGGGTCAAGAGTTGTGTCCGCAACCGCCAAAGCTGCCGCTTGAAGCGCGGCGGCTGGCGCTCCGCCAAGACCGTTGAGGCTTACTTGTCTAAGACCGTCAATGATTGCTGTCTTTTTCTGAATGTCATAGTCAGCTTTAAACTGCCTAAATTGTTCAGGAACGAGGTCTCTAACTCCGGGAATGGACAAAAACTTTCCAATAAGATCGGCCCCAAGACCAGAAAGCGTATTCGTTTGTGATCTTGCAGCCGCCTCTGCGGCAAGTTTTAGATTTTCAGTAGCCGCAGAATATATCGGAGCAAAATTTGTGGCATTTGAATCAAAATCAGCTTTGTCCTTGGCTACCCTTGCGCGCAAGCCTGACATGACTCTAGACTGGGCATCTTGCCCTTCAGGGCTATCTGCATATCCAGTCATACCAGCCGCGCGGTAGACGGAAGTCAGTCCATAATTGTTTTCAATTTCCGCCGCAGTAGGTGGTTTGTCGGAACCAAATTTAAGATTTACAGGCCCACCCATAGGGGCCGGAGCATTGGGTGCAGGAACCGTAGGCTGGCCAATAGCCGGAACCGGGACAGAGCCCATACCCGGAATGACATCAGAGCCCAAGTCAAGTTTCCTTAAAGCCTCATCCCTTCTGCGAAGCATTTCTTGATTGGTGATCAACTCACCGCCATTAAAATTATCGCGCCAAACAGCATTTACGGGCTTACCCGGAATTGGGTACGGAATAGATTCGAATCGACCGCCACCCGGCCCGACACCCAGCGCGGTAACCGTCCTAGCCTTGGTTTCGTTAATGTCTGCCTGAGCCTCCTTGGCGCTCATATAGGCCTGAGCGCCGGTTCCGACACCGGCAGACAAGGCAGCGCCAAAGCTGCGGGTCGGAGCCGTGCCCATAGCGCCGATACCGGCGAGCAAGGACGCGATTGCGGCTGAATCACCCGACTTGATCTTGTCGAGGTACGTCTTTCCGAGGCCGCCAATAATGTTGCCAACACCCTTAACGGCTCTTGCCTCGGGGGCGACGCCAGCCCTAAGCCGGTCAAGCGCGGAAGGGGGCTTAGGCGGAGGCGCAAGCCCTCCAACTTCAGGGGGAGCAGTAACGACTCCCACGGGAGCGGTAGGAGCAACTGAAGGACTAGGCGGAGCAACCCCTGCAGTAGGAGCAGGAACTTCAGGGGGAGCAGGAACAACTCTCACGGGGGCGGTAGGAGCAATTACAGAATTAGGCGGAGCAACCCCTGCAGATCGCGAAGGGGTGTTGGCAACAGGCGGGCGCGGCTCTACAGCCGGGCGCGTAGCGGCCCAACTTCTACGACCCTCTTTCGCTTGGGCAGCTTGCGCAGGGTCGTTGGGGTCAAACATATAGGGATCGGGCCGCGTAGTAGGGGCGGGGGCGGGAGGTTTATCCGCGTAAGTAGTTTTCGGCTGCGGCTGGCCCCATTTGACTTGAGGGGTCCTTAACCAGAAGGGTTTGTCATATTCGTCCTCATCCACGCTACCCAAGGGTTTGCGATATTGATCCCCATCCACGCCCCCAACGGCGTATCCATGCCGATTGCCAGCGGTACCGCCGCTCGCCATGCCAACCATCGTGGCAATCTTGGCCGCAGTTGCGGCGATCTTAGCCACCTTAGCCGCCTTGGAGAGGCCGGTTTCCGGCTCTGAGGCAGAGCCCGGAGCGTCCAGCGTTTTGATTTCGGGCGTTTCGTTGGGGATGTTCAGGCCCGAAACCTGTTCGCTGTACGGCATGCTGCCATCGTCAGGGCGGCCACCAACAGCATAATGACCAGCAACGCCGCCGCGCGCCATGCCAGCCATTGTAGCCAGCGTAACGGCGGTTTTGGCGATATCAGCCACCTTACCTACTTTGGAGAGGCCAGATTCCTGCTGGCCCGGAGCCCCCGGAGTTTTAAGCTCAGGGTGAGGAGTGGTTGTCGGGATATTCAGGCCACCATCGGCTTGGACGCTGTAAGGCATGCCACCGGCGCTGGGGTCACCACCTGCAGCGTAATGCCCAGCAACACCGCCAGAGGCGTAATGGTCAATAAAGCCGCCTTGGGCTGAACCTTTCCAATTACTGGCAATGTCGTTCATATCTTTGTCAAACTTAACCGCATCTTCGGGAGGCTTGAAGTCCTCAACAGGCTTCGGCGGTGGTGAAGGGTGAGCGGTGGGTGCGGCAGCCGCGTCAGCCGCCTTAACCTTGTCAGCCTTATACTTATCGTAGATGCCTGAGCCTTTTTCGTAGGTCGAGGTCGCGCCCTCAGCCAGATCGGCCCACTGTTTGGCCTGATCCAACCCGGTAGGTCGGGAGGGGAGATCGCCAGCCGTGGCCAGATTGGTCACTGGAAGATTGGCTTGCGGCACATATGAAGAGCCGCCACCGGGTAGGCCGCCAGCTTGACCGCCGTAGAGACCGCCCTGACCAAACGGCGCATACATTTGCGCCTGAGACTGCAGAAGGCTCTGCATGTCTGTGCCAGTCAGGCCGGGCAGGATCGGGGTTCCGCCATTGGCGTATCCTTCGCCCATGTGCTCAAAACCAACGTGGCCGCCTTCGCTGGTTCCAGCGACACCACCGCTATAGAAGTGGCCGCGATCGGCAGCCTCTTCGGTAGCCTTTTCGTAATTAACGGTGCGGTATCCGCCAGCGACCCCGACAGCTTCGGGATGCTTCTTCTCAACATCCTGAGCCATAAGGCCGATTTGAGTACGCGAATCGCCTTCCTTGTAGCGGTAGCTGTAGATCGGCTGACCATCGAAGGTCTTACCGATTTCCTTCACGTTCTCTTTCAGGCGGCGATCGGAAAAGAATCCACCCGGCTGTCTGGTCGTCGTGGTTGATCCGGACAGGCCGCCAGTGCCCTCAGCGATGTTCGCCTCAAACTGCGCCACTTGGAACGGGTACGATTGCTTTTGCAGGAACTGATTATAGAGGGCCGTGTCTTCCGCCTGATCAGTCTGCTGTTGTATCTGACCTGCGGCCAACTGCGCCTGAGCGCCTTGCAGGCCAGCCGTCTGGGCTCCGGCACCAAGGCTGGCGATCTGGTTGGCTGTGTTTGCACCCATGGTGTATTGCTGCTGACCAAGAGCGGCAAGCTGCTGGGCTGTGTTTGCGCCCATGCCGTACTGCTGCTGGCCAAGGGCGGCAAGCTGTTGGGCTGTGTTTGCGCCCATGCTGTATTGCTGTTGGCCGAGGGCGGCTCGCTGCTGGGCTGCACCAAGGTTCTGAGCAAACTGTTGCTGACCGAGGCCCTGCTGCGCCTGACCGACGCCCATAGCTTGAGCGTATCCCTGCTGACCAATGCCAAGCATTTGCCCAGCGCCTTGCTGTACAGCAGCGCGGTTGGCTTGGGCCGCGCCTAAATTAACGCCCTGCTGCTGTTGGGCGGTAGACAAGGCTTGCCCGTAACCTTGGCTCAGAAGGCCGCCAAGGGTCGAACCAGCGGCGAGTCCCTGCTGCTGGGCAAGGTTGGCTGCAGCAATACCGCTACGGTCACCGCCGAAAGCTCCAGACCTAATCGCGTTGCCAAGCTGGCCAGCCTGCCCTTGTTGGTTTTGCTGGTTCAGAAGCTGGGCGGTATTCCCAACAACGGTGCTCAGATACGGGTCCATGTATTGCTGAATTTGACCAGCGCCCAAACCCGTTGGATCGACCGATTGAGTTCCGCGCATGGCCAAGTTGGTGGCGGCCTGCTGGTAGGGTTGAGCGCCCGTATAGGCTTTTTGGTATTTTCCAGCAGCCTGCATCGCAAGGCCTTGGCCCTGACCCAGACCAGTGTCTATGCCTTGGTTCGCTTGGTTAATATACGGTTGGGATTGATCTTGAGCTTGCAGAAGTTGGCTCGTGGAGCCGTAAATATAGGGCTGGGCTTGGTCTTGAGCCTGCATAAGCTGGCCCGTGGAGCCGTTAATATACGACTGGCCTTGCCCTTGGGCCTGACGGGTTAAGCCCATACCTTCTTGGTATGCAGGCTGGGCGTAATTTGCGTAGGTATCAGTTCCAGCAAAGCCGCGCTGCTGTTGGGCCGTCGTGGGGGCCACGAACCGGCCACCGTATTCCTGAAAGGGAGTTTCTGCGGCTTTGGAGGCCTTGGCGTTCACGGCGTCGTAGCGCGCCAGCACGTTTGGCGGGATCGTTACCTGTTGAGTGGTTTGGTTAGTAGAGCCGCCGCACATGTCTGCGTCCTTATCCTACAACCGCCGTGGTATTCGGCTCATACTTAAAGAAAGCCCCGATAGGCTGACCAAATTGCCGCTCATAAAGACGCAACTTGCCCTTAGTTCTAACATCGTTTTGAACGCCAATCAAAAGCGGCATTCCCATGCTGTCAGATGTTTTCTTTGCAAACTCGCAAAGCCTTCTTGCCCTAGCACCTTTTGCGCTTCTAAAATTCGGATGAATGAAGACGCCGCGCTCTTCAAGAATGTCGTCATCCGAATAAAAGAATTTACCAATACGCAAAAGAATGCCGCCTTCGACAGCGTCTGGAGGGCCAATGACCCCGACAATTCCGCCATCAAGCTGAAGGGATGGGTAAATCTCAGAAAGTATTTTGTGAGGATTTACGTTTGAGATACCGATCTCATCATGCATCTGCAGGGCAAGCTGCATAACTTGGTCAAGATCATCAAGGGTTCCGACTCTGACTTTCACATCTTCTATCATGTTAATCCTTTTTGGGTCCGGGTAGATTTTTTAAGGTTTTAACTGTTTGCTCTCTCATACGCTTAACAAACTCATCCAGAACCCGATGTCCGGTTTCTAGATCGCCTCCCCCCGCTTGCATGACTTGTTCGGGAGACAGGACATACTCACCACCAGCGGCGACAATGGGAACGGTTTCTTCGCTGCCAACATCCTCGCCACCTTCTGCTTTGCCCGGCAGAGGCTCTCCATACGGACCTCCGCTGGCACCATAAGGCATGGAGCCGCCACCATATGGGCCACCCTTGGCGTTGTAGGGCATTGAGCCTCCGCCGTAGGGGGTGCCACCAAACATGCGCCGCATATGCTTGAACCCGGCCATGGTGTTCCCCTCACCCATGGCGCTGATGATGTCAGCCGGGATCACATAGGAGCCGGAGGGGACGTGCATTGGCAGGTGGTCGGTGCGACCGGCAACGCTGCTGTGGATCGGACCGACATGGACCGTGGTCTTGGTGTGAGGGCGCATGCGCTTGGGGCGGAACCCGCCGCCAAAAGCCTTGGCTGTTTTGGACGAATCTTCAAAGGCATCTGCCGTTGGTGCACCCTTAGCGCCGGGCTTGCGCATGCGTTCGCGAGAGCCGTGAGCAATGCGCTCCTGCTTGGCGTGAATGTTGGCGTAGAGGCCGCCGCCATTTGCACGCGCCTCACGCGCCACGTTCAGCGCAGCGGCCACAGCCTGCTTCTGAGGGTGTCCAGCAGCCACCATCTCGCTGATGTTCTTGCTGATGGTCTTTTCTGACTTACCCTTGCTTAGCGGCATGGCGTCCTCACGAATAGCTGACAGTGACGGTCTGGCCGGTGCCGGGAACGACGACTAGACCAAAACGAAGAGGAAAGTTTATCACCGTGATGGCGACTGTGTTCGGGATTGACCAGACAAGGTTTGAGGTCGAGGTGCTGAGGGAGGCATCATAAATCTTGCCAACAGTGCTTCCAGCCGTCGTAACGCTAACGCTCGCAATCCGACCTGCCCCCTGCTTGATCAGGGTTGCGGTTGAGATGTCAGCCAAGTTCTGAGAACCCTGAACGCTAAGATAGTTTTCAGTCACTGCGTTAATGGCGGTGACGATGTTCTTCGCTGTCGTCAGGATGTCGGTTAGCGAACTCATCAGAATTTTCCGTCTTGCTGGAGTCGGTATCGAATGTTCCCGATACGCCAGAAACTGTCGATGTCGTTGCTGGAAAGCTCGATCGACACCAATCGGCCCCTGAACCTCGGCGTAATGAAATTCGTGCTTTGGGTCAGAGCGTAAGGACCAAATGCAATCGGCGTCTGGCCGGGGTAATCGGTAACGTAGAACGTCATGTTGACCGTGGCGTTCTGGACCCCGCCGTAATCGCCCCACTTCATATCCGGCCAGACCTGATCAACAAAGGTCTGCAGGTCGCCATCTGACATGGCGTAATAGCCGGTTCTGAAGCTGGCCAAGAGCGGCTGTCCGTCAGCATTTGGAGACGTTTCGTGCTGATAGAGATAGCCGCTGTTGGGATCGGACCCGATGGGAGGTCCAAGAACGGATTGGTCAATCCAAGCAGACCTAGCCAAGGTGCCAAAGTCCCAAACCTGCAGATAGACGTGGTATTTGACGTAGGCGTTCACCTCTCCGCCGCTGCTCAAGGTCGGATAGTACCAAGTGATTTCGCCAAAGCGGGAATTAACGCCCACCCTGATTTTGTCCAATGCGGTCTGGTCAAGGTCTTGGAAGATCACATCCCAGACGGGGCACGGAACAGGCTGAACGCCGCCATCCGAAAGTGAGAAGAACTGAGATGGACCCATCCAGAAGATGTTTCCGTTAACGGAAGCCGCAGCCTTGCGACCAATCAGACCGCAGCCAGAGCCGATCTCGTTGAACGAATAGACGTATGGCGCTCCGATGTATTGCATCGACCAGACGCCAAGGTCCGTCCAGATAAGGCCCTGCTGTGGCCCCTGAAGGCAGGAGACGATCCTTGACCCCTTCGGAATGCGGAACGATCCGGCCTGATTGGTGACAGTTCCGATCCAAGAATTGTAATTGTTAACGTCGCACCAGCGAATTAGCAGGGGGTCTAGAATGCCGGTAAACGTTGATCCCCAAGCGATAATTTGCCTCTGCGGCATGGCCACAAAGACGCCATCATTCACAGGCGGAGACTGCGGAATTGCAAGTGCCACAGGGGTGTTGGCTTCTGCGTCCCAAGCGTAAATGGGAGCAAAAAGTGTGGATTCCACCGCAATAGCACCGGCAGCGGTTTGAGCGCCTGTGGTGGTGGATGCAAAACTGACGGTGTTACTTGTCGCTGATGTAACGACGTAAGTTCCATTCCAAGCGGTAGGAATCATACCTGTGATTACAATGGTTTCGCCAACCGGGACCAAATACGTTTCACTAAACGTGATTGTTCCAGTGGTTCCGTTTCCAGAAGCTGCGGTGGTGGTAAGGAGGATAGAAGACGTTATCGGGCATGCAACGAGGATTTGGCCCCAATTATCCAAAGTCCAATCTGTAGAGGCAATTGGAAAACTTGTCGGAATGACCACTGGCGGAGGAGAGCCGGTACCGTATCCACCTTCGCCATATTCCCCGATGCCGTACCCGGAACCACTCGGAGAAGGGCCAAAACCGATCGAATAAATATATCGAGCTTTTCCACCGTTAATGAATGCGGTGGTTGTGGATGTGGCTTGGCTGTTGCCGATAATGACAAAAATGCTTGAGCTAGTAATTCTTTGAATTGTGTAATTGCCAAAAAGCGTAACCCCGCCAACGGTCGTCGGGATTAAAACCGGATAAGTGTCTCCATCAACATATCCATGGCTGGGAAGCGTAACGGAAACAGAGCTTGATCCGCTTGTCGTTGCAAAAGAAGCAACATAGGTGGTTGATGATGAGTTAGGGGCCAGAAGAGGCCCTCCAAGCTGGTCCAGAGCTTGAATATGGTATGTGGTAGAGCCCTGAAAGCCATCAGGGTTACAGGCGTAAAGTCCAAAAAGAATTACACCGCCAACGCTGATATGAGCCGGTATGTAAACGCTATCTTCATTGGTAATGGCGGTGATCGTTGTGTCTGTAACTACAATAATGCTGCTGCCAGCAGTGGAGGAAGCAACCGCAGTAATGTTGTCAGATTCAGCCTTTGGCGTGATGATAAGTTGAGTGCCATCTGTGATAACGCTCAACTGCGAACGATATGTGCTGGGATCGTTCTGGGTTCCTACGGCGAGGTGGGATCGCGCTTGAGTGTCCTCCCAAGCCCACAAGGCCCTGACAACGGAAGAAATCGTGTTTGGAAAGAACTTGGTCCAGCCACCAAGCTTCTGGATCAGGCCAATGCCCGATCGGCTATAGATAAACCGGATTAAGTTCGAAACCGAAATTCCAGCCTCGTTCAGGGCTGGCGTTTCGTTCTGATCGACACCCGGCTTTAGCTTTACAGATGCGTGCGGCACTGGGCTTACCTTGTCGGTGTGGCTGCGGGGGACGAAGAAGACGAAGACCAAGCGGAGGCTTCGAATTTCTTCCTAAACTCCTCAGTGGCCGCACCTTTAACCAGCACCTGATATTGCCCTTCGTAGCTCTGAGCCATGGCGGGGTCATCGCTCATGCGGCCAAAGTTCCGTTGGAATGCACTGATGTAAATCAGGCTCGCCATAACCAGTAGATCAGGAAGATAAGTGCTGATGAACGTCGTGCCAGTGGCGGCGGCATTGGTGGTGGCGCTCTGGTACAGGGTGGCCATTCGGGTCGTGCCAACAACGGTTACCGGGTAGTTGCTGTCCGGGTAGGGGCCGACGTTGACGTTGGTGTAGGTGTTCCCGCTGGTGGCAGCATCTCCACCCACCATGGCAAAATACGCCGGAACGCCAAGCGAGGCTGAGTCTCCGTAGACGTTTTGCAGAAACTCTTTCGTGGCCGGGAGCAGCGGAATAAGGGCTGTCCCGCTATTAACGCCAAGAGTTTGGATCGTTACAAAGTCACTGACGGGTATTTGTAGGAGGTTTTGTCCTACGGACAGAGCGTATGTGTTGCTCGTTTGGAGCGGCAAAAGGTCAAGATCACGCTGAATCCGAAGTTCAGCATAGTTGAGCATCTGCGGAATGATGTCGTTGAAGGCCTGATCGACGCCAACAACAATGCCGTTGGTGGTCTGGGTGTTAACCACAGCCATGGTGGCAACTTGGGTAACATAGCCATTGTAGGTAAGGGGCGTCGTGTTAACGGCCATGTCTTTTTCCCAAAAGCCAAGGGGGGCGAAAAGACTTTACACTTTTCTCTATGATCAGAACAGACAAAGAGAATTAGGGTGAACGCCCACCCTTAGTAGATGCCAGCGTTACCGCATGCCGCTGCGCAGGGTCGCACCCAGAAGCGCCGTAA
>TARA_R110000868_G_scaffold55460_8_pt1 | contig 18681 bp, 16 predicted proteins | sample TARA_R110000868 | Tara Oceans TARA_R110000868 (sample SAMEA4397489) | marine metagenome | biome: Polar Biome; feature: [SRF] surface water layer (ENVO:00010504); material: water (ENVO:00002006), including particulate matter (ENVO:01000060) such as... | depth 5 m | reverse complement strand
CCCACCAAATAGCGGGATGCGCCGGGGCATTCCGGCGCCCGGACGCCCCTGCCGCCAGCAGCTGCAGAAAGGCTGAATGACCCCTCCGGGGGCTATTGGGGGATTTTCGGCGACCGGCGCGGCCTTCGGCCACGGTTCACCAAAAATGGTGGGCGATACTGGGATTGAACCAGTGACCCCTTCGATGTCAACGAAGTGCTCTCCCGCTGAGCTAATCGCCCGATGCCTTGAAAAGGCAGCGCGTTTTATCGTTTCCGGGCAGTTATAGCAAGCACTAGTCTGCCGGGAGGGAAATCCGGGCCGCTCCGCCGCGTCAGGCGGCTTCTTCCTGGAGGATGCGGTCGACCTCCTGCACCAGTTCGCGCAGGTGGAACGGCTTGGACAGAATCTTGGCGTTGCGGTTGGCCCCGGTTTTCTGCGCGTTCAGCGCCACGGCGGCGAAACCGGTGATGAACAGCACCTTGATGTCCGGCAGGTGCGCGGTGGCGCGCTGGGCGAGTTCGATCCCGTCGATCCCGGGCATCACGATATCGGCCAGCAACAGGTCGTATTCCCGCAATTCGAGGGCCGCGATCGCTTCGACGCCGTCTTCGCAGGACGTCACCATGTGGCCGGCCTTGCCGAGCGCCTTGCCAAGAAATGTCCGGAGGGAGGAATCGTCTTCCGCGAGAAGAATACTTGCCATTTTCGTCCAGTCCGCAGCTTCTTGTTTCACAGGGCCGCGCCGGGGGCGACGCGGCGGTCTTCGGGCACTATTGCTAACCGGCGGCGATTAGGAAAGCGTAAACATACCCGATCGCACAGGTTTAACGATCCGGTAACCATAATCCGGCGCGCGGGTATCGGCCGGGCACAGGAGCCTGCGGCCCGGGGGCCGCCAGACGCCGGGACAGCCGCCAGCGCGGCTACAGGACCGGGTGCGGCGGCAGATGACAAGCCGCGCCGATTGGGCTACATCAAAGCGATGTCCAGTAAAGAGTCCGCGCCCGCCGCGGCGAATTCACCGGAACCGAGCACGGCCTTCGATATCCGACACCCCGAAACCCGGTCGGTGCCGCTGGTTTTCGCCTCGCCCCATAGCGGCCGCAACTACCCGCCCGATTTCGTGGCCGGCGCCCGGCTCGACCCGGTTGCGCTGCGGCGCTCCGAGGACAGTTTCGTCGACGATCTCTTTGCGGCGGCGCCGGCATACGGCGCGCCGCTGCTGCGCGCCCTGTTTCCCCGCGCCTTTATCGACGCGAACCGCGAGCCGTTCGAGCTCGACCAGGGCATGTTTTCGGACCGCCTGCCCGATTACGTGAACACCGCATCCAACAGGGTCGCCGCCGGGCTCGGCACGATCGCCAAGGTGGTGTCCAGCGGCCAGGACATCTATCCCGAAAAGCTGACCTTCACCGAGGCCGCGAAACGCATCGACGCCTATTACCGGCCCTATCACAAAGCGCTGGAAACCCTGATCGACGAGACCCGGCAGAAATTCGGGTATTGCGTGGTCGTCGACTGCCATTCGATGCCGTCCATCGGCGGCCCGCTGGACCCCGATGCGGGGCGCGGACGGGCGGAATTCATCATCGGCGACTGTTTCGGCAGCACCTGCGCCCCCTATATTACCGACGCGATCGAGCGCACGATTTCCGGGTTCGGCTATATCGTCAGCCGCAACAAGCCGTTTGCCGGCGGCTTCACCACGCGCCATTACGGCCGCCCCCGGGACGGGGTCCACACCGTGCAGATCGAGATCAACCGCGCGCTGTACATGGACGAGATACAGATCAGCAGGAACGCCAATTTCGACCGCATCGCCGCCCAGATGACCGACGTGATCGCCGCCCTCGCGCAACTGACGGCGCAGGACCTGGCGGCAGAGTGAGCGCGCCGGCGGCCAGCGACGGGGTGCGGGACCCCTTCCCCGCGATTCGCGATGCCACGGAAGCCGACATGGCGCGCATCGCCGAGATTTACGCCCATTACGTGCGCTCAAGCGTCGCGACGTTCGAGGAAGTGCCGCCGGACACGGCCGAGATAACGGCCCGGTTCCGCCGCTTCGCGGCCCTCGGCCTGCCATGGCTGGTGCTGGAGGACGAAGACGCCGTGCAGGGATACGCCTATGCGGCACCGTTCCGCGACCGCTCGGCCTACCGGTTCACGGTCGAGGATTCGATATATATCGCCGCCCACCGGCTCCGCCGCGGCTACGGCGCATTGCTGCTGGCGGAACTGATCGCGCGCTGCGAAAGCCTCGGCAAACGCCAGATGATCGCGGTGGTCGGCGGGTCGGAATCGTCCGCGTCGATCAGCCTGCACAGCCAGCTGGGGTTTCGGGTGGCGGGGGTTCTGCCGTCGGCGGGGTTCAAATTCGGCGCCTGGGCGGATTCGGTTCTAATGACCCGGACACTGGCCGACGGCGATGCCAGCGCGCCCGATACATCCGCGTAGCTTATTGCATCGCAATATAATCGCCGGTTGAACGATTCAGCATGGCTGCCAGACACTAAATTTATACGCCATTGATTATAAACAAAAAAAGACCGCTCCGAAGAGCGGCCTGAGTTTGATAGGGAGGAAACGTCCAAGAAAGGTGAGGAACACAAATCGCTTGGACAACCAACTTGTGTTGCAATGCAATATATGGAGGGATGGCGGTGTCATCAAGAAGAAAATGATGAAAACAATCATTTTTTTCCGATTTTGTGGATAAGATTAAAGTTCGCAACCTAACAATCCGCGTGCAATGCACAAGAAATTGGCACGTGGCACAATAATTGCACAGCATTAAGCATGATTATGTACCTTATCAGAGCCGCCCTCGGTGCGGCGCTTGCCGCCGGCATCGCGGTTCCCGCCGCTTCCGCTGCCCCGGAAGCGGGTGTTTATGCTTTAAATTCAAATATTTGCCGGAAGATTATCGACCGCACCGAACGCGAAATGCGGTTGCCGGGCGGCATCCTGCAGGCCATTTCCCTTGCCGAATCGGGCCGCTGGGACAAAAAGAGCCGGTCACGTTTTGCCTGGCCATGGACCGTTACTGCCCATGGGAAGGGACGTTTTTTCCCCTCTAAGGCCGCGGCGATCGCGGCGGTGCGCAAGCTCAAGGCCGAGGGCGTCAGAAATATCGATGTCGGCTGCCTGCAGGTGAATCTCAAATACCACCCCGACGCCTTCGAAACCCTGGAAGACGCATTCGATCCGGCAACCAATGCCCGCTACGCCGCCGCCCTGTTTGCGAAACTGCGCCGCGCCAACCGGTCGATCACCCGCGCGGTCGCCCATTACCATTCCACGACCCGCGCCCGCAACCGGCCCTATACCAAGAAAGTGGTACGGCTGTGGAACGAGGAACGCCGCCGGTACTACGCCGAGCAGCGCCGGAAGAAACTCGCTGCCTGGCGGGCCGAAAGAGAACGGCGCAAGGCGGCCAGGCTGGCCGACGCCTCGCGCCAGCCGTCGCGCCAGCCGTCGCGCTGAAGCGACGCGCCTTTCGCGAATAAACTCGGCGGTCATTGCCGCAGACGGCGGACGGACGGACGCCGCAGGGCCGGCGTCGGTAAATCTTGACATTGACCGATGCGGCGACTTTGTTTGAACCCATGCAGAATGATGGACGATCGCCGCCGCCCCTGCCGACATCGAAGAACGAATGGGCCCTGTTTCTCGACGTAGACGGCACCCTGGCGGCATTCGAGCCGCGACCGGAACAGGTCGTCATTCCGGAACGGACCCTGTCTTCCCTCGCCCAGCTTAAGGAATCGATGGGCGGCGCGGTCGCCATCGTCAGCGGGCGCCCTATCGAACAGATAGACCGGCTGTTCACCCCCCTTGTCCTTCCGGCGGGCGGGCTCCATGGCCTGGAATGGCGAAACGCGCAAAGCTGCCTGATAGAGCGGCCCGGTCCGCCGCACTGGCATGGAGACATCCTTGCGGCACTGCGGACATTCGCATCGGAAAACCCGGGCGCCCGGGTCGAGGACAAAAGCATCACCCTGGCCCTGCACTACCGGCAGGCGCCGGACCTTCACGGGGCGGCACAGGCGCTTGCCGAACGCCTGAACACTTATGGCCATACCGGGCTTGTCATCCAGACCGGCAAGATGATCGTCGAATTCCGCCCGCAGGGCGCCGACAAGGGGGATGCGATAGCGCGCTTTCTCGATCAGGCGCCGTTTGCCGGCCGCCGGCCGATATTTCTCGGCGACGACGCGACCGACGAACACGGTTTTCACGTGGTAAAAAAGGCTGGCGGCTATGCCGTGCGGATCGGCAATGAAGGCGAAACAGCAGCGGACTGGTGTTTGCCGACCGTCGAAGATTCCGGACGCTGGCTTGCCGACGTTGCACATCTCTTTCGCGATCAATCTGCCATGGAGAAAGAATGACCACCCTGAATCTCGCCCTGATCGGCAATTGCGGACATAGCGCGCTCATCGACCGTAACGGCCGTTTCGTGTGGTCATGTATCCCGCGGATCGATGGCGATCCGGTTTTCTGCAGCCTGATAAACGGCGAGGTGACGGAAGACTCGTTCGGCTTTTACGATATAGACGTGCTGGACTTCAGCCACAGCGAACAGTGCTATATCGAGAACACGGCCGTCGTGAAGACGACGCTTTTCGACACGCACGGCGCCAGCGTGGAAATCATGGACTTCGCGCCGCGTTTCAAACAATACGAACGGACTTACCGTCCGATCATGTCGGTTCGCAGAATCCGTGCGGCAAACGGCCACCCCCGGATCCGCGTCCGGGTCAGGCCCGCAATCGATTACGGCAGCGCCCGCGCCAGCACGACATTCGGCAGCAATCACATCCGCTATGTCATGCCGGCACAGACCCTGCGGCTGAACACCAATATCCCGGTATCCTACGTTCTGGACGAAGTGCCGTTTATCCTCGACGAAGAATACTCTCTCATTCTGGGTCCCGACGAGACGTTGAACAGCGGGATATCCGAAACCTCGCGCGAGTTCTTCGAGCGGACATGCAATTACTGGCGCGACTGGAGCCGGTCGCTGTCGATCCCCTTCGAGTGGCAGGAAGAAGTCATACGCGCGGCGATCACGCTGAAACTGTGCGCCTACGAGGAAACCGGTGCGATCGTCGCTGCGATGACAACGTCGATTCCCGAAGCGGCGGGATCCGAACGGAACTGGGACTACCGGTACTGCTGGCTGCGGGATTCCTATTTCGTCGTGCACGCGCTCAACCGTCTCGGCGCGACGAAAACGATGGAGGAGTATATTCGCTATATTTCCAATATCGCCGCGTCCGTTACGAACGGACACGCTCAACCGGTATACGGCATCGCGATGGAGCAGGAACTCACGGAACGTATCGAAGGAAGCCTTTCCGGATACCGGGACACGGGACCGGTACGCGTGGGCAATCAGGCCTATCAGCATATCCAGAACGACGTCTACGGCGCCGTCGTGATGTCGATCGCACAGGTGTTTTTCGATCGCCGTCTCGCCGGCCATGGGGACGAAGCGAACTTCGAGAGGCTTGAACAGGCCGGCGACCAGGCGTTTGCGGTCTTCGACCAGCCCGATGCCGGGTTATGGGAATTCCGGACGATCGCCAAGGTCCACACCTTTTCGGCCGTTATGTGCTGGGTGGCCTGCGACCGGCTTGCGAAAATATCGAAGCATATCGGCAAGACGGACCGCGCGTCTCACTGGCAGGAACGCGCCGATACCATCGAGCGGACCGTGCATGAAAAAGCGTGGAACGAAGAACGGAACAGTTTTGTCGAAAGCTTCGGCGACGGCGACCAGGTCGATGCCAGCCTGCTGCTGCTCAACGAGCTTGGCTTCCTTGCAGCCGACGATCCCAAATTCGCCGGAACCGTCGCGGCGGTCGAACAGGACCTGAGGATCGGCGATTTTCTCTACCGCTATGTCGCACGGGACGATTTCGGAATACCGGAGACGTCTTTCACGATCTGCACGTTCTGGTACATCAGCGCACTCGCCGCTCTCGGCCGCGAAGAAGAAGCCCGGCGGCTCTTCGAAAACCTGCTCGCCTGCCGAAACCATGTGGGGCTACTGTCGGAAGACGTCGATCCCGATTCGCGGGAATTGTGGGGCAACTTCCCCCAGACCTATTCGATGGTGGGACTGATCAGCTGCGCAATGCGCCTCAGCACTTCATGGGAGTCAGCCTATTGAGCCGTCTCGTTGTCGTTTCCAACCGCGTCGCGCCCATCGGTGAAGCCCAGAAACCCGTGGGCGGGCTCGCCGTCGCCGTCCTCGCGGCGCTGAAGGAAACCAACGGAATCTGGTTCGGATGGAGCGGCGAAACCGCCAAGGAACAACAGCGAACGCCCGACGTCGCGCGCGACGGCAAGCTGACACTCGCCACGGTCGACCTCACGCCGCGGGACGTCAGGGAATATTACAACGGGTTCTCGAATGCCGCCCTGTGGCCGATCCTTCACTACCGGCTGGATCTCGCCAAGTTCCAGAGAAACGAATTCCTGGGTTACATGCGGGTGAACGACTGGTTTGCGCGGATGCTGCTGCCTTTGCTGGAGCCGGACGACATCGTCTGGATTCACGACTATCACCTGATCCCCCTCGCGCGCGCGCTTCGGCATTTCGGCGCCAACAACCCGATCGGATTTTTCCTCCATACCCCGTTTCCGCCGCACGACATCCTTGCCGCGCTGCCCCGCCATCAGGATATTCTTTCCTCTTTGTGCCATTTCGACCTGATCGGATTTCAGACCGAGCATGACCTCGCCGGGTTTCGCAACTGCCTCGAAAATACGGCCAACGGCACGATCGACGAGGACGGCGTCGTCGAAGCCTTTGGCCTGACATCCCGCGCCGCGGTTTTCCCGATCGGCCTCGACACCGAAAACATGCGCAAACTGGCCGCCCGTCACGACAAATCGCGCGCCCGGCGCCGGCTGCACGAAGTCCTGCACGAGCGCAGAATGATCATCGGCGTAGACCGGCTCGACTACAGCAAGGGTCTGCCCGGCCGCTTTCAGGCGTATCGCGAACTGTTGAAGATATACGAAGACATGCACGGCAAGGTGACGCTGATGCAGATCGCGCCGCCGTCGCGCAGCGACGTATACGGCTACGGCGATATCCGTACCGAGCTTGAAAACCTGACCGGAAACATAAATGGCGAATTTGCGGATTTCGACTGGATGCCGATCCGCTACCTCAACCGCAGTTTTTCACGCGACATGCTTGCCTGCTTCTATCGGGAAGCGCGCGTCGGGCTTGTCACGCCGTTGCGCGACGGGATGAACCTGGTGGCTAAGGAATACATCGCGGCCCAGAATCCGGAAGACCCCGGGGTGCTCGTCCTGTCGCAATTCGCCGGCGCGGCCGCCCAGATGCAGGACGCGTTGATCGTCAACCCGTACGATACGGCCGAGGTCGCGAACGCCCTTTACCGGGCCCTCAGAATGCCGTTGCGGGAACGCCGGAAAAGATGGCGCAGCCTGATGCAGGATCTTGTCGCCGACGACGTCCATGCGTGGCGGCGCAGTTTTCTCGACGCCCTCGCGGTCGCCACCCGCGAGCAGCGCTGAATGCCCGCCGGCGCCGCCCTGCTGGCGGATATCGGCGGGACGAATGTGCGGTTCGCCCTTCTCGACCGGGGCGAGATCGCCGATATCCGCATATTGCCGACGGCCGGATACCCCGACCCCGCATCGGCGGCGCAGGCCTATCTGAAGGGACGGAAAATAGCGTCGGCGGCCTTCGCCATCGCGGCGCCGCCGGATAACGAGCCGATCAGCCTGACGAATTCGGACTGGGAATTCTCGCGGCAGGCGCTCGCCGCGGATCTCGGGATCGCGGACCTGCATATCGTGAACGATTTCACCGCCCAGGCCCTGGCCCTGCCCCTGCTGGGACCGGAAGACTGCCGCCCAATCGGTCCGGGCCGCGCCGTGCCGGCGGCGCCGATGGCGGTTCTGGGTCCGGGGACGGGCCTTGGCGTCTCCGGCCTGGTGCCGGACGGAAACGCCTGGATTCCCCTGTCGACGGAAGGCGGTCACGTAACGCTTCCCGCCCGCACGCCCGAGGAAGACGCCGTCATCGCCTGGCTGCGCGAACGCTTCGGGCATATCTCGGCCGAACGGGCGCTGTCCGGCCCCGGTCTCGTCAACCTGATGAATGCGATTTCCGGCATCGACGGGAACGCCAATCCCTGCACCGCACCCGCCGAGGTCACCGCCGCGGCGGCAGCGGGCGATCCGCAGGCCGTTCGGGCGGTCTCGATGTTCTGTGAATTTCTCGGCACCGTCGCCGGCGATATCGCCCTGACCTTCGGGGCGGCCGGCGGCATCTATATCTCGGGCGGGATCGTGCCGAAACTCGGCGACAGCTTCGACCGGTCCGGTTTCCGCGCCCGGTTCGAAGACAAGGGGCGGTTTTCGGATTATCTGCGCGCCATCCCGACCTGCGTCGTCACCGCGCCCTGCCCGGCGCTGACCGGGCTCCGGTCTCTGTTCATGCCGGACTAGGGAAACTCAGCCCTCGTAGACAACGTCTGCGGTCATGGCCAACGCGCCGTCGCCGGTCATCGCCCATAATTTGCAGGTGCCGTCATCGCCCGGCGCGCCGTGGACCGAATAATCCATCGTGTCGTAGACCGGCGACACCGCGCGCAGGCTGAACGATTTCATCGTCGCATCGGGCAGTTCGCGGCGGAACAGGTCGAGCATCAGGGTCATGGTCAACGGGCCGTGGACCAGCAGGCCCGGATAGCCTTCCTCGTCGCGCACGTAATCCTTGTCGTAATGGATGCGGTGGCTGTTCATGGTCAGCGCCGAATAGCGGAACAGCAGGACGGCGCTCGGATGAATGGTGCGGCTCCACACCGGTTCGGCGGGGGCTGGGCGCGGCGCCGGCGGCGGCGCATCGGGGTCCGCCGCGTCGCGATAGACCTGCGTGCGCCGTTCCAGCGTGGTCAGGCGGCCGTCCTCGCCGAAGACCTCGTCGGTCGTCGTCACGAAGCACAGCCCGCCGGACTTGCCTTCCTTGACCGCGATATCGACGATGGTGACGACCTTTTTCACCTTTTCGCCGATGCGGATGGGGGATTCGAACGTCATGTCGGACGCCGCCCACATGCGGCGCGGGAACGGGATCGGCGGCATGAAATGGCCCTTGGCGCGGTGGCCGTCGGGGCCGGTCTCGGCCAGCTTCACGAGCTCGTGGAAATAGAAATAGTGCCATGCCGGCGGCAGCGGATCGCCGTCGCGGAACAACGGATCGTCGCGGTCGAGGGTGGCCGTGAAATAATCCGCCGGATAGGCCGTGGCGACGCCGTGCTCGGTTTCCGATTTGCCGATCCAGGCGCTGAAATCCATGTCCGCGTTCATGCCGAAAATTCCTTCTTTATGGCGTCCGTGTGCGCGCCGGTCTCCGGCACACGGCCGAGATCGCGCACGCTATTGTTGACCAGCGCCGGCGGCGCCACCAGATCGACCGGGCCGGTCGGCGACTCCACCTGCACGCGGCGCAGCGCCGGATGGTCCGACAGACCGGCGACGTCGTTGACCTCGCCGAAGGCGATGGCGGCGGCGCGCAGACGGCGGATCAGCTCGTCGCGGCCGGTGGCGCCGAACACGCCGTTGATGACGGCGTCGAATTCGGCGCGGTGGGCGCAGCGCGCCTCGTTGCTTTCGAACCGGGGATCGTTCGGGATACCGGCATCCATCAGCACATCGGCGCACAGGCGCACGAATTCGCGTTCGTTCTGGATGGCGATCAGGACCTGGCCGCCGTCCTGGGTGTCGTAGGCGCCATAGGGATGGATCGACGGATGGTTCAGCCCGATCCGCGGCACGATTTTCTGGGCGTAGTCGTAATGCAGCAGCGGCACCGTCATCCAGTCGGCCATGCCGGCGAACAGCGAGGTCTTGATCGACGAGCCTTCGCCGGTCGCGTCGCGGGCGATCAGCGCTTCGAGCACCGCCATGTAGGAATACATCCCGCAGGACACGTCGCAGGCCGACACGCCGACCCGGCCCGGCCCTTCGGCCAGCCCGGTGATCGAACACAGGCCCGATTCCGCCTGCACCAGCAGGTCGTAGGCCTTCATGTCGGCATATTCGCCCTCTTCGCCGTAGCCGGAAATGTCGACCGTGATCAGGCGCGGGTTGCGGGCGCGCAGTTCGTCCGAACCGAACCCGGCCCGCGCCGCAGCGCCGGGGGCGAGGTTCTGGATGAACACGTCGGCCGTGTCGATGATGCGGTACAGGAGTTCGCGGTCGGCTTCGTCCTTGATATTGGCGGTCAGGGATTCCTTGCCGCGGTTCAGCCACACGAAATAGGCGCTCTCGCCATGCACGACCGAATCGTAGGCCCGCGCGAAATCGCCCTCGTCGCGTTCGATCTTGATGACCCGCGCCCCGGCATCGGCGAGGCGGACCGCGCAATAGGGCGCGGCGACGGCCTGTTCCATCGAGACGACAAGAACGCCTTCCAGCGGTTTCAGCGCATCGCGGGCCATGGATTGTTTCCTCTTGTCAGTAGCTTTTCGGCATCCCGAGCACGTGTTCGCCGATGAAGGACAGTACCAGGTTGTTGGAAATCGGCGCGATCCGGTAGAGCCGGGTTTCGCGGAACTTGCGCTCGACGTCGTATTCCTCGGCGAAGGCGAAGCCGCCATGGGTCTGCATGCACATATCGGCCGCTTTCCACGACGCTTCCGACGCCAGGTATTTCGCCATGTTGGCCTCGGCCCCGGCGCGGCCGCCGTCCTCGTAGACCCGCGCCGCATGTTCGACCATCAGGTTCGCCGCCTCGGTCGCCATGTAGGATTCGGCGATGGGGAACTGGATGCCCTGGTTCTGGCCGATCGCCCGGCCGAACACGTTGCGGTCGTTCGCGTAATCGGTCGCCTTCTGTATGAACCAGCGGGCATCGCCGATGCACTCGGCGGCGATCAGGATGCGTTCGGCATTCATGCCGTCGAGGATGTAGCGGAACCCCTTGCCCTCTTCGCCGACCAGCGAATTGGCGGGGATGACCAGGTCGTCGAAGAACACCTCGGTCGTCGCATGGTTGATCATGGTGCGGATGGGCTTGATCTCCAGCCCGTTGCCGACCGCTTCGCGCATGTCGACGATGAACACCGACAGCCCGTCGGTGCGCTTTTCGACCTCGTCCTTGGACTGGGTGCGCGCCAGCAGCAGCATCAGGTCGGAATGCTCGACCCGCGACGTCCAGATTTTCTGGCCGTTGACGACGTAATCGCCGTCGGCGTTCTTCACCGCCGTGGTCCGCAGGCTCAGCGTATCGGTGCCGCTGGTCGGCTCGGTCACGCCGAAGGCCTGCATCCGCAGTTCGCCCGAGGCGATGCCCGGCAGGTATTTCTGTTTCTGTTCGTCCGAGCCGTGCCGCAGCACCGTGCCCATGGTGTACATCTGGGCATGGCAGGCGCCGCCGTTACAGCCCGATTTCTGGATTTCCTCCATGATCGCGGCGGCCGCCGTGATGCCGAGCCCCGATCCGCCGAATTCCTCGGGAATCAGCACGGACAGGTAGCCCGCCTCGGTCAGCGCCTTTACGAAATCGGTCGGATAGGCGCGCGCGGTATCGAGTTCGCGCCAGTATTCGCCGGGATACTGGGCGCAGAGCTTCTGCACCTGTTCGCGGATATCTGCATATTCATCGGTCATGATGGCTGCCTTGATAGAACAATCGGGTGATTTTACACATATGTAAAACATACGCGCGGGGTCGGCAAGCGGATGTGTACGGATGGTTACGGGGCCGCCCTGCCGCCGGTCTGCCACAGATTGTCATCCCGGCCCTGTGCCGGGATCCGGGTACGGCGACGGCGAAGGACTGGACCCCGGCATAAATCCGGGGCGACAACCGGGAGCGGAACCGTCCGGCATTCCATGCTATAAAATACCGGCAAAACGGAGACACGCCCATGCCGATCATCAACCGCATCGCCGAATACCAGGATGAAATGACCGCGTGGCGGCGCCATATCCACCGGCACCCCGAAACCGCGTTCGAGGAACACAAGACATCCGATTACGTGGCGCTGCGGCTGCACGAATTCGGCATCGACGTCCATCGCGGCCTGGCGGGCACCGGCGTGGTCGGCACCCTGCGCGGCGAAAGGGGCGACGGGCCGGCCATCGGGCTCCGCGCCGACATGGACGCGCTCGATATCGAGGAAAAGAACGATATCGACTACAGGTCCGAAAACCCCGGCAAGATGCATGCCTGCGGCCATGACGGCCATTCGACCATGCTGCTCGGCGCCGCCAAGTACCTGGCGGAAACCAAGAACTTCGCCGGCACGGTGCATTTCATCTTCCAGCCGGCGGAGGAAAACGAGGGCGGCGGCCGCGTGATGATCGAGGAAGGCCTGTTCGAGAAATTCCCGGTGGAATCGGTCTACGGCATGCACAACATGCCGGGCATCCCGGCGGGCGAATTCGCGATCCGCCCCGGCCCGATCATGGCGTCGTTCGACATTTTCGAGATCACGCTGACCGGCACCGGCACCCATGCCGCCCTGCCGCAGCTCGGGCGCGACGCCACGGTCGCCGGCGCGCAGCTGGTCACCGCGCTGCAGACCATTGCCGCCCGCACCGTCAGCCCGTTCGACGCCGCCGTGGTGTCGGTCACCCAGATGCATGCGGGCGACACCTGGAACGTCATCCCCGAGGAAATCGTCATCCGCGGCACCACGCGCGCGTTCAAGGAAGACGTCCAGTCGCACATGGAAACCGAGATCCGCCGCATTACCGACGGCATCGCCGCCGCCTTCGCCATCGACGCCAAGGTGCATTACGAACGCCGCTACCCGCCGACGATCAACGACGCGGCGGAGACCGACATCACGGTCGAGGTCGCGCGCGGCCTGGTCGGCGAGAACATGGTGTCGCTCGACAAGGACCCGATGATGGGCGCCGAGGATTTCGCCTTCATGCTGAACGAAAAGCCTGGCGCCTATATGTGGATCGGCAACGGCCCCCGCGACGGCGGCTGCATGCTCCACAACCCCCATTACGACTTCAACGACGAGGTATTGCCGCTGGGGGCCAGCTACTGGGCGAAACTGGTGGAGACCCGGCTGGCGGGGTGAGGGGAATCCCGCAGACCGCCACCTCTGCTCCCCCCCAAAAAAAAGCGGCCCTGGGGCCGCTGGGAGAATGTCTGGTTTTCGAAAGAATAGGTCTCAATCGGCACCGTCGTGGAACCGGAAAGTTCGCGTCTGGGCCGATGTCGCCTGGATTCTCTAAGTTTGGCACCCTCCGGTACGCAACCCCAGGACACCTTGAAATGCTATACCCGCATGGATAGATCGCCAAGCGAATGAATCCGTCCGCAACATAATAGAACATCCTGTTATATCGCCCGAATATCGCCGCATCGCCCGATATCGCCGTCCGCCGCGCCTTCCCAGGCTACGGAGAAATATTGCGGGGCGAATGCCGAAAACTTGCGACTGAAATTAAAAATTCCTCATACCAAAATTAAAAATAAATAAATTAAATATATTCGTGTTTTATTTATTGTATTCAACCTCAATGATGACCATATTTTTATTGACGCCAAATCATTGGCGTTCGAAATAGAAAGTCATTTTTCATGTCTTTTAATTCATTCTCGACCGCCAAAGCGGCATCCGGCGCGAACAGCGCCGACGACAAGTCCAAGGCCGCCGCAAAGCCCGCCGCCGTTTCCGCCGCGCCGCCAGCAGCCGCACCCGCCGCCGACAAAACCGCGCCGAAGACCTGACGACAGACTCAAAGACGGGCCCGAAACGGGCCCCGAAACGGATACGGAGGGGGGCATTCCCTCCTCCGTACCCGGCATTCCGCCCCCGGATCATTCCGTTTCAGCACTTTCGCGGCGCATTTGCCGGAGCACGCCGATGACGATACGCACCACCGCGACCACGGTAACGTTCGCCCACCCCTTCAACCTGAACTGCCTGAACGAAACGCTGCCGCCGGGCACCTACAACGTCGAAACCGACGAGGAACTGATTGAGGGCATGTCTTTTCCGGCCTATCGCCGAGTCCTCACGGTCATTCATCTCGACGGACGCCCCGGCTACAGGTCCGAAAAGCGGACGCTGACGATCGAACCGGCCGACCTAGAAGCGGCATTGCGGCGCGACGGCACGGCCGGATAAAGCCGGCAGGCGCGTCATCGCCCGAATATTGTGCCGCCACATTGACACCCCGCGCTCCATTGCGGACATTCTCCTGACTTAAAGGGAGAACACATATGGCTACCGACGTTTTCGCCGGGGTGCGCCTCGCGCGCTCACCCGTTTATGGCACCAAGGGCATGGTGGTGTCCGGGCATTCGCTGGCATCGACCGCGGGCATGCGGACCCTGGACAAGGGCGGCTCGCTGGTCGACGCGATGATCACCACGTCGGCGGTGCTGTCGGTGGTGCTGCAGCAGGCGACGTCGCTCGGCGGCGATGCGTTTTTTCTCTATCACGACGCCAGGGAGGGCAGGACCGTCGGGCTGAACGCCACCGGCCACGCGCCGGACGGCGCGACCGACGAATATTACAAGGACGGCATTCCCGATCGCGGGCCCAACGCGGTATCGGTGCCGGGCATGGTGCGCGGCTGGGAACGGCTGCACGAAAAATACGGCCGCCTGCCCTGGGAAGAACTGTTCGAGGACGCCATCGATGCGGCGGAGGCCCACCCAGCATCGCGCATCCTGTGCGCCGGGCTGGATTTGTTCCGCAAGGACGTGATGGCCGATCCGGCGTCCCGGGCGCTGTATTTCAACGAGGCGGGCGAACGCCTGCAGGCCGGCGATATCATGCGCCAGCCGGCCCTGGCCGAAACCCTGCGCAAGATTGCAGCGGGCAAAAGCGCCGCCTATTACGAGGGCGACATCGCGAAATCCATCGGCGAATACGCGCTGGCCAATGGCGGGCTGATCGGCCCCGACCAGTTCGCGGGCTACGAGCCCGAATGGGTGGAACCGCTGTCGACGACCTATCGCGGCCACGACGTTCAGGTGATGCCGCCGAATTCCTACGGCATCCTGATGCTGCTGCAGCTCAACGGGCTGTCGGCGCTGAAACCGGAACAGCTTGCCGATAACGACACCGACCGGCTCGACTACCTGATCCGCGCCATGCAGGGCGCGTTTACCCTGGGCCAGCCCTACGTGTCGGACCCGCGCGTGGTCGATATCCCCGTCGACCGCCTGCTCGGCGCCGAGACCACGAAGAACCTGCAGGACTGCGTCGTCAACGGCACCGATCCGAGCACGTTCGAAAACAAGGGCGGCACGTCCTGCATCGTCATCGCCGACGGCGACGGCAACGCGATGTCGGTCGTGCAGTCGGTGTTCCACGTCTTCGGCAGCGCCTTCATGGACCCCGGCACCGGCATCATGATGAACAACCGCATGACCGGTTTCCGCGTCGACAAAAACGACCCGCGCAACGTGGCGCCGCGCAAGCGGCCGTCGCACACCCTGAACCCGGTGATGGTGCTGAAGGACGGCAAGCCCCGCTACCTGATGACCACGCCCGGCGGGCCGGGCCAGACCCTGTCCATGGTGCAGGTGCTGACCAACCTGGTGGACCGCGGCATGGAACTGACGACCGCGATCGAATATCCGCGCTGGTCGGTCGGGCTGGACGGATCGTTCATGCTCGAGGACGGCTATTCCGAAGACATCGCCGCCGAGCTCGGCCGCCGCGGCCACGAAGTAAAGCACGGTTCCGGCGCGTCGTATTTCGGCTCCGCCAAGACCATCGAGGTGCTCGAAAACGGCGTCATCACCGGCGCCGCCGATACACGGCGCGAGGCTTTCGCGGCCGGAAGATAGGCTTATCTGGTACGGCACCGGCCGGCTCCCTTACCGGCCGGAACGGGAGAATACGATGACCGACCTGATCGTGACCAATGCCCGGATCGCCACGGTGGATGCATCCGACAGCATCGCCGAGGCCGTCGCAATGACCGGCGAAAAGATCGCGGCGGTCGGCACCGCGGCGGAGATTTCGGCACTGGCGACCCCCGACACGCGTATTATCGATGCCGGCGGCCGCGCCGTCATCCCCGGCCTGATCGACGGCCACGCCCATATGGACCGCGAAGGGCTGAAGGACGTCTTCCCGTCGCTCGAAGGCTGCCGCTCGGTCGAAGACGTGCTGACGCGCATCCGCGCACTGGCGGCGGAGGCTGACCCCGGCGACTGGATCGTCACCATGCCGGTGGGCGACCCGCCCTATTACTGGAACGTGCCGGGCTGCCTCGCCGAAAACCGCTTCCCGACGCGCCGGGAACTGGACGAAGCCGCTCCCGACAACCCCGTCTATATCCGCCCGATCTGGGGGTTCTGGCGCCACCAGATGCCGCTGGAATCGGTCGCGAACACCGCCGCCCTCGACCTTGCCGGTATTTCGAAGAACACGACACCCGCGACCGCCAGCATGGAATTCGAAAAGGATTCGGCGGGCGAACTGACCGGGCTGATCCGCGAACAGACCTTCATGCCGATCGCCGAGCTCGGCTATTTCCACATGGCGCCGCGCTTTACGCCGTCGGACCGTGTGGCGGCGCTGCGCCGCGCCATGCGCATCTACAATTCAACCGCCACGACCAGCGTGCTCGAAGAACATGGCGCCGCGCAGGAACTGATCGCCACCTACCAGGCGGTGCATGTCGCCGGCGATGCCACGGTGCGCGCGCACCTGGTCTACAGCCCCGCCTGGGGCGGCACGCAGGACATCGAATACACGACGGTGATGGAGAACTGGTCGGGCTGGCTCGGCCGCCGCGGGCTGGGCGACGACTGGCTGCGGGTCGGCGGCATGTTCACCGATACCGGCATGGACGCCGATGCCATATTCCGCGCCGGCGCCGCGCCCTATACCGGCTGGTCCGGGTTCAATTACGACAACGGCGTGCCGCAGAACCGCATGGTCGAGTTCATGATCGAGGCGGCGCGCAACGATATCCGTCTCGCCGTGATCGGCCCGCGTTTCCTCGACATCTTCGAAGAGGTCGACCGCGCGGTGCCGATTTCGGACAAGCGCTGGATCATCGGCCATCTCGACGTGATGAACGACGAACAGATCAGAAAAGCCGCCGATCTCGGCGTCGTCATGACCACCCATACCAACCGCTATGTCTACAAGCACGGCCACATCCTGCGCGACGAGCTCGGCCCCGAAAGGCTGAACGATATTTCGCCGCTGCGCCGCCTGCTCGATGCCGGGGTCAATGTCGGCCTCGCCACCGACAACGTGCCGACCACGCTGTTCTATCCGATGTGGCACGCGGTATCGCGCTGGAACATGATTTCCGAAGACCGGGTCGCGCCGGACCAGGCATTGTCCCGCGAAGACGCGCTGCGCTGCGCCACCATGGGCGGCGCCTACCTGACCTTCGAGGAAGACAAAAAAGGCTCCATCGAGGCCGGCAAGCTTGCCGACATGGCCGTCCTGTCGGACGATCCGCTGACCTGCGCCGAAGAGAGTATCAAGGATATCGTGGCGGAAACCACCATCGTCGGCGGCCGGGTGGTCTATGAGCGCGGGGACGGGACGTGAAGATCGCCGAGCTCGACACCCCCGTCCTGATGATCGACGAGGATGCGCTCACCCGCAATATCGCCCGCATGCAGGACATGACCCGGGAAGCGGGCGTGACCTACCGGCCCCACGCCAAGACCCATAAATCGGCGGAGATCGCGCGCCGCCAGATCGCCGCCGGCGCCGTCGGCATCTGCTGCGCCAAGCTGGGCGAGGCCGAGGTCATGGCCGCCGCCGGAATCGACGACATCCTGATCACCACGGCGGTGGTCGGCGAAAGCAAGATCGGCCGCCTGATGCAGGCCCGCACCCAGGCGCGCATCGCGGTCGTCGCCGATAACGCGGACAATATCGACATGCTCGGCCATGTCGCACAGATGGCGGGGCAGAAGCTGGACGTGCTGGTCGAGATCGATATCGGCCAGGGCCGCGCCGGGGTGCCGGCAGGACCGGAAGCCGCCCGCCTCGCGCAGATCGTCGACAATCACGGCTGGCTGAACTTCGCCGGTATCCAGGGCTATCAGGGCAAGATCCAGATGGTCGTCGATGCGGACACACGGAAAACCGACACCGAAACCGGGCTCGACAAATTCGCCGCCACCATCGCCGAGGTCGAAAAGACGGGCCTGTCGGTGCAGGTCCGGACCGGCGGCGGCACCGGCACGTCGCCCTTCGACATGGAGCGCGGCCTGCTGACGGAACTGCAGACGGGCTCCTACGTGTTCATGGATTCGCGTTATGGCGGGATCGGATGGCCCGGCGCCGACGCGCCGCCCTTCGAAGCCGCGCTGCATATCCTGACCTGCGTGGTCAGCAAACCCGCGCCGGACCGGGTGATCGTCGATGCCGGGCTGAAATCCGCCAGTTGCGACCACGGCCCGCCCGTGATCGCCGATGTCGACGGCCGGGTCTACGAATTCGGCGGCGACGAGCACGGCATCATCCGCATGGCGGACGGCGGCGAGGTGCCGTGGAACGTCGGCGACAAGCTGCGCCTGATCCCGAGCCACTGCGACACCACCGTAAACCTGTACGACCAGTACATGGTGGTCCGCGGCGACGAGGTCGTCGACGTCTGGCCGGTCGATACCCGCGGCAGAGTGCAGTAGGCGGCTTTCGCCCGCCCTACCCCAGTACCAGCGACGGGTACCAGACCACGGCG